>Ga0164242_10002546_pt1 | contig 21096 bp, 25 predicted proteins | sample OricomgcompostMG_FD_108783 | JGI IMG/M metagenome (GOLD analysis project Ga0164242, IMG submission 108783) | Miracle-Growth compost microbial communities from Emeryville, California, USA - Original compost - Miracle growth compost (MG) ... | reverse complement strand
TCCTGGCGCGCTGGAACGCCGCCAGCGCACCACGATCGCCTGAAGCATCTCGATCTTGTCGCGCGAAGAACGCTAGAACATCTGAGCCGCAACAAGATCACCGGCCGTCACCGGCCGACAAGCCCGCCGTCCACAGACACGACAACAGGAGAACCCACATAACGCGCCTGAGGATCTGCGCTGCCTGAGCTGCCAGCGGGGAGGGCGTCAGCGGGTGGGGTGCAGCGCGAACAGCGTCAGCTTGAGGTCCTCCGGCGGCGACCACGCGTACCGCGTCGAGGCGGACGACGTCACCACCACCGTGCAGGACGGGTTGCCCAACGTGGTCGACACGGGATCGGTGGCGCTGTTGGCGGTGATGCCGATGAACGTCAGCCGATGGTCGTCGGCGACGCGGTACATCGGGCAGACGCCGCGCGGCGGGCTCGTCGCCGCGGCGTTCAGGCTGGCGATGAGCCGCTGGGCGTCGGACCCGGTGAGCTGCGTGGTGGCCGGTGTGACCGCGTTGCCGGAGCCGGTGCTGCCGTAGGCGCAGACCAGCACCGTCGACGCCGAAGCCGGGATCAAGGCCGCGCTCGTGTGCAGCGCGGCGCCGTGCGCGGCAGTGGTGAACGTCTTCGGGCAGCCGGCGGTGTCCGCCGACGGACGGCTACCTCCCTGCGCGGTCCGTGCAGCCGCCCCCCCAGCGGCGGCCGACGTCGGGTGCGAGTCGGAGCCGCCGGTGCCGAGCACGACGCCGACCGTCGCGCCGACGGCGAGCACCACCACAGCGGTGCCCGACACGGCGGCGAGCCGCATCCGGCGGTGCGCGACGTGCGCGCGGGCCGCCGCCACGGCCGCGTCCGGGTCGAGCGTGGCGCCCTCGCCGTGGCGCAGCGCGGCGCGCAGGTCGTCCTCCGACGGGCTCACGTGGCCTCCTTCGTCGGCCGCGTTCGGGCTGCTGTGCTCAACGGTTCGCTCGCAAGCTCGCTCACGTGGTCGCCTCCACTCGCAGGCGGGCCAGCGCCCGGGCGCAGCTGCTCTTGACCGTGCCGACCGGGATACCGAGCGTGCTCGCGGTGTCCTGTTCGGAGAGGTCGCAGTAGTAGCGCAGCACGATGACGGCACGCTCGCGGGCGCCGAGGCCGGTGAGCAGGCGGCGCAGCTCGTCGCGGTCGTCGGAGGCGTGGTCGTCGGTAGGCGCGGGTTCGGGCATCGCGGAGTCGTCGGTGGGCCGCTCGCCCCACCACCGCCGGCGCCGCTGGTCGATGTGCTCGTTGACGAGCGTCTTGCGGGCGTAGGCGAGCGGGGCATCGATGCGGCCCCACTTCACGTAGAGCTTGGTGAGCGCGGTCTGCACGAGGTCCTCCCCTCGGTGGTGGTCGCCGGTCAGCAGGCGCGCGGCGTGCAGCAGCGACGCGCTGTTCGCCTCGACGAACGCGCGGAACCCCTCGTCGTCACGCACGGCCTGCCTCCCTGCTCACGTCGACGAGGTGGCAGCGCCGGGAAGTTCCACCCACATCTCGACGTGCCGGATGCCGGTCGCGGGGGAGACGAACTCACCGCCGGCGGTCCGCAGCCCGTGCCGCTCGTAGAAGGCCACTGCCGTGACGCGGGCGTTGCACCACAGCAGCCCGGCCCCACGCGTGGCCGCCTCGGCGAGGCAGGCGCGCAGCAGTGCCGACCCGACGCCGCGGCCGCGCAGCCCCGGCTCGACCGCCATGCCGCGCAGCTGGAACGGCGCCCCGTGGTCAGGGACGGACTGCGGCGCCGGGCCGGGCAGCAGCGCCGCACTGCCGACCACCGCGCCCGTGTCGTCGAGGGCCGCGAGGTGGACCGAGCCGGGGCCGTCGCCGGGGGCCGGCGCGGCGGCGTCGCCCGGGCGCAGCACCCGGCGGCGCAGCCCGCGCGTGCGGGCCTCGTCGACGACCTCGACGCGCACCGGGGTTCACCGCCCGGGCTGGAACACCATCAGCACGACGATCGCGGCGAACAGCAGCCCGACGACCCCGCCCGTCGCGGCGATCCGGCCGGTCAACGTGGCCACGGGCTGCTGCGCCGCGATCTGCTTGGTGGCCTTGTCGAGCGTGGGGGCGGCGACGCCGAGGGTAAGCGCGATCGCGACGACCCACAGCACGAGCGAGAGCCAGATGTAGGTGTCGCCGAACTCGCCGAGCTTCTTGTTGCCGAACGGCTTCTGGCTCATCAACGCGAAGCCGAGGATGACCACGAGGACGGTCGCGTAGGAGTAGATGCGCAGCAACCGCGACGCCGAGGCCGTGGCCTGGCCGTCGCCGAGGCGCACGCCGCGGCCGGCGGTGGTGGCCGCGTGCACCAGCGGGCCGACGGCGAACACCGCGAACAGCAGGTGCAGGGAGAGCAGCAGGTGGTACGTCGTCATGCGCCCACGGTATCGGCGTCCACCAACGCCTGGACGCGCGGCGCCCACTGGCCGGCGTAGCGGGCCTGCAGCTGCGGGATGCGCCAGTCGGTGCCCTCGACGGCCTGGCGGCAGCGGGTCGACCCGCAGTGGCAGTACAGCACGAACGACGGGTCGGCCAGCGCGGTGGCGTAGTCGACCGTCAGCTCCTCACCGGCCTCGATCGCCCGCCGCGCCACCAGTGAGCGGGCGTCGACGAACGCGAGGTTGGGGTCGCAGCTGTGGTTGAGCGCGCCGAAGTCGGCCACCGTCGTGACCTCGCGGTCGAGGACGACGACCGGCCCGGCGCCCGGCACGTACGCCGCGCCGGCGAACAGGCCGCGCCCGGCGATCGCCGAGGCCCGCCGTTCGTCAGCCGGCGGCACGGCGGCGCCCGCGTCGCGCCGACAGGTAGTCGGCCACGACGAACTCGCCCAGCGCCCCGGCCTTGGGCTGGAACACCCGCCCGCCGTTGCGCCGCCCGAGCTCCTGCATGAACGCGACCAGTCGCGGGTCGTCGTCGAGCATGAACACGTTGATCGTGGCGCCGCGGCGGGTGCACCGCTCGACCTCGGCGAGGGTGGCGGCGATGGTCTGCGGCGTGGGCGGCCAGGAGAAGTCGGCGAAGCCGTCGGCAGCCAGGTGTGCGGTGGGTTCGCCGTCGGTGATGACGAGGATGACCGGCTCGGCGCCGCGGTGCTTGTCGAGGTGGCGCCGGGCGAGCATCAACGCGTGCTGCAGGTTGGTGCCCTGCACGCGGTCCCAGTCGTGGGAGACGAGGGCGCTGGGCGTCATCACCCGGGCGTAGTCGCTGAAGCCGATGATCTCGATGGCGTCCTGCGGGTACTTGGTGGTGACGAGCGAGTGCAGCGCGAGCGCGGTGGTCTTGGCCTCGCCCCAGGTGCCGCGCAGCTCCATCGAGTAGGACATGTCGACGAGCAGCGCGATGGCTGCTGAGGCGCGGCGCTCGGTCTCGACCACCTCGAAGTCCTCGGCGGCAAGTTCCACGGGGCCGCCGGCGGTGCGCAGGACGGCGTTGCGGACAGTACGGACGACGTCCAGCGGCTGCTCGTCACCGAAGCGCCACTCCCGGCTGGCGCCGGTGGTCTCCCCGGCCGCCCCGGCGTCGCGGACGTCGTGGCTGCCGCGCCCGCGCGACTCGACCATCGCGAACACCCGGCGCAGCGCCGTGGAGCCGAGGCGGCGCAGCGCGCGCGGCGTCAGCTGCAGCCCGTCGCCGCCCTTCTGGACGAAGCCCTGCTCACGCAGCTCGCGCTCGATGCGCCGCAGCTGTGCCATGTCGTCGACCGCGGCGCGGCCGAGGGCACGCTCGACGAGCTCCTCGTCGATGTCGTCGAGGCTCGCGCCGGGGTAGTCCTGGCCGAGCAGCTCCTCGAGCTGGTCGAGGTCGGCGAGCTCGGCGAGCGCGCTGGTGGCGTCGGAGAACCCCATGCCCTCCTCGCCGTCCATGCGCTGGCGGCGGCCCCACTGCAGGTCGGGGCGGGCGGCCTGCAGCCCGGCCTGCAGGCGCGCCATCTCCTCGGCGAGGCCGGCCTGGCCGAGCGCGCCCATCATCAGGTTGGCGAGCTCGTCGCGCTGCTGCGGGGTGAGGCTGTTCATCAGCTGCTGCGCGGCGGCCGCGCGGCGCGCCATCGTGTCGACGAGCTCGTCGAGATCCTGCGGGTTCTCCGGGAAGAAGTCGCCGTAGGACTCCATGAACCGGGCGAAGTCCTCGGGGGTGTGCTCGCCGCGCGCGTCGGCGTCGAGCATCCCGTTGAGCGCGTTCATCATCGCCCGGATGCGCTCGAGGTCCTGCGGCGTGGCGTTCTGCAGGGCGTTCTTCATGCCCTGGAACTGCGCGTCGAGCACCTCGCTGCGCAGCAGGTTCTGGATCTGCTCGTAGCTCTGCCGGGCCTCGGGCGAGCGCCACTGATAGTCGGCGAGCTGGCGCACCGCGCGGGCGGTGTCGCCCGGCAGGGTGTCGAGCTCGGCCTCGGCCATCCGCGCGGAGTCGTCCGGGATCGGGAACAGCGCGCGGCGCTCCTCCTCCAGCGCTTGGTCGAGCAGCTCCTTCACCTGCTGCAGCGTGCCGTCGAGGCGGCCGCGGTCGCGCAGCTCCCGGGCCCGCTCGCGTGCGCGGCGGCGCAGCGCGTCGAGGCCCTCGCGCCCGTCAGCACCGCGGCGCAGCAGGCGGTTGAGCGCGTTGCGCGGCGACATCCCGGCGAGCACGTCGTCGCCGAGCTCGTCGAGGGCGGAGCGGATGTCGTAGGGCGGTTCGAGCGGGTCGGGCCCGCCGTGCCACGACCCGTACCGGAAGTTGCCGTAGGCCATGGTCAGCTGCCGTAGACGGTGCGGGCGCCGTCGGAGTCCTTGGCCAGCCGGCGGTTCAGGTACAGCCCCTCCAGCGCGAACTCCAGCACCGCCGCCGCGATGCCGACCGCACCCGGGCCCTCGCCGATGCCGTCGGGTTCGAGGCGGTCGAGCAGTTCGGACAGCACGGGCACCGGCCCCAGCTGGTCGAGCAGCTCCTGCGCGCCGGTGACGTCGCCCGTGGCGACGGTGAGGCCGCCGTCGAAGCGCTCCTGCAGCGGCCGCAGGTCCATGCCGGCGAGGCGGGAGCGGTAGGTCTCGACGATGGCGCGGCGCAGCAGGTGCTCCAGCACCTCGAACTCGCGCCCTTCGTCGGCGTCGTCGAACTCGACCTTGCCGCGCGAGGCGGGGACGACGGCCGGCAGGTCGCTGATGCGGGCGACGGCGGCGCCCTCACCGACGATGGCCGCGCGCCGGACGGCGGAGGCCGCGACGGTCTCCAGTGCCGCGATGGCGAACCGCGCCGAGACGCCGGAGCGCTGGTCGACCTGCGGCGCGTCCCGGACGGCCCGCGCGTAACGGCCGACGACCTCGAGCAGGTGCGACGGCACGAGCGGCGCGGCGTGCGCGCTGTCGGACCACAGCACTGCGGCTTCCTGGGCGATCAGCGACAGCTCGTCGTGCAGCTCCAGCGGGTAGTGCGTGCGGACCTCGGCGCCGAAGCGGTCCTTGAGCGGGGTGATGATGCGGCCGCGGTTGGTGTAGTCCTCGGGGTTGGCGCTGGCGATGACGAGCAGGTCCAGCGGCAGCCGCAGCTGGTAGCCGCGGACCTGGATGTCGCGCTCCTCCAGCACGTTCAGCAGCGCCACCTGGATGCGCTCGGCGAGGTCGGGCAGCTCGTTGACGGCGAAGATGCCGCGGTTGGTGCGCGGGACGAGCCCGTAGTGCACGGTCTCCGGGTCGTCGAGCGTGCGGCCCTGCGCCACCTTGATGGGGTCGATGTCGCCGATGAGGTCGCCGACGCTGGTGTCCGGGGTGGCGAGCTTCTCGCCGAACCGCTCGCTGCGGTGCTTCCAGCCGACCGGCGTGTCGTCGCCGCGCTCGTCGAGCAGGCGGCGGCCGTAGGTGGACACCGGCGCGTACGGGTGGTCGTTGATCTCCGAGCCCTCGATGACGGGCGTCCACTCGTCGAGCAGGCCGATGAGCGTGCGGATGAGGCGGGTCTTGCCCTGGCCGCGCTCGCCGAGCAGCACGAGGTCATGGCCGGCGAGCAGCGCGCGTTCGACCTCGGGCACGACGGTGTCGTCGAAGCCGACGATGCCGGGCAGGCTGGGTTCGCCCGCGGCCAGGCGGGTGATGAGGTTGTTGCGGATCTCGGTCTTGACCGAGCGGTGGACGTGGCCGGACGCGCGCAGCTCGCCCAGGGTGTGGATCTGTGGGGGTTGGCTCACCCCCTCGACGCTACGTCGCGCCGACCGTGGCCGCCACCGCCTCAGACCTGCAGGAAGATGTCCTGCGCGAGGGTCTCGAGTGGCTTGGTGTTCTCCGGCGTCGGGCCGTCGAGGTACCACATGTCGTAGATGGAGACGCCGTTGTCCTGGATGAGGCAGGCGAACGCGTCCGGGCTGGGCACCTGGGTCGGGCCGGACGGCAGGCGGTAACCGTCCCGCAGCAGGTCGTCGATGCTGCCCGTGCCGTCCTTGTCGACGAGTACCCGGAACGCGCTGGCGTACGCGTACGGGTTCTTCGCGGTGCCGACGAAGCTGGTGGTGACGATCGACAGCCCGACGGCCCGGCCGCCGACCGTGGTGGTGGCCAGGCTGCGGGTCATGCCGCTGCACGGGTGCTGGGTCAGGAACGTGATGATCGGCTGGCCGTAGGCGTGGTCGTGGCAGGTGGTGTCGCGCCGCGTGGCCCAGACCTTGACCACGTAGCTGACGTTCGTGGCGCCGGTGACGGTGACCGTGCGCAGCGGGGTGGACGGCACGGGCGAGGTGGTCGGGCTCGAGGTCGTGGTCGCGCTGGTGCCGGCAGGCGTGCTCGGCGACGAGGAGGTGGGTGCCGACGTCGGGGGTGCGGACGTGGTGAGTGCTGTGCTGGGCGCGGACGGGGCCGGAGCCGACGACGTGTCGACGGTGCCGCCGGAGGACGAGCAGGCGGCCAGGGCGAGGGCGAGCAGCGCGGCGGCCGCGGGCAGCGCGCGGCGGGTGATCGTCATGGTCTCAGCATGGCGTGCCGGGCGCCGGCCTCGTCAACCGGATCGGCTGTGCCAGGCTGGTCGCATGCCCGACGAGCAGCGGATCGACGAGCTGGACGCGCGGCTGCTGCGCGAGCTGCACGCGGCGCCCAAGGCCGGCGTGCTGGAGCTGTCCCGGCGCCTCGGCGTGGCGCGGGGCACCGCGCAGGCGCGGCTGGACCGGCTCGTGCAGCGCGGGGTGATCGCGTCGTTCGCGCCGGCCCTCGACCCGGAGGCGCTCGGCTACACGGTGACGGCCTTCGCCACGCTGGAGATCCGGCAGGGGCGCGGCGCCGACGTGCTGGTTCACCTGGCCGAGATCCCCGAGGTGCTGGACGTGCACACGATCACCGGGCCCGGCGACATGCTGTGCCGGCTCGTGGCGCGGTCCAACGCCGACCTGCAACGCGTGCTCGATCAGGTGACGCAACTACCGGACATCGAGCGCACATCGACGGTGATCGCCCTGTCCAACCCCCTGCCGCACCGCGTGCTGCCGCTGGTGACTAGAACGGCTTGGCGGAGTTGAGCGTGACCTTCATCGTCTTGCCGTTGGGGGTCTCGTACTCGACGGTGTCGCCCTCCCGCGCGCCGGTGAGCGCCTTGCCCAGCGGCGACTGCGCGGAGTACACGCTCACGCCCGCGGTCTCGGCCTCCTCGCGGGAGCCGATGAGGAACGTCTCGTCCTCGTCGTCGCCGTCGAAGCGGACGCTGACGAGCATGCCGGGGCCGGCTACGCCGTCGCTGACCGGCGCCTCGCCGACCTTCGCGGTGCGCAGCAGCTGCTGCAGCTGGGCGATGCGGCCCTCCTGCTTGCCCTGCTCCTCGCGGGCCGCGTGGTAGCCGCCGTTCTCCTTGAGGTCGCCCTCCTCGCGGCGGTCGTTGATCTCCTGTGCCATCGCCGGACGGTTCGCGATCAGCTCCTCGAGCTCCTTGGAGAGGCGGTCGAACGCCTCCTGGGTGAGGAAGGTGACGGAGGCGTCGTCGGTGGTGGACACGGCTGAACTCCAGTGGGTGGGAGAGTGGGCGGTCGACGGGCAGGCGGAACGAGCATGAAGCTTCCAACGTAACACCGGATCGCCGCTGGGGCCCAACTTCGGCCCCACCCGCGGAGAGTGACCTGCGGGCGATTCGGTGCGGGGTGACAGCGTCAGGAACAATGGTCCGGTGACTGCAGGCAACACCACCTCGCTGCGCCTGATGGCCGTGCACGCCCACCCTGACGACGAGTCGAGCAAGGGCGCCGCCACCATGGCGCGTTACGTCGACGAGGGCGCCGAGGTCCTGGTCATCACCTGCACGGGCGGCGAGCGGGGCAGCGTCCTCAACCCCAAGTTGCAGGGCCGCAAGGACGTCGAGGACAACATCTCCGAGATCCGCCGCGCCGAGATGGAGCGCGCCCGCGAGATCCTCGGTGTCCAGCAGCACTGGCTCGGGTTCGTCGACTCCGGCCTGCCCGAGGGCGACCCGCCGCCCCCGCTGCCCGCGGGCTGCTTCGCCCTCGTCCCGCTGGAGGAGGCCGTCGAGGCGCTGGTGCGCGAGGTGCGCGCGTTCCGCCCGCACGTCATGACCACCTACGACGAGTTCGGCGGCTACCCGCACCCCGACCACATCCGCTGCCACGAGATCTCGGTGGCCGCCTTCGAGGCGGCCGCCGACCCCGACCGCTTCCCGGACGCCGGCGACCCGTGGCAGCCGCTGAAGCTCTACTACGACGTCGGCTTCTCCCGCGAGCGCACCACCGCGCTGCACGAGGCGCTGCTGGCCAAGGGGCTGGAGTCGCCGTTCGAGGAGTGGTTCAAGCGGCGCGACGAGCACGAGCGCAAGCAGGGTGAGCGGCGGGCGCCGAACATCACCACTCGCGTCGACGTGGCCGACTGGTTCGGCCGCCGTGACGCCGCGCTGTTGGCGCACGAGACCCAGGTCGACCCGGACGGCTGGTTCTTCAAGACCTCGCACGACCTGCTGCGCGAGGTGTGGCCCACCGAGGACTTCGAACTCGCCCGGTCGCTGGTCGACTCCACGCTTCCCGAGGACGACCTGTTCGCGGGCATCCGGGAGCAGGTGAACGCATGACGCCGCTGCTGCTGGCCGACAAGTCGGGGGAGGCCGCGAAGGCCGGCCCGATCGGCCTCGTCGTCATCCTCGTGCTCTGCATCGTCTGCTACTTCCTGTTCAAGTCGATGAGCAAGCACATGCGCAAGGTCCGAGAGGAGTTCCCGGTCGACGGGCCGGGCGCGCCCGCCGCGGCGGCGCCCCCGCGGCCGGCTCCGACCACCGAGGCCACCGACGCGGTCACCACCGACGCCACCGACGTTCCTGCCACCACGGACGCCCCTGCCACGAACGTCCCTGCTACCGACGTCCCCGTCATCACCGACGCCCCGGCGCGCACCGAGCCGCCCGCATCCGACGCCTGACAGGTCGGCAACCTCGCCGTTGTCGGCGGGTTGGGGCAGGCTTGAGCCATGGCAGCCCCCGTCCAGGTCGACCGCGCGCAGGTGCTCGCGTTCCGAGTCGCGGCCCAGGGCCTGCACCGTGACACCGCCGCCCTCAGCTCGCTGGCCGTCCTCGACATCGGCGTCCAGGAGGCCATGGGTCACCCCGCGGCACTGGCGTTCGCGGCGCGGCTGCCCGACGGTGTCGACCCGCTGGCGGCCGTCGGCCCGGGTCATCGGCTGGCGCTGGCCTGGACGCTGCGCGGCGCCCCGCACGTCCATCGCCGCAAGGATCTCGACGGCGTCGCCGCGGCCATCTACCCGTTGTCCGAGGCCGACGCCACCGCCCGCCTGAACGAGACCGGGCCGTCGATCGCGCGCAAGGGCATGACGGCGCTCGAGCAGTTCAGCACGGCCGTCGACGCCATGCGGGCCGTCGTCACCGACGCCGTCGACAAGGGCAGTGCCAGCACTGCGGTCACCCGGCGCATCCCTGCGGCCATGTGGCGCGAGTGCCGCGCGTGCGGCACCAGCCACATCTCCGACTCCGCCATGCGTGTCGCCGCACCTGCCGCCGGCCTGGAACTGGAGCCGGGCACCAACCCGCCGGTGCTGCTGCCGCGTGCCGGGGCCACGCTGCCCGAGGGGCCGGACGCCGTCGCGCTCGCGAGGCTGGCCCGGGCCTACCTCGCCCTGCTCGGCCCCGCCGGCCCCAGGGAGTTCGCGGGCTACCTCGACGCGCGCCGCGCCGATCTCGCCCGCTGGTGGCCGGACGACCTGGTCGAGGTCGAGGTGGAGGGCCGAGCGGCGTTCCTGCCGGAGCGCTCGCTGGCGCTGTTGCGCACGCCGCCGGAGCCCGACGCGGTGCGGCTGCTCGGCCCGTTCGACCCGTTCCTGCAGGCCCGCGACCGTGACCTCATCGTGCCGGACAAGTCGGTGCAGAAAGCGCTGTGGCCGGTGCTCGGACGGCCGGGCGTGCTGCTCGTCGACGGCGAGGTCGCGGGCACCTGGCGCACCAAGAGCTCCGGCCGCAGGCTGACGATCACCGTCGATGCGTTCGCCCCGATGCCGCCGTCGGTGTGGTCCGAGGTCGAGGCCGAGGCGCAGCGCGTGGGGCAGGTGCGCGGCGCGGCAGACGTCCGTGTGGTGCGCCCCGGCTGATGCGGCCGGTTACCGGCCCGGACGCGAGTTGAGCGGGTTGGGTTGGGTCAGTGCGGCGCAGGAGGCTTCGATGCTGGGGCTGGCTGGAACTCCGGTAACTCACCGGTCGCGAGAGCCTCTCCACGCCACCCGTTATAGGCACGCCCGTTCGGATCAACGCAGAGGAGTGCGTCCGAAACCTCCGCTGCCCTGCTACGCGGCGCCCAGACCTCCCACGAGCTGACATATCAAGGGGTTCCCCGGGAAATGGTTGCTCCCCCGCCGCCGGATCTGCGACCACTTCCCCGGGGAAGCGGGCGCGCTCAGCAGCGCTGAGGCGACGCCTGGCCCGCCGCTCGCGACGGGCGGGAGTCTCCGGACGCACTCTGGGCGCCGATCAGTCCGGTTCGGGCGGTCGGCGAGCCGCCTTCAGGTTGCTGCGGCGCCGCTTCGCGTCCACCCGCCGGGCGCGCGCGGCGCGGCTCGGCCGGGTGGCCCGGCGCGCGGGTGGTAGCGGGGCGAGCGCATCGCCGACAAGGGTGGCGAGCCGCCCGCGGGCGGCCTCCCGGTTGCGCAGCTGCGAACGCTGCTCGGACGCGACGAGGGTGAGGACGCCGTCGGTGATGCGGGTGGCGAGCGCGGACAGCACACGGCCCCGCTGCTCGTCGCTGAGGACGGCCGAGCCGGCGACGTCCCAGACGAGCTCGACCCGGCTATCGGTGGTGTTGACGCCCTGCCCGCCCGGGCCCGACGAGCGGCTGAACCGCTCGACGAGCTCGGCGTCGGGGATGGTCAGGCCGCGGGGCAGCCCCCGCTGCGGGCGCAGGACGAGATCGGGCACGGTCAGGGTGCGGCGGGCGTCGCCTGGCTGGCGCGCATCCACTCGCTGATCTCGTCGGGATCGCGAGGGAGCAGGCCCGACAGGTTGACCGGGTCGCCGTCGGTGACCGCGATGTCGTCCTCGATGCGCACGCCGATGCCGCGCAGCTCCTGCGGCACCGAGCGGTCGTTGCTCTGGAAGTACAGCCCAGGCTCGACCGTCAGCACGTAGCCCGGCGCGAGCGGGCCCTTGCGGTAGACCTCCTCGCGGGCCAGCGCGCAGTCGTGGACGTCGATGCCGAGCATGTGCGACGTAGAGTGCAGGGTGAACCGGCGGTGCAGACCCGCGCCGGGCGCCTCCGGGTCGTCGGCACAGGAGACGTCGGCGGTGACCGGCAGGATGCCCCAGCTGTGCAGGTGGTCGGCGAGCACCCACATCGCCGCCTTGTGTGCGGCGAGGAAGTCGGCGCCGGCCCGCGCCTCGGCGATGCCGGCCTCCTGCGCCTCGAGCACCGCGCCGTAGACCTTGCGCTGCGCGGGCGTCCACCGGCCGTCGACCGGCATCGTGCGCGTGACGTCGGCGGTGTAGAGCTCGTCGGTCTCGATGCCCATGTCGGCCAGCAACAGGTCGCCGTTGCGGACGACGCCGTTGTTGCGCCACCAGTGCAGCGTCGTGGCGTGAGTGCCCGCGCCGACGATCGACGTGTAGCCGACCTCATTGCCCTCCAGCCGCGCACGGCGCCAGAAGGTGCCCTCCAGCCAGCGCTCGCCGCGCAGGTCGGTGCGGTCGGCCACCAGCGGCAGCTCACGTGCGACGTCGGCGAAACCGCGAGCAGTGCTCTCGCACGCCTGCCGCAGCCGGTCGAGCTCCCAGTCGTCCTTGACCAGGCGTAGGTCGTCGAGCAGCTGCCCGAGCCCGGCGTCCTCACCGCGGCGGAAGAACCCGTCGATGCCGGCGTCGAAGCCGCGCAGCAGCGCGACCGGGTCGTCTGCGTACGCCGCGAGGTCGGCTTGCAACGCGGCCAGCGGGCGCACGGGCAGGCCGAGCACCTCGGCGGTGTCGTCCGGGTTCGGCACGTTGCCCACCCACACCGCGCCGTGCAGCCGGCTGGTGAAGTAGGCGACCTCGCCCGGCTGTGCGTACTCGCGGATGTAGAGGACGGCGTCGTGCCCGCCCTCGCGCGGCAGCATGACGAGAACGGCGTCCTCGGCGGTCTCGCCGGTGAGCCAGGTGAACGAGCTGGCCGCGCGGAAGGCGTAGTCGGTGTCGTTGGCGCGGGTCTTGAGCGTGCCTGACGGCACCACGACCGCGCGGTTCGGGAATCGCTCGGACAGCTGGGCGCGGCGCTTCGCGGTGTGCGGTGCGATGCCGTGCGGCGCCGGGTGCGGCATCGGGGGAGCGGGGTCCCAGTCTGCGGCGATCGCCGCCTGGAGATGCTCGGCCATCGGGATGTCGTGCGACTCCGTGCCGTCGTCGGTCTGCTGCGCGGTGCTCGTGTCGTCAGCCATGAAATCGAGTCTAGATAGCCGCGCCGCCACGATCCCACGCCCGATATGGCCTACGTTGCTTGGCATGGAGCCGCACCAGCCGTACCGCGACCGCGACCCCGAGCCCGCCGGACGGGGGAACCCGGAGGACCGGACGATGGCGTTCAGCACCGAGGAGCTGCAGCGCGACCCGTTCAGGCCGTCCAGGCCGTCCAGGCCGGGCGATCCGGCGGCCCCGGGTGCGCCGGTCGCCCCTGCGCGCGCACGCACCCTGTTGCTGGTGCTGATCGCGTTCCTGGTGGAGCTGGTGCTGATCGGCGGCGGGGCCAACTGGGCTGTCAGCAAGCAGATCGTCAAGCATGCGAGCGGCAACAGCACCGCCGACCTGCTGCTGCGGTCCTCGTTGACCTACACCTGGCGTTACGCACCGCCCGGTGGCACCGACTACGGGCACCAGTGGCTGGCTCAGCTGCTCAGCGTGGTGGCCGTCCTGGTGCTGTCCGCGCTGCTGATCGGCGTCGCGGTGCGTGGGGCGGTGACGTTCTTCCGTGCCTTCTTCGGCGTGTGGACGGCCGTCATCTTCGCCACCGCGCTCGGCGCCATGGTGCGGCTGGCCATCATCGACCCCTTGCTGGTCGCCAACGGGACGAAGATGAACCGCGCCTCCCGGATCCTGTTCCTCTCCTCGAGCGGCTCGACCGTCGTCGCGTCCATCGGGCTCGGTTTCGTGGTCGCGCTGGTGACCGCGATCGTCGCGGTCGCCACCCGCCGCGCGCCTGCCGCGCCGCCTGCGCCGTTGCCGCCGGAGCCCGCCCCGGCTGCGCCCCCCGAGGTGCCGACGCCGTACTACGGCGAGCAGCCGCGCGACGAGCCGTACGGCGGGTACGCCTCGTCGGCGCCTGGTGGCTGGGACCGTCCGGCCGCGCCTGTGCAGCAGCCGTGGGACACCCCGACGGTCGTGGGAGCCGGCCTGACGCAGGAGCCTGCGCGGCCGACGGAGGACGTGCCCCAAGTCCCGGAGGACGCTACGCGGCGTCTGCCGGTCGTGCCGCCGGGAGAGGAGCCGGCGCCGGTCGCCGCTCCCGAGCCTGAGTCGACGCCCGAGCCCGAGCCTGAGTCGGCTCCCGAGCCTGAGTCCGCACCGGAGCCCGAGCCGGCCCCGGACACCACCGCGCAGTTCCCGCGCATCGGGTCCGAACACGCCACCACGCAGTTCCCGGCGATCCAGGACGACGCCCCCGCCACCGACGACGCCACCGCCACCGCGGACGCGCCTGCCACCGAGTCGTTCCCGCGCCCGCCCGAGCACGACCACGACGACCTGGACGACCTCGAACAGGGCGACGACCTCCCGCGCCGCGGCGACTGACGCCGCTGGATCAGCCCGCCTCCAGCACCTCGAAGCGGATGCCGGCAGCGGTGAGCCGGGCGGTCAGCGCGTCGCCCATGGCCACGGCCGACGTCACCTGCCCGGCGCTCGGCGGCAGCTCGTCGCGCGCCAGGCACAGTGCCGACTCGGCGAGCATGGCGGCCGTCTCGGTGTAGGCCGGGTCGCCGCCGGACACCCGGGTGACCACCCGCCGCCCGCCGCCCTCACCGACGAAGGTGACGGTGAACCAGCTGCGCTCGCGCTTCTCGGCCGACGGCCCCTCGCCGGGAGCCAGCCGGGCCGAGAGTGCACGCCGCAGCGGTGGCACCTGCGCGGCGCCGACCACCGCGGCAGCGGCCAGCGGCGCCGCCACCGCCGCCGGCAGGTGCCCGAGGGTGACGTGGTGGGTGTAGCCGAAGTCCGGCCCGTAGCGTGCCAGCGCGCGAGCGGAGCGGCCGATGACCTGCGGGTCGAGCGACGGGAACGGCAGCGCCCACCCGCCGTCGACCGGGTCACGCCTGGGGCGGCCGGGCTTGGCGCTGATCCGCCGCGGGCCGGTGTCGCGCCCTTCGAGAACGTGCCCTTCGAGAACGTGCCCTTCGAGAACGTGCCCTTCGAGAACGCGCCCTTCGAGAACGCGGCGTTCGCGCGCCGCGGCGACGTTCTTGCGCGGACGGCTGAACGCGAGCAGCGCGGAGGCGAGAGTGCCGCCGGAGATCGCGCCGGACGCGCGGATGTAGCCGGCGATGCGCAGCGGCACGTCCTCCGGTAGCTGCAGCACGGTGAAGTACACGCCGAGGTCGTGCGGCACCGAGTCGAAGCCGGAGGCGTGGACGAGCCGCGCGCCGGTGCGCTGGGCGGTGCGGTCGTGCATCGTGTACATCCGGTCGACGAACTCGGGCTCGCCGGTGAGGTCGACGTAGTCGGTGCCCGCCGCTGCGCAGGCGGCCACCGTCGCCGCGCCGTAGAGCACGTACGGGCCGACGGTGGTGGCCAGCACGCGGGTCTGCTCGGCGACGGCGCGTACGGACGCCTCGTCGGTGGCGTCGACGGTGAGCAGCGGCAGCTCGGCGAGCCTCGGGTCGAGGGCAGCGAGTCGTTCGCGGACGTCGGCGAGCTTGTCCGGTGAGCGCCCGGCGAGGGCCCAGCGGAGCCCGGCGGGCGCGTGCCGGGCGAGGTACTCGGCGGTCAGGCCACCGGCGAACCCCGTGGCTCCGAACAGGACGATGTCGTACGGACGGTCGGTGGCGGCCATGCGCTCTCTCTATGCCAGACACCGCCGTGAGGCAAGCACGGCGCGGTGTCAGGCGGGCGCGGCGATCGTCAACGCGGGCCGCCGCGGGTGGACGGAGAGGTAGGTGAGCCCCTCCGGACCGGCGAGGATGGCGCGCTGCGAACGACGCGGCAGCCACACCACGCTGCCGGTGCGGACGGCGACAGGGTCCGCGGCGGTGACCACCCGGCCCGAGCCGGCCAGCACGTGCAGCAGCACGTCGAGGTCGGGCCCGATGTGCGCCTCGATCTGCTCGTCGGGCCGCAGCCGGATCACGTTGGCGTCCAACTGCCGGGCAGTGGGCTCGAGCCGCCACACCGCTCCGCCGGCGCCCGGCTCGGTCGTCTCCGGCAGGGCGTCGGTGTCGGCGACGACGCGGGGCAGGTCGGTGGCGGTGCGGCGGGTGATCTCGATGCGCCACAGCCGGCGGTCGTCGGTGGGCAGGTAGGTCCAGTCGTACGTACCGGGGTGGTCGCGCTCGAACTCCTGACGCAGGTGCACCGGGTCGTGGGAGTTGACGAGCACGAACGACTCGCCGACCGCCAACGCGTCGAAACGGGCGAAGATCAGCGGGTGCCGCTGCGGCTTGGGCACCTCGCGCACGTCGAGTTCCGAGCTGTTGTCGGTCGGCTGCGTCATGCCGCGATCCTATTCTCACAATACGTACTTGTGTAAACTCTCGGCCATGCCGACTGCGGTCCATGCCGATCCGGCGGGGCGGCGCGAGCTCTTGTTCGACATGTTGCGCGACTCCCCGCAGCCGCGCAGCGTGGTCGGCCTGGCCGACGAGCTCGGGGTCCACGTCAACACGGTGCGATTCCACCTCGATGTGCTCCAGCGGGCCGGCCGCGTGGAGCAGGTGCTCGCCGACACCACGGGGCCGGGGCGGCCGCCCGCGTTGTTCCGGGCTGTCCGGCGGATGGACCCGTCCGGCCCGACGAACTACCAGCTGCTCGCCCGCATCCTGGCGCGGCACCTCGCCAGCACGAGCCCCGACCCGGCCGCCGACGCCACCGAGCTCGGCCGCGACTGGGGGCCCCAGCTGCTCGGCCCGGCCGTCACTGCGCGGCGGCGCAGGCGGGGTGAGGCGCTCGGTGAGCTCACCCACCTGCTCGACAACCTCGGCTTTGCGCCGGAGCCGGTCGCGGGGCCGCGGGCCGCCACGGTCCGGCTGCGGCACTGCCCGTTCCTCGACCTCGTCACCGGAGACGGATGCGGCGCGGTCGTCTGCTCGCTGCACCTCGGGCTGATGCAGGGTGCGCTCGCCTCGCTGCGCGGGCCAGTCACCGTCGACCGGCTGGACCCGTTCGCCGAGCCCGACCTGTGCGTGGCCCACCTGGCGCCGGCGCCCGTGCGCCGATGAGTGACGCCGCCGTCCGGGTCGCGGTGGCCGCCACGCTGCTCTGGCTGGGCATGGTGCTGGCCATCTCGTTCCTCGAAGCGCCGCTGAAGTTCCGCGCTCCCGGCCTCGACCTGCGCGTCGGGCTGGCGATCGGGCGGCTCGTGTTCCGGGCCCTCAACATCGCCGAGGTGGGCTGGGCGGTGGTGATCGCCGTCTGCCTGGGCCTCGACCCGCAGTCGGCGGCCGTCACGGCGCTCGCGTGCGTCCTGGCGGTGGTGCTGATCGTCCAACTCGCCGCGGTGCGCCCGCGCCTCAACCGCCGCTCCGACCAGGTGTTCGCCAGTCCGGAGGGTCAGGCGCCGCCGCGCTCGCGGGCGCATCATGCGTACATCGCGCTGGAGACGCTGAAGGTCGCCGCGCTGATCGCGTTGAGCTGCTTCCTGTTCACCGCCTGACCGACGACACTGGAGCGATGACGACGAGACGCACGATCGGGGTGCGGCGAGTCTACGACGAGCCGCAGGAGACGGACGGCTGCCGCGTACTCGTCGACCGGCTCTGGCCGCGCGGGCTGCGCAAGGCCGACGCGGCACTCGACGAGTGGTGCCGCGAGATCGCGCCGTCGACCGAGCTGCGCCGTTGGTACGGCCACGCCCCCGAGCGCCTCGCGGAGTTCCGCAGCCGGTACCTGGCCGAGTTGGACGACGACGAGCACGCCGAGGCGCTGGCCCATCTGCGTGTGCTCGCCGCACAGCCACTGGTGCTGCTCACCGCCACCCGGGAGCTCGACCTCAGCCACGCCGCGGTCCTGGCTACAGTCCTCTCAGCCATCCCCGGACGTAAGGAACACAGTCGCAATGCCGTTGCTGGACGAGAAGCTGCAAGCCATCTACGACGAGGTGCTGCGCCGTAACCCCGGTGAGACCGAGTTCCATCAGGCCGTGCACGAGGTGCTGGACACGCTCGGCCCAGTGGTCGCCAAGCACCCCCAGTACGCCGAGGCGGCGATCATCCAGCGGCTGTGCGAGCCGGAGCGGCAGATCATCTTCCGGGTGCCGTGGGCCGACGACAACGGCGCGGTGCACATCAACCGCGGGTTCCGGGTCGAGTTCAACTCCGCGCTCGGCCCGTACAAGGGCGGCCTGCGGTTCCACCCGTCCGTCTACCTCGGGATCGTGAAGTTCCTCGGCTTCGAACAGATCTTCAAGAACGCCCTCACCGGGATGCCGATCGGTGGCGGCAAGGGGGGTGCCGACTTCGACCCCAAAGGGCGAACAGATGCCGAGGTCATGCGGTTCTGCCAGTCGTTCATGACCGAGCTGTACCGCCACCTCGGCGAGTACACCGATGTGCCTGCGGGCGACATCGGCGTCGGTGGCCGGGAGATCGGCTACCTGTTCGGCCAGTACAAGCGCATCACCAACCGCTACGAGTCCGGCGTGCTGACCGGCAAGGGCCTGACCTGGGGCGGGTCGCAGGTGCGCACCGAGGCCACCGGCTACGGGACGGTCTTCTTCGTCGAGTCGATGCTGGCCACGCTGGGCGAGGACTTCGCCGGCAAGCGGGTCGTTGTCTCCGGCTCGGGCAACGTCGCGCTCTACGCGATCGAGAAGGTTCATCAACTCGGCGGCACCGTGATCGCCTGCTCGGACTCCAGCGGCTACGTCGTCGATGAGAAGGGCATCGACCTGGACCTGCTCAAGACGGTCAAAGAGGTGGAGCGCGGCCGCATCGCCGACTACATAGCTGCCCGCGGAGGCGCCGCTCACCTGGGTACCGGCGGATCGATCTGGCAGGTGCCGTGCGACATCGCGTTGCCGTCGGCCACCCAGAATGAACTCAACGGGGCCGACGCGGGCGCGTTGATCCGTAACGGCTGCCGGATCGTCGCCGAGGGCGCCAACATGCCCACCACCCCGGAGGCAGCCACACTGCTGACCGACGCCGGCGTGCTGTTCGCGCCCGGTAAGGCCGCCAACGCCGGCGGGGTGTCCACCAGCGCGCTGGAGATGCAGCAGAACGCGTCTCGCGACTCGTGGAGCTTCGAGCACACCGAGACCCGGCTGGCCTCGATCATGCGTGCCATCCACGACCGCTGCCTGGCCACCGCCGACGAGTACGGCGCTCCCGGCAACTATGTGCTCGGGGCCAACATCGCGGGCTTCATCCAGGTGGCCGACGCGATGCTCGCGTTCGGGCTCGTCTGACCGGACGCACTCTTACAGCGGCACCGGCTGGTAGAGGTTGTCGGCGTAGTCGTCGCCGAGCAGTTCGTGCACCGTGCGCAGGGCCGCGGCGCACGTGGCGCGCTGGGCCGGGTCCAGCCGGTCGAGCACCCTGCTCAGCTCCCGCCGGCGACGGGCCGTGATCTGCGTGACCACCTTGCGGCCGGCGGCAGTCAGCTCGAGGGTGACGACGCTGCGGTTCGACGGGTCCGCCCCGCGCACGAGGTGCCCGGAGGCGTGCAGCCGGTCGGCCAGCCGGGTCACCGAGGAGCCGACCACGCCGAGCGCCTGAGCGCACTGCGTGGAGGTGGAGCGACCCATCTCGTGCAGCACCAGCAGCAGCCGGAACTGCGGCAGCGACACCTCGAGATTCTCGACGCTGCGTAGGGCCACGCCCACCAGGTCGCGGGTCGCAACCTCGAACGCGACCAGATCATCGACCGGCGTCTTCGTCAACTCGGTGGGGCCCGCGCTGCGCATACCCCGAGTATTGCAGAGAACAAGTCTTGCGTTCAGCAAGACATGTGCGAGAAGGTGGAATGGATCGACTCCAGATTGGGCCGGCGAGGAGGGCAGATGGAGCGCTCCGACGAGATCATGCGGGCAGCCGGTCTGCGGGTCACCCGGCCGCGGCTCGCGATCCTGGCCGAGGTTGCCGAGCACCCCCATGCCGACGTCGAGGCCATCGCCGCGGGCGCCCGCACGCGGGTGGGTTCGCTGTCGACCCAGGCCGTGTACGACGCGGTCCACGCCCTCACCGAGGCCGGGCTGCTGCGCCGGATCGAACCCGCCGGCTCACGGACCCGCTTCGAGATCCAGACCGGCGACAACCACCATCACCTCGTCTGCCGGGCCTGCGGCGCGATCGTCGACGTCGAGTGCGCCACTGGCCGAGCTCCATGTCTGGCGGCCAGCGACGACGCCGGCTACGAGGTCGACGAGGCCGAAGTGACCTACTGGGGCAGGTGCCCTGAGTGCCAGGCGGCGCACCACGCGTCGAGCCTGCCCCCGTCCACCCCATCAGCAGTTCAGCGAACGGAGAAACCCTCATGAGTGCACCCGCATCCGCCCCCGCCCCCGCCACCGTGCTCGGCCCGCAGAAGCTGGGCCCGCTGACTCCACTGGTGGGGGAGTGGGAGGGCAACGGCGGCGTCGATCTCTCCTACCACAACAGGGACGACGAGACGATCGAGACCGGATACTTCGAGCGCGCCTGGTTCAAGCCGATCCCGATCGTCGAGAACGGCGACCAGAACATGCAGGGCCTGAACTACGTCATGACGGCCTGGCGGCACGGCGAGGAGGCCATGGACCCGTTCCACGACGAGGCGGGCTACCTGCTGTGGGACAAGGCGAACCGGCAGGTGATCCGCTGCTTCGCGGTGCCGCGCGGCCTCGCCATCCTGGCCGGTGGGGACGCCGAGCCGCGCGACCGGTTGCTGCGGTTCGTCGCCGAGCCGGGGTCGGACACCTACGGCCTGTGCCAGAACAAGCACCTGCTGGAGCGCGCACGGGCCACGGCCTTCGAGAGCGTCTTCACGATCAACGACGACGGCACGTTCAGCTACACCTCTGACCTCGTGCTGAAGCTCGCCGCAACCGGCACCGAGATGCACCACACCGACCGCAACACGCTGCACCGGGTCAAGCGCTACCACCCGAGCGTCGAGCACGTCTGAGTTACGGGTGGGGCCTCGGGCCCGACGCGGGAAACGGGCCGGCGGCGCCGAACAGGTATCCCTGGCCGTGGGTGCAGCCCATCTCGGCCACCTCCAGCGGCTCGATCGCTGCAGCGCGCAGGCGCTCGGCCAGCCCGGCGGCGTCGTCCTCGTCCGCCGCCACGCATGGGCGACGAGGCCGGCGTCGGCGATGACCTCGCTGAGCCGGCGCCCGATCACCCGCAGTACCTGATCGCCCACCGACGGCCCGAGCCACTCGTTGATCGAGGCCAGACCTTCCACGCAGACCTGGACGACCGCGAACGACCGCCCGGACACTGCGGCCGCGGCTTGCATCAGCGCCAGCCGTTCCCGCAGGACGGTGCGGTTGGCGATCCCG
>Ga0164242_10002545_pt1 | contig 21097 bp, 16 predicted proteins | sample OricomgcompostMG_FD_108783 | JGI IMG/M metagenome (GOLD analysis project Ga0164242, IMG submission 108783) | Miracle-Growth compost microbial communities from Emeryville, California, USA - Original compost - Miracle growth compost (MG) ... | reverse complement strand
TACGGGGGGGGGGGGAGGGGATGATCAACCTACAATATGCGGGATTGCCGGTTGTTGATTTTGGGGGGAGCCTCCAAGTTGGATATATCCCTGTATTCCGGGGAAGAAGGGATGTAAACACGCAGCAGATGAAGGGGAAAAGAGGCTTAACGGGTCAAACAAATGGGAAGCAGCAAGCAGTAGGAAGAGGATTAGAGGATTCGTTTGTCGATGCTGAGTAATATCTTGCCTGTTTCTATCGAGGTTCCGAGTTCCGACCACGTTGGGGCTGATGGAATCGGTACAGCACCGTTGAGGTCGAAAGGGGAAGTCAGCCGCGATCTGATATCTTGGCGAAGATGGCCCAATTAAGTCAAGAAAAAGCCTAGGCTTCTAAAAACGGCCGCGTTTTTACATAGTAACAAGGCGGCCGCAGCGTCAGACTTTAGCGTCTTCCTTTCTGATAGCGGGCCGACCAAACATGAAACATTGATTCCATATAACTGCGACGGGAGTGGTGTTTCCGCTAACAAACTGTGCAGGAGCCTGGAGGTCCGACCGGGCGGATTGGGGAGGTTGTCACTTTTTTGAAACGAGGACTTTGCAATCCTCATAATTTTGGGTCTGAGATGTTCTCGAAGAGTCTTGATCGGCGATCGCCGGGTAACCTTTGTCTTGGTGCTTGCCTACCTAACCCTAACCCTGTTTCTAGGGGGTCCATGGCGTACATAGTCCGAAACAGGCAAAACTGTCAACCCAGCAGATTATGGGACTCAGAATGGATTAGGCTACGACCTAGCAATCCAGAATGAGGTCCTTTTGCTCTTTCTCGGATGATTACGGCGACGCCTTGGAGAACTAGTGGCTCGTCACGCCTCGGTGGATAGGGCTGATGCAAACATGCTGGCATCCCTTGTCCGGATGCTCAGCATGTCAATATACCTAGTCGAAGGTGTGGATGTACGCAGTCAAGGTGATCTCGACAGTACGGTACCCATCGGGCCACGAACCTGAGGCCTTTTTCCTGCGGCCAGCTCTTGGGTTATCATTCCTCCCACGTCAGGTCTTACCGCTGCAAAGCCAACCCGAAAAGCCAAGGCGGACGTCCGAAGCCGGGACCTACAAAGCGGGGACCCGGGCTAGGTCAAGGGAATTGACAATGGCATTCTACCGGCACGACTGATTCCGACTCTCAGACAACAAATACTTGAGCGCGTCGCCGCTCACGAAAGTAACGCGCTGGCGAAAGAAAAAAAATTCTTCACCCTCGTCATTTTGTTTCACGAATGACGCCAACTGTTCTCTCGGAGCCACTCAGCACGCAGCCGAAGCGCGCATCATTTCGAGGGTAAGTTCTGGCGGTGAAGGGGAAAAAGAAGAAGTGGTGGATATTAAATCGCCTACCGCCTTGCCTCTTTTGGCTGGGTCGCGGCCAGGGGTCCAGCATGGGACGGCGCATCCCGCGGTCCACAGCTTTTGCTTGCTGCTGCTGCGGCGGGGAGAGGCGACCAAGTTCCCACTGTAATCCGTACAGTGGTATTTTTATGAGCGGAACGCCAATGTTTAGTTCCCGAGCGAATGGAACGAGAAGCTTGTCGGTAAGCCTCGCAGGTGGAGCCCGTACTTTGGGACTTTCTCATCCTGGCCGCTGATGTCAGAGATTCGGTGAGCATACAGCCGCACACAGCCTCGCAGCGCCATTCTCATGGTTGGGTATCTTTTGGTGTTGAATCAAGAAGCCCAGGCAGACCGAGAAGAAAAACACAACGCGCAGTCCACCGTAGCCGGGCGATGGGGGCGGCGTCGGCGCAATGGCGCGAGTACGCGACGTGCAGCAAAAGTACTCCGTACTGATGTGCGCACATCCATACATATCGGCGCAGCCCTGGGGGGGGACGTTCCACTTGCATATGCTGCGGGAGGATATGCTGCGAGGAGTGCTGCGATCCCGCTGCAGGCCTGCCATCTTGCAGGTAGGCTACAGGCTGGCCGCAAACGTGGAGGGCTCGCGGCGCCTCAATGTAGGGGAGGGGGCCGCAATATAGGCTGTGGGTAAGGTAACAAGGACGCAAAACTAACTTCGCTAACGGCGCATCGCTGCCCAGCAATGCAATGTAGCGGCACCTCATCGCGTGATGTGAAATGAAGGGCCAGCAAAAGGAGGAACAGCCCGCTCGCAAGTTGCAAACCTAGCGTACACTATTCGTTGGCTATGGAGCCGTTTGCCTCTCTCAGGAGCCCACTTCGGGTACCTATGTAATATGTACGAGGGAGATGTACGTGTTTTTTTATGCTGAACACTGATGCAGGCTGAACGCGCAAACGCGATTTCGGAGGAGCGAGGAGGCGCGGACAAGGAAAAGGGCACGAATGACGCGGACGGACGGGTGAGAAACAGAAGGGAGAGGGACAAGGAACATGGTTTTGTCGCACTGTATGGCCATGGGCAGGATCAGCCGTGGAAGGTATTTCGAAGCCCAGGGGGACGGACGGCAAAACCCCAGCCCAGGATACTTAAACCCTTGTCAAGGGTCGTCGTCGCGGGCAGAGCCGGATAAGGGCTCGAGCAGGGGTAGTGATACACAGGGTCACAATTGAGAGCCCTGAGCCCTCCGATAAAAATGAGGGAAAAAAATAAAACCAGAAAGAGGGGTGGGCGCGCGGCGTGGGGGATGGGAAACCAAGGTTCGTCGAGTTCCAACTCCTCCCTTTTCCCGCCAACATCACGACCGACTGTAGGTGGTGGTTGCAACGCGGCACATCAGCTGGTCCGGTGGGAAAAAAGCTCGCTCTGCCGTTTGGCACTTGACTCTTCCCGGCCATATCACGCTCTCTCACACACACCTTTGCACACCCAGTGGGAGCCCCCGTTCCCACCCCATCGTGTGGGTTTCCATTTAGTCACTACTGACCCCAGCCTGGGAAGAGAACGGGGCTATCACTCCCCTTGCTTCGCCCAATGACGCTGCTTCCCAGCCATCCAACAATCCATCCCGCATCAATGCATTCACATTCCCACAGTGCGTCACAAGTATTCTTTTCCCGCCCCGGCGCCCACTCTGAGGTACGGTCCATCCTCCCATTTCGGCTTCGTCGTCCAATGTTGGCCTTATACCTCCCTCCTTGACTGGTATACCTCCCTCGTTGTACTCCATATACCTCCCTCTTTTATACCTACCTCTCCTTCCCCCGATGCTCTGCGGCCCCCGTCGCATGTAACTCCCCTTTTTTAACCATCAATACTTCCCGCTCGAACTCTCCATCTCTCTCTGTCGCCGCTCTCGTGGCTCTGCTGTACGATAGCAGGCCAGGCGAGAAACGTGTCAGCCCAAGCAGAACACATACAGGGGAGGGGGGGCTGTACCTTGCTTGGTCGCTTTTTAAGCTGTCAACAATTTCGTCCGCCTTAATTGACGTAACGGATAATTGCTGGCCCAAAAAAAGGGTCGGTCCACTCACAGAACGTCGTGCTCTTCCGTGCATGAATACCTCGGTTTTGGAATAACTTTGCAACCCGACCAACAACAAACTCCCGTCACCAGGCCCGCGCCCCCTATTTACCGTGGCCTTTTCCCTTGGGTAAGTACCTTTTTTTTTTCTGGTTGAGGTAGGTCAGCTTGCTTGTGTTAGGCTCTCTCACCAGTCAGTCACCACCACCCACCCACCCCTTCGACCCTGGCTGCAGGAGATAGGGAAAGCTCCAGTTGCAGACTGCAAGAGAAGCACCAGTGCACCAGTCGTGTGGTTGCACAACACCCACCCAAAAAAAAAAAGATACGCCCAATCCCGTCGTACGGGCTCGTCAATCCCAGATCCAGCCGGACCATTGGTCCTTGGGACAAAGACCTTTTTTCCTCCTCTTACCGAATCTCGGTGCGAGGATCCGGTATTGCAAACCGAGGAAAAGGAGAAGACGAAACAATTCGGTCTTTGGCTTACCTCCTTCTACCACTGCCACCTTTTCCAACGCAGCCCCCCGACGGCTTTGGCAACCTCCCCCCAACAGCCTCGCGCCGAAATATCTACTTTATACCTATCGAGGTCCTCGATACTCCTTTTGCCTCCCTCTCCTCCTCCCGGGTTCTCTACACCGCCCATCGATATCATCCCCAACGAAACGCTTCGGACTGCTTTGTCTGTCTCGCGAAACCGCTGCTCCACATGAGTTTGACACTCTTCCCTCGACAGACCGTCAATCCCCCAGACAACGAGGATGGCAGACACCGAGGTTTTGGCGTTCCGCGACAGCTGGACAGAAGGCGCTGCATTTGGCTGGCGAACGACCCGGCCTTTGACGAAGGCGACTGGGTTGGATGACACACTGAGCTTGAGGCTGGGCCTCATCTCGAAGGCATGGGTTGAATCGTGCGCAGCAACAACAATAACGGTAGGTCTTTTACAATATCGTACTCTCTTATTTTCCAATTTATGCTCCTTGTTCTCCAAGACCGCCCCGTCTACTATGTCCGTCTTACTATGTCGTCCCTGTGGTATTCCTCTTGTAGAATGGCGCCGCCCTCGAGCTGACCCCCCCCCTTCTCCCCTATGACGCTGGCTAGACCATGCCTGCTGGAATGACGCGCGATAACGCCCGCTTTTTACTTCTGTAGCACCTAAGAAGCCAAACCAACAAGGTTTCGGGAGGACCCGTTGCTAATCCCCATGGGCAGATACGAAATGCACCACCACACTCAAAACCGCAGGTCCCCAAACCGCTTATCATTCCCGACATCCTGCCGAAACCAGCACGTTGTCAGCGTACCTCCACCCCCCCACCCTCCGAATCTGACCCTGAAGTGCCGTCCTCGATACCCCATGACCCGACAGAGAGCAGCGCATATGCGCAATCTCGTTTACCTTCCTCGCAGGACCTGCCCCTGCTTCCTCCGAGCTCCGGCGCAACAAGCTCCGAGCGCAGGAGAAGAGCAGAGGACGATCTACTCGCCGACCCTAGCGCGACCACCTCGGTCAACTTCAATGCCGAGGAGGGGTTCAAGCAGGCTGCGAAGAAGAAGAAGGCCAAGGCAACACCGATGAGCTGGGGCGGCGGCGGCGACGACGAGGCGAAGAAGGAGGGCGACGAAGGCGGCGACGGTGGAAATGGCGGCGACGGCGCCGCAGGTGGTGATTCAGGCAACGCCGGCGGCGACGGTGCCGGCGGAAACGGCGACGACAAGAAGGACGATGACAAGAAGGACGACGCCAACCCTCCCGATGACGACTGGGCAGATTTCACGTCCGTCGGTAAGAAGAAGAAGGGCAAGAAGGGGGCTGCGGCTACCACTACTTCCTCGTCCGGCCTAGATTCCTTCCACGAGATCAAATTGGACGAGACCGCACCTACTCTCGATCTAAACTTTGGCGATACCAAAACGGAAACGAAGACCTCGTTTGGTGCTTGGGGCACAAGTTGGGACACCGGAAATACAGCCAGCACCTGGAATTTCTCAGCTACCGACACGGCTGCCGCAGATACCAAACCTAAGGAGGAAGAAGTAGACAACCCGTGGAGTATCAACCGGCCCAAACCTAAGAAGAAGAACAAGGCCACCTTCAGTTTCGGAGCCCTGGATGAGGCCGACGAGAACGCCGAAGAACCCCCGATTTTTGGCGCGGAGAAACCGGAGGAGAAGAAGGCCGACGATGACTGGGTCACGCCCGCTACGTCCAAGAAGGACAAGAAGAAAAAGAAGGCTAGCATCTGGGACCCCGAGCCCGAGGAGACCAAGAAGGATGAGCCTGAGCCTGAGCCTGAACCGATCGTCGAAGCCGCTGCTGCTGCTCCACCGGAAGACGACTGGTTTACCCCTGCCGCCGGCAAGAAGGATAAGAAGAAGAAGAAGGGCGCCATCTCGGCCTGGGACGAGCCCAAGGTCGAGGAAACCCCTAAACTTCCTGACCCTGTACCCGAGCCTGTCGACGACTTCTGGGGCACTGCTACTAGCAAGAAGAAGAAGAAGGGCAAGGTATTCGAAGTCGAAGAACCGCCAAAGGAGCCTGACCCCATTCCCGAACCTGAGCCTGAACCTAAGAAGGATGAGGACGACGCCTGGGATACCTGGGGCACCGCCAAGAAGACCAAGAAGAAGAAGGGCGCCGCCGCCATTGTCGAAGAACCAATCGTCGAGGAGAAGGTCGTTGAACCGGAGCCGGAGAAGGCGGCGGAGCCGGAAGACGCCTGGGGATGGGGTACTGCCGCGTCCAAGAAGGACAAGAAGAAGAAAGGTAAGAACACCATCATCGAGGAGCCGCCCAAGGACCCGGAGCCGGAACCGGAACCCGAGCCCAAGGTGGACCAGAACAAGAAGGACGAGGACGACTTCTGGGGTAGTCTGTCCACCTCGAAGAAGGACAAGAAGAAGAAGAAAGGCCTTGTTGAGGAGATCCCCGAGGCCCCTGTCGAGGAGGAGAAGAAACCTGACGACACGCTTGACGATTTCGGTTGGGGTACCGCCACCAAGAAGGACAAGAAGAAAAAGAAGGGCCTTGTTGAGGAAATTCCCGAAGCCCCTATTGAGGAGGAGAAGAAACCTGACGACACGCTCGACGACTTTGGTTGGGGTACCGCCACCAAAAAGGACAAGAAGAAGAAGGGCAAAACCGCCATTGCTGACCCGGAGCCCGATCCAATCCCGGAGCCGGAGCCTGAGAAGAAGGAAGAGGTAGTCGACGACTGGGGGAGCGGTTGGGGAACGGCCGCCACCAAGAAGAAGAAGAAGGGCAAGAATGCTCTACCCGAGCCGGATCCCCCGAAGGAGCCGGAACCGGAGCCTGAGCCAGAACCCGTCAAGCAGGACGATCCAGTTGACGATTTTGGCTGGGGCGCTGCAACTAGCAAGAAGGACAAGAAAAAGAAGGGTAAGAACGCCCTTCCGGAACCAGAGCCGGAACCAGAGCCAGAACCGGTCAAACAGGACGACCCGCTTGACGATTTTGGCTGGGGCGCTGCAACTTCCAAGAAAGACAAGAAAAAGAAGGGTAAGAACGCCCTTGCGGACCCCGAGCCGGAGCCAGTACCAGAGCCGGAGCCGGAGCCGGTCAAACAGGACGATCCACTTGACGATTTCGGCTGGGGCGCCGCGGCTACCAAGAAGGATAAGAAAAAGAAGGGCAAGAATGCTCTTCTGGATCCGGAACCAGAGCCAGAACCTGAGCCCGAGAAGAAAGCCGAGGAAGACGACGCCTGGAGCAGCTTCGGAACCAGCAAGAAGGACAAGAAGAAAAAGGGCAAGAATGCCATCCCCGACCCGGAGCCTATCATAGAACTTGAACCGGAGCCCGAGCCGATTGTCGAGGCTCAGAACGATGACGACGCCTGGGGCTTTACTAGCTCGAAGAAGGATAAGAAGAAGAAGGGCAAGAATGCCGAGCCAGACCCGCCACCACCCGAGCCGGAGCCGGAGAAAAAGGATGAGGACGACGCCTGGAGCAGCTTCGGCACCAGCAAGAAAGACAAGAAGAAGAAGGGCAAGAGCAAAGACCCGGAGCCCGAGCCTGTCAAGGAGCCCGAACCCGAACCCGAACCGGAGAAGAAAGAGGAGGACGACGCCTGGAGCAGTTTCGGCACCAGCAAGAAGGACAAGAAGAAGAAGGGCAAGAGCAAAGACCCTGAGCCGGAACCGGAGCCGATCAAGGAACCTGAGCCCGAGCCCGAGCCGGAAATGAAGGTCGACGACGACTTGTGGGGCTTCTCATCGAAGAAGGACAAGAAAAAGAAGGGCAAGTCCAAGGATCCAGAGCCTGAGCCCATTGTCGAACTCGAACCTGAGCCTGAGCCTAAGAAGGAGGACGACGACATCTGGGGCGTCTCTACCTCCAAAAAGGACAAGAAAAAGAAGGGCAAGGGCAAGGACCCGGAGCCGGAACCCGAACCTGAACCCGAGCCTGAGGCCAAGAAGGACGAGGATGACGGTTGGGGGTTCACATCCTCGAAGAAGGACAAGAAGAAGGGCAAGAGCAAGGATCCTGAGCCCGAACCCGAGCCCGAGCCAGAGCCTAAAAAGGAGGAGGATGACATGTGGGGCAGCTTTTCTACCTCCAAAAAGGACAAGAAGAAGAAGAAGGGCGCGGTTGAAGAAACCAAGATCGAAGAACCGGTGGTTCCGGACCCGCCTGCTGTGGAGGAGAACAGCTGGGACACATGGGGTGCTACTACTACTAGCAGCAGCAAGAAGGACAAGAAGAAGAAGAAGGGTGCTGTCGAAGAACCCAAGATCGAGGAGGAACCCGAGCCTGAGCCTGAGCCTAAGAAAGAGGAGGACGACATGTGGGGTAGCTTCTCTACCAGCAAAAAGGACAAGAAGAAGAAGAAGGGCGCGGTTGAAGAAACTAAGATCGAGGAGCCAGAACCCGAGCCTGAGCCTAAGAAAGAGGAGGACGACATGTGGGGTAGCTTCTCTACCAGCAAAAAAGACAAGAAGAAGAAGAAGGGCGCGGTTGAAGAAACCAAGATCGAGGAGCTCGAGCCGGAACCAGAGCCCAAGAAAGAGGAGGACGACATGTGGGGTAGCTTCTCTACCAGCAAAAAGGAAAAGGACAAGAAGAAGAAGAAGGGCGCGGTCGAAGAGGAACCCGCGGTTCCAGACCCACCGCCAGCGGAGGACAACAGCTGGGACACATGGGGCGCGGCCACAACCAGCAAGAAGGATAAGAAGAAGAAGAAGGGCGCGGCTGAAGAACCCAAGATCGAAGAGGAACCTGCTGTTCCGGACCCACCCGCCGTGGAAGACAACAGCTGGGATACTTGGGCCGCTACCACCAGCAAGAAGGATAAGAAGAAGAAAGGCAAGTTGGATTCCACAACCACCATCGATTCGCCGTCAGTCAGTCAGGCCTTTGAGACCACCGATAACGACGACTGGATGAACTGGGGCCAGAAGACCGACAAGAAGAAGAAGTCGTCAAAGGAACTCGAAAAGGCCGATGACGCAAAACCCGATGCGACCGACGCGCTCGACAATGACGGGTTCTTCAACACTTGGAGCACGGGCAAAGACAAGAAAAAATCCGTCAAACCTGACACAATCGAGGAGCCCCCAGCCGACGACATCTGGGGCGTTTCCACGTCCTCAAAGAAGAAGAAGTCCAAGACCAGTAGCAAGAACGCGCCAGTGGAAATCGAGGAGGAGACCAACCTCGAGTCCATCAAACCCGACTCCATCGAGGAAACAAAAGACGAGAGCAAGGCCGACGACGACGGTTGGGGATGGGGAGGTAGCTCGAAGAAGAAGAAGGGTAAGTCGCAGAGAGATCCGCTCACCGAGGCACCACCTGCAGCGCCGACACCCCCGTCCATGGACTTGACAGAACCGGAAGCTGAAAACGACCCAGAAGCAAACATTTGGGACGAGCCTTCTAATTCTCTGACTCTGACCAAGTCCAAGTCCAACGACAAGGACAAGGACGAGGATAAGAAGAAGGATAAGAAGGCTAAAGACAAGGAGCCCAAACTTAGCAAGAAAGAGCTCGAGAAGCTCGAAAAGGAGAAGAAGAAAGCCGACAAGGAGGAGGAGAAGCGCAAGGCGAAGGAAGCAAAGGAGGCCGAGGAGAAAGCCAAAGAAGAAGCGGCACGCGAAGAAGAAGAACGTCTCCAGCGGGAGGCCGAAGATAAGGAGCGCGAGGCGGCCGAGGAGGCGGCCCGCCTTGAAGCCGAGGCCGCCAACGTGGTCAAGGAAGAAGAGGAACTCGCGGCCCTCAATTCCAAGAAGGATCGCGGCAGGAAATTGACCAAGCGCGAGCAGGACAAGTACAACCTCCTCACCGAGAATGCTGACAGGCGCGCCGAGGAGCAGGCCGCGCGCGAGGCTGAAGAGCAGGCCGCTCGCGAGGCTGAAGAGGAAGCTGAGCGCGAGCGGGAGGAGGCCGAAGCCAAGAAGAAGTCTAAGAAGGGCTCCTCGTCCAAGGCTGACAAGGCCGCCGAGAAGTCGTCCAAGGCGAAGAGCAAAGAAAAGGAAAAGTCGAAAGAAAAGGACAAGGATAAGGACGAGCTCGACCTAGACCTCCCTGCCGACGAAGTGGAGGAGCTCCTCTCCGGGGGCAAGGACCAAGCCACTAGCGACGCATTCAGTTTCTGGGGTGCATCGAAGAAGACGCCGACCCCTGCCACTGGCAAATCAAAGAAGACCGCAGCCGAGATTAGGTCCGCTGAGTCATCCAAGGTTCTGGAAGCTACCACGGCCGTCGCCGCCGCCGCGCTTGCGGCTGACCTGTGGAAGGACACGTCCTCCTCCCACGATGCCAAATCAATGAAGACCAAGAAGGCCGTGGGAGGCAAGATCGCAAACAGGCTAAAGGCGTTTGAGTCACTCGACGACGACGACGACCCACCACTCGTTGACGTTGCACCACCTCCCCCGCCACCCGCTGCGCCACTCGATAAGAAGAAGAGCTCCAAGAAGGCCGCGAAGGAGGTCGTCGAGCAGAACCCCGTCGTTTCTCCGCCGAGGAAGAGCTACAAATCCAACCTACCCGGCGCCTTCCCCGTTGACGAAGATGACGAGATAATCGCAATTGTCGACATGCCAACGGATAAGAAAGCGAGCAGCAAGAAGAGCAGAAAGGCTTCGTCATCCGCCCTGCCCGTGCCGCCCCCAGCTCCCGTGCCGCCCCCAGCCGTCCCCGACGCCCCACCCGGCGCGCCGGAGCCGCCCAGGTCCTCCTCGAAGAAGGAGCGGCCCAAGATATCGCGCGAGGGAGGCTCCTCTTGGGGCATGTGGTCTGCGACGCCGCGCAGCGAGGACAAGAAGTCGGCCTCGAAATCGAAGGGCGAGAAGGAATCGAGTTCCAAGAAGAAGAAGGCGTCGTCGTCGGCGGAAAAGGACGAGAAGTCTTCGTCGAGGGGCTCTACACAGGACAAGGCTGAGAGGATGGAGCGCACACCAAAGGAGCCCGCCAAGGCCCCGAGGCTGGCCAGCGTCTTCGCTAGCACACCCCCGCTGTCGCGCTCGGTTTCCACTCGCGAGAAGCGTGCGCTTGCCGGCGGAAAGTCGAGCTCGCGAAGACATTCGGTGGACGTCTCGCATGGCATCGTCACACCTCCTCCCGAGGAGACGCCAGAGATGCCCTCGAAGGCCGCGAAGATCTTTGGTGTGGGAAGATCCAATAGCAAGCGAAGCAAGCCAAAGGGTAAGAAACTCAACCCTAGATGCCGCCACACCGCGTGAGGATGCTGACTCGGTTTTTAGGACTGTACGATGAGGACGATATCGTGATGGTCGGTGCTTCGGATGGTAACGCAGGCCCCGAGAAGTCGGATCGTCGTAAGCCAAAGGTATGCCTATCCAAATTAGCACCTTCCTTTCTCATTGCGTAACATTACCGTCAGCCCAAGTCCCCATGAAGCTAACCGAAACCTTCAATAGCAATCCGATCGTGAGGAAGATATTGTCATGGTCAATGCCGACGATGCCACCCCGCCAAAGCGCTCTAACTCAAGCGCGAAGAAAGGCCTTTCATCTCTCTTCGGCGTTTTCTCAACCCCCAAGTCGGAGCCGCGACCCGAGCCGCGGCGACGCAACACCTATGCCACGACGGATGACGAAGCCGCAGGTCACCGCAGCGAGGACGTGAACATGACAGACGCGGATCAAGAGGCGCGCCGAGCCGCTCGCCGCGCGGCCCGCCGTGCCGAACGCGGCGCCAGCGCTACCGAGAGAGTCGCCGAGGAAGCGCGGCGCGCCAAAGACGAGGCCCGTCGCGAGCGCCGCAAGCGGCAAGAGGAGGCCGAAGAGGCGCGCCGACAAGAAGAGAAGGACGCGCGGCGCGCCGAGCGCCGAGCCCAGCGCCTCCGCGAGGAGGCGGAGCGCCGCACCGCCGAGGAGAAGGAAGCCGAGCGCAACGAGCGCAGGCGGCTGCGGAAGGAGCGCGAGACCGCCGAGGTCGAGGCCGAGACGCGGCGGACGGCGCGTCTGCAGAGGCGGCATAGCAGCCAGCCGCAGGCCGAGGGGTACGACGGCGACCGCGAGCGGGATCGGGGCGAGGACGACGAGGAGCGCCGCCGCCGTCGCGAGGCGAGGCGGATCTCTCGCGAAGCCGACAGCGGTGGTCGAGAGAAGCTATCCCGCCGGAGAACCGAGCCCGTCGCCGACGAATACGTCTACCCGCGCGGCAGCAAGTCGTCGCGCGACGACCGCAAGAAGGGCGGCTCGTGGCCGCACTCGGGCACGTCGTCGTGGGTGAAGGACCACTCTGACGCGCCGCCGCCGCCCGAGGACGGAGGGCACACGACCGAGGCGCCGGCCGCGACGGACGACGAGGAGGCGCGGAGACAGGCGCGCAGGGCGGCGCGACGAAGGTCGAAGTATGCCGATCCCGAGGCTTCGGGCGCGGGTGCGGACTATGATGACCAGCGGAGGCGGAGGCCGCGGCGCGAAGAGCGCGAGAGGGAGAGGGATCGGAAGGCCGGGTCGGATGGGAGCGATGAGCGGAGGCAGAGTCATCGGAATTCGGTGTTTATGGACACGACGCCGCGGAGTAGCTGGTGGAAGAAGTTGACTGGGTCGTAAGGGGTTTATATTGCCTGTTTGGTGGCATGTCGCTGGATTGTTGTTGTGTGAATGTGCTGGACACTAACTTACCTGTTATAATTGGGCTTGTATGGGCTTAACAGCGTGGTGTTTTGATCTTTCCCTCCCCCTTCATCCAAGATATATCCCCCTTCCCTCCTCTTGGAGCGAACCAATAGCACGCGAGGTTGGGTTTTTTTTTTGGACGGGAGAGTTTGGATTCGCTATATTGTTTTTGGTCGGGTTCGTTGGCACTGGTTCGGAGAGAGTATGATCGCTGTTCCGATGCGTGTATGTGGTCTGTTGTTGTTGTTGGGCATTTTTTGGGGGATTTTTTTCTGGAAAGGCGACCGGCTGCATCATCACATATCGGCATATATACCCCCCCGCGCGCGCGTGCACACGCATTCAACTGATACCATATTGATACCCAAAAAGATCCCATTACATAGCGGAAAGTTCTTGCTTTGACCTTGTGATTTTGTTGAACCGTTTTTTTTTCTTCCGCACTCAGTCGAAGCGTTTTGTGACGTGGCATGGCTGTGGTTTGTGTCCCACCCTCGTTCAAGTATAACCCTGAGAGGGTGTTGAGCTTGGTCCATTCACGGTTCCTCGAGAACTTCATTTGCCAGGCTCTGCCCAATGGTAGGAGTGTTCCACAGCTCTCGGTCCGTCGCGCTTCTTGCGGCTTGTGAGGTATATAGCCTCGGAAGGTACAGTACATTCCCGGCCAAGAATGTATCCAACCTGTGAATACCAACGTGGTTCGTAGCGCGGCCGAAGTCCATCATACCCACAATACCGAGGGCAAGGTAGGACAGTGTGTGCTATACTTGCTGATGCGAGAAAAGATTCGTCGAGTTGCTCAATAGGTACGCTGTAACAATAAGGCCGGGCATGGTGTAACAGGTCGTTCGGCAACGCCTCTGGAAAAGCTCGACTTGAGCCGCTTTTTCTAGTGATCTAATTATGACCCATTTTGTCGAGCTATGTGGCTCGTGAAGACTCAGCTCGTACACTCTTGAGTGCCTCCCATGTTCTTTTAACCCTGAGTTCCTCCGTACACGGTCTAAAATCCCGAGATTCGCCGTTCAAATAGAGAGGGGTGTCCTGGTATCATTCCTGCCTTTTCCGCTTCCTCAAACGCCGTAAAAACAACCTGTTGCCCACCCATGCTTGTCCTAAGATGTATGCAGTCTCGCCACTTCGATCCTAATTCCTACAACCGGCCTGGCCTGTTGTCGCAAACGCCCTCTGCGGGCCCTTTAACCGATGACATCCTCCCGCTCATACCCGGTGGGCTTGAGTGCAGCATCGGGTTTCTTCTGCCCATATGCACCCTTGTAGTCGCTGACGAAGGGGTTGGGGTCCTCCTTCTGGTTGAGGTTGCCGAGGGTGTGGTTAACGCCACGGTGGACGGCCTCATCGGCCCGGATGTAGAGGATGAGATCCTTCATCGTCCGCTTCCCCTCGGGCATATGCCAGTACGACACGGCCAGCTCGGGGATCTTGAAGTTCTCGTCGGACCACTTGGGCAGCAGGCCCTGGTCGATCTCGCGGATACAGCGCGAGTAGGTGTGCACTGCCTCCTCCTCGAGGTAGCCCACGAAGCGGTGGCAGATCTTGGGGGTGATGAGGTAGCTGAGGAACATGGCGTTGAAGAAGACGCCCTGGGCACCGATGATCATGAACTTCATGAACCATCCCGGCTCGCACATCTTCATGAAGGTTAGTAGGTGCATGCGCTCGTTGTACGACTCCTCAAGGAGGGTCTCGATCCAGCCGTTGTCGCGCTTCAGGCGCCGGAGGCTGCCGAGATGCCTGAGCATGCCGGCCACCATCCCTGGCACGCCGGCGATGGATTCCAGGAAGATGAAGCGGATGAGCTGTGGGATTACGTTAGTTTTGACTGAAAACAATCTGACGTGCGTAAGGTGGGGGGGGCGTACCCATTGGGATTCCGTGAGGGGTTTGGCAGCGGCCACATCGGTGGTGGGGTGCTTCTTATCGACTTGCTGCCCGTCTTCTAATCCGGTACAGAAGTCCATACCCCAGCTGTGGCGATGTTAGATCTAGGGATTTTGCGCTTGAACTTTGAATAGAGTGGTTTAGGCGTACCGACACAGCCTGACTAGCCTCCACGCGATTGTGTCACCGATTGTCCTCGGCGGTCGGTGGTCGGGGACTACGGAGAGCATCTGCTCCTCGGTGTAGCCTTCATGTGGCCATGCTGGAGGAGTTTGGCGGATATATACCGTCTCCTTTGGGGGGAAGAAGTCGCGAAGGCGACTAACGCTCGTTGTTGAGAAGGATCGAGGAGTGGAGGCGTGCTGAGGTTGATGAGCAGCACACGCTATCCTGAGAGCCACTGGGTAGCCAAGAAGAGACGAGTTGGCGTGGTAGATGGGAGCCACAGCTCGACCGAGCTGGGCAACCTGCTTTGGCGAACAAAGCTTGCTGTTGACTCTTGTAGAAATCATTTTGAATTCAATGCGGAACAGACTTGTTGATGGTGTGATTTGGGAATCAAAAGAAAGGTCAAAAGTCTGCGTTGGGTGTATGACGCTTTTATATGACGAAGCTAAGAGCTGAGAGTGTATGGATGCATGATGGACCAAGCCACTAGTATCGGGATTTGAAGCGAAAGGGAGAGATAGGAATTGATACGAGGAGAGACCGGGATGGGCCTCCTGTCTCCTTGCCAAAAAGGATTGGCAGTGAAACCGGGCAGACTGGGCTTACAGTGCTGACAGTGTCTTGCTTGAACTGGTAGCTGGATCCCCCGAACTCCGTCATCGACCGAGAGCCCTGAAACTCGCAGCCAGGAGGGGGGTTAAACCTCCGGAGACAGGCAGACAGGGCACTAGGACTGGTTGCGGAGCACACTGTAAGCCCACTGCGAAGGCTTGGAAATGTCAGCTGGACGGAGAACGGTTTTTGCGCTCGGGATGTTTCGGGGCAAAGCTTGGAAGGGCTGAGAGTTTCTTCCGAAGCATTTTCGAGATTTGGTTCCCCACTGTGAAAAGACAAGCAGTGACTCACGTGCACGGGCCAGGGCCTCTCGTTGGGCAATAGTAGGGAAGAGGAATGTGGCTATTTCCGTATTAATAGCCTAACAAAGGAGGCCCGAGTGGGAGAGGGAGTCAGATTCTCGCCGGAATCCGAATGTCCTGCACCTCGTTCGCCTCATATTTGCAGCATTTGCAGCCTGATTATGCGGGCGAAGGAAGAACATGACGTAACCTTTTCCCAGGCTTTGGACAGCAAAGAGAACTCCTGAGCCCTAAAGCGTGAAGGTACCTGAGGCTAAGGGCTCCCTCTGCATGCATATTCCACCAAAGTGACAGGCGGGAACTCGTACAATCCCAGCGTCCAGCGTGCTACGGGGCTTCCGTATGGTGTGGCTGAGTCATATCTGGGCGCGGCAAGAAAGTGAAACCCACTCCCTCCCTTTATCACTGACACCCACAAATTAATCTTATCTGCCCCCGGAAGATGCCCAACTTTTGAGACCCGATTTCCCTCCCACACTTTCCAAAACCCTCTACAAACCCACATCTCCCCCGTAGTCGCGAACATCGCCAGTTTCTCTATCGCACTTGAACAACTCTGCCAAAAGAAAAGCCATCGAGACTCTCAGAAATCGCACAAAATCCCAACACATTTTTACTCTCGCAATCATGCCAAGCGCAAATAAGCAGTGGGGTTAGTAATCATCCCTTCGCTCCCCCCCTTTCAATACGCGAAAATGCCACGTTTTGCCCGCCATCAGAAAACTCGCGACGATGAGGCTCTGGATGCCCTGATGCTGTGGCCCTCGACTGCGACCTTAGTGGGGCAGACGGGCGTTGAAGTCCATCGTTGGTCCTATTGACGGTCGAGGCGGCTGGGATTAGCATGCCCTTGATCCCCTTTGCATATTGGGTTACTGGATTAGGCTGACCGCTCTTCTCCATCATGCAGACGAAGAAGAGGAGTCTTCTAGCTCCGCTCCATCCTCCCCCCCAGTCGGAGCCATCCGACGGAAGTTTGATGACGAAGAGGCCGAGGATAGCGATGTAAGTTCAAACAAGTTCAACCTCGTCTCCATCGACGATGCTCCTTTGAACGGATCATCGTCGCCTCTCGTTCGAAATCGACATCCGGTACTAACCACACCCTTCCCCCCCTTCTAGGTCCTCGATTCCTGGGATGCCGCTGAAGACTCTGAAGTCGAGCGCGAGAAGGCCAAGAAGGCCGCCGAGGTGAAGGCCAAGGCCGAGGCTGAAGCACTAGCCAACAAGAAGTCCAAGACCCAGCGCATCGCCGAGCGTCAGGCCGAGCGCCGCGCACGCGCTGAAGCCGATGGATACTCGAGCGACGAAGAGACCGAGGCCGAGCGACGCGAGCGTATGCGCCGAAACGAACAGGACGCCGACCTTCGCCACGCCGAGGACCTGTTCGGTGCCGTCGACCTGCGCAACCGCAAGGTCGCCGCTGCCGCCGGCGCCGTTGTGATGGATGTCCAGGACCCCAACAAGACTATCAACCTGGCTTCCCTCCCGGTGTTCAACCCCATGACCAAGCTGCAGTTCGAGCAGATGCGCACCACCCTGACGCCTGTCATCTCGGCCAACGCGAAGAAGGCCCACTACGTCCTCTTCCTCCAGGAGTTCACCAAGCAGCTGGCCAAGGATCTCCCCAGCGACCAGATCAAGAAGATCGCCAGCTCCCTGACGACGCTGAGCAACGAGAAGATGAAGGAGGAGAAGGCCGCCGAGAAGGGCGGTAAGAAGTCCAAGGCCGCCAAGAACAAGACGACTCTCGTCGGAGTCACCCGCGGACCCGTCACCGACATGAACACCTACGATGACGCGTTCGGCGACGACGATTTCATGTGAAAGCTGCCCCTACGCGCACTTTCCCCGACGGATTTTCGTTCTCAAGGACTGGCTCGGACTCTTCTTACACACGGGGGAGAGAGGTCTCCAGTTTTGCCCCGGTGGCAACTTACAGCACAGGGCAACCCGGTGACTGCCCGTCCCGCCCCGATCCAGGAGATACCGGCACGGACAAGCTTCCTATATTACGCCAAACTGGCTCATACCTGCGTGTCCGATATCTCCCGATTCGAACAGAGTTGGATAGCAGAAAAGGGGGACTAATCGAGTCGAGATGTTGGGCGGCTGGGCCGGGCGACAGCGATTAATTGGGGGGGTGGAAGGGAGGAACAGGGGACGGGGGGAGGATTGAGATACTCTAAGCGACACCGAGATGGGTTTTGGGACTGCACCTTCAACACACGAGATTGCAATATCATGAATAGATTAGCTTGGCTTGTTTGCTGCGTGGGCACTTTTTGCCATCCCCCAAAAGAATAGAGCGTGCTTTCCGCATAGCTAGCTCATACAACAATATCTGCACTTCATGGCTCACGTCCCACTTCGCGACTGACGTTCCACTTTGCGACCAATGTTTACTATTACTCGATTGCTAGCTGATGTGATGTGGTACAAGGCTAGGGTATCAACTTTGCTGAACCCCTCTACAATATTGAAGGGAACCCCCGATGCCCAACTCCTTCTGGCTATGTTGACCAGTTCCCCCCCGTCCCGATAACGCCGTATTCCGCGTACATGAACCCACGCGCCGACGCGACCCTCTTTCGAACTACCGCTTTTAAATATCATGACCAGTGGGGAATGGCGAAGCCAAAGAGGATAATGGAAAAAAAAGAACAGGTCGTGTACAAAAGTAATGAAGAGGAGAGAGAGAGATCTTGTCGTAATCATGCAAGGCAATACTTTCCCCATTTTCCTACATCAAATCCCCAGCGACGCCCGCCAGCAGGGCATGCACGATGAGACTCATAGTCCACATACCCACCCTCTTAAGGCGCCTCACGCGACTGTGCTGGTCCTCGACGTTCCGCGCGAAGGCGGCGTACACCTCGGCGGACAGGTCGTCCATGAGGCCGCAGTCGTAGACGGTCCACGAGCCGTCAAAGTCGGCGAGCCGCTCGACGATGCGGCAGTTGATGGGGATGTAGGTGCGCTTGGCGTTGATGTACGCCACGATGGGCCGCACGAGCGCCTGGTTGACGTAGCTGATGTGCGGGTTGTTGAAGAGCGGGACCGCGGCGCGGACGTCGTTGAGGTGGATGCGGAGGTCCATGACGAGGTAGCCGGGGGCCTCCTCGACGGGGGACGGGGTCGCGGCTGGGACGGGATCGGCGGGGGTGTGGGGTTCGAGGGGCGGTAGTAGTTCTTCTTGTTGTTGTTGTTGCTGTTGCATGGCGAGGGCTTGTTTTGCCTCGCGGAAACGTCGGTCTAGAGAGAGGTCGATGCCGGAATTGTTGATCAGGTCTGTTCCAGCTTCGCGGGCCCGGGCGACATTCTCATCTAGTATGCGGAGGTAGCGATTGCTGGTGACGGCCTCCTCCATCTTGTCATAGAATTCGGCGACGACTTTCCCGATGCCCTCATCGGCATCTGCTGGGAACATGACGTCCGCCACGATATCGACATTCCCCTCGTATATCCACCCAAACGGGCCCTCAACGCCACGATTCAGGTGATCTATCTTCAGGCCGTCGATGCGCAGCCGGGAGAATTTCTTCCACGCCGACGGATTGTCGAGGTGGGCACCGTTGTCATTTGCGGCGACTCCATGCACCTGCCGGGGGTGGATGGTGAAGAGCGAGCCGTCGAACGAGCCGGACATGTGGGTAGAGGAGAGAAAGTCGTAGAAGAGCCACTGCTTGCGCAGCTGGGGGAGCTCGCAGGAGTAGATGGAGACCGGGTACGGTCGGAAGCCGCCCGGTTGGTGAACGGTGACGAGGAGGTCCTCCATCTTGAAATAATCCAATTCAAAGTCGCCTGGGTTATGCTCGTGTCGGTAGGATAAAGGGTCTTGAGCTTCCGCCGGCCAGACGACCGAAGTCCTGTCGACAACACCGCGGACGCCTTTCACTTCAACGTCCTTTAGTAATCCTTTGCCGTTCCACCATTTTAGGAACGATAGCGTGACGTTGACGGTGCTGATGGTTACGTCAAACTGCGTATAGTTGCCATCGTCTTCCTCCACCGCCAAAGCATCCTGGTCCGCCAGTCGCAGTGCTGCCGCCTCGGCAGCTTCGTTCGGAGAACCCTTCTTCACCGAGGATCTGACTTGACCCGGCCGACGGGAGACGAAGACATTCTTGAGGGTAATAACGCCATCCCCCCACTTGGGGACGATGGCCGATTCGAACACAACAGTGAGTCCGGCAGACTGGGTAAGGTAGTCTCCGATCCACTTCGCTAGGGTTTCTGCCGACTATTAGCACGGAACAAACGAAGCAACCATGTCCCCAAGGTACATCACCAACCTTGTGCAAAGACGGTGTTGATAAAGAGGATGATGAGCGAGAAGAAGGTGGTCGTTCCAACCAGGATCCAGACCAGGTGCCCGAAGAGGAACCAAGAAACAAAAGCTCCCCATTCGTCCGCGTTCCACGGGCGCATGCTCCGTATAGAGAACCATTTAAAGCGCACTTTTAACCGTTCCCAGAAGCCGGTCGCCGCGGCTAGTAACTCCTCCTTGGTAGGGCGATGCGGGATCTTCGGAAGGTGCAAGTACTTGGACATCGAGTTCGCCAAAGATTCGTGCTCGGCGGCATTGGGATCGTGGCTTGCATTCGTAGCCGGTTCCCGGGCCTCTTTTGCCTTTCCCTGAACTGCAGCAACCTTTCTCTCCCCGTCGCCTTCGGGTTTTGAGCTCTTACTGCGGGTGCCGGGCTTAACTCCGGCAGCTCGTGTACTCGGCGGACCTGTCCGACGCCATGCTTGCCGGGCTAAACTGCTGATATTTGCCTTCTGGACGCTATTTGCAGCGAGCGCAGAGTCTGTCGCTGCCGTACACGTTGCGACGACCGAAGGTGCCGACGAGGAGTTGGAGGTCAGCCCGAGCAGGAGCAAGCCCCCGGAGGTATAGCTCCGCCTGACATTTTTGGGAGGCGTTTTCGAGCCAGACGGAAGATGGAACCATCGTGAAGTGTGGAAGGATCGGCCCCGGGAGGGCTGAAGCGGTCGCGGGAAGGCCTGTGTAAAAGCTTGTCGTTGCTGTAGCGGCCGCTGTTGAAGCGGCGCCCTCGAAGCAAGTATCTCGGCGGAATCGCGGATCGAAGTCCAAAGTTGTCGGCCCAGCTGGGTCGTGGATGTGCTGGAGGGCATCGTCGGAAGCTCATCCTACTGTAGCGTGTGCGTCATGTCATGATGTGAGGGATGGAAGGAGGAATGTTATGCTTTTACGGCCGCTCAACCGATAGGAGGTCCCTCTGCTTACCAGGAAGCACGAGAGAGCTGCAGAACGCATGAAAGTTCCTGTTTCCAGACTTTCCAGTCAATGACCAATGCTGGGCAAAACTAAAGCAGGTCGGACAGGGATGACGCGGGCCACCCCGAGGCGACCAATAGATAGGCGTGCGCTGGCATGGAGCAATGTACCCAGGTACCTGATTAGGTGCGGATCCGTGCAACTTTTTCGAAGAATTTCAACCCCACCAAGAAATTCCTCGTTGTGCGATCACCGATTTACACCGATCGTCAAGAACAAATCCGACGATTAGATACCCGGAAACGGAACACGTTAAGATG
>Ga0164242_10002544_pt1 | contig 21102 bp, 18 predicted proteins | sample OricomgcompostMG_FD_108783 | JGI IMG/M metagenome (GOLD analysis project Ga0164242, IMG submission 108783) | Miracle-Growth compost microbial communities from Emeryville, California, USA - Original compost - Miracle growth compost (MG) ... | reverse complement strand
GGCGGCGGCGCGAAATAGGCGGCGATGCGCTCGAACTCGGCGCGCGGCGGATCGGTGCCGAGCGTCGCGATATGGGCGTATTCATCCTCGACCTGCCGGGTGAACTCCTCGACGCCGAGATCGTGGACGAGGATCTTCATCCGCTGCTTGTGGATATTGTCGCGCCGCGCGTGGCGGTTCCACACGCGCAGGATCGCCTGGACGTAACTGAACAGCTTGTCCGCCGGGCAGAAGGGGCGGATCAGCGCCGCGACGAAGGGCGTGCGCCCCATGCCGCCGCCGGCATAGACCTCGAACCCGTCCTCGCCCGCCTCGTTCCGCACCAGCCGCAAGCCCACGTCGTGCCAGCGGATCGCCGCGCGGTCGCCGGGCGCGGCGGTCAGCGCGAACTTGAACTTGCGGGGCAGGTAGCTGAACTCCGGGTGGAAGGTCGTCACCTGCCGCAGCAGCTCGGCCCAGGGGCGCGGGTCGGCGATCTCGTCGGCGGCCGCCCCGGCATATTGGTCGGCCGAGATGTTGCGGATGCTCTCGCCCGAAGTCTGGATGCAGTGGAGCTGGACGGTGGCGAGCTCGGCCAGGATATCCGGCGTGTCGCGCAGCTCGATCCAGTGGAACTGCATGTTCTGGCGCGTGGTGAAATGGCCGTAGCCGCGATCATAGGTCCGCGCGATATGGGCGAGCATCCGCACCTGCCGGCTCGATAGCGTGCCGTAGGGGATGGCGACGCGCAGCATATAGGCGTGGAGCTGGAGATAGAGGCCGTTCTTGAGCCGCAGCGGCTTGAACTGATCCTCGGTCAGCGCGCCCGAAAGGCGGCGCGCCACCTGCTCGCGATATTCATCGACGCGCGCATCGACGATCGCCTGGTCATAATGGTCGTACTGGTACATGTCAGATCACCCAGCTCCCCGTCGCCGGATCGATCGGCTTGCGGTTGAGGTCGGGCCGCACGGTGGGGCCGCGGGCGCGGATGCGGTCCTTGATGTGGGCGGGCCGCGGGCCCTGGCGGGTGGACTCGGCGTCGATCAGATAGGGATTGTTGACGCGCCGCGCCGCCTCCTCGCGCGCGATCAGCGCCGCGCCCGTCTCGCCGACGTCCGCCGCATCCTCGATCAGACGCGTCCAGCCTTCGCCGTCCCACCACACGACGTCGCCGGTCGGCAGGTCGTTTCCGGTCGCGAGCTTCATGCCAGCGCCTCCGCCGTTGCGGCGAAGGCGGCCAGCCGGTTCTCGGCGTCGGACAGCAGCACCACCTCGCCCACTACGATGATCGCGGGGCTTTCGACGCCCTCGCGCTCGACCATGCCGCCCAGATCGGCGAGCAGGGTGCGGAGCGCGCGATGGCCCGCCAGCGTGCCCTTCTCCAGCACAGCCACGGGAATGGCGGGGTCCACCCCGTCCGCCATCAGCTTGTCCGCGATCGCGCCGGCGTTGGCGACGCCCATATAGATGACGAGCGTGCGCCCGCGCCCGGCGAGGCCGGACCAGTCCTGCTCGGACAAGCCCTTGCACTGGCCCGCGACGAAACTGACCGCGCTCGACCAGTCGCGATGGGTCAAGGGCAGCATCGCCTCCGCCGCGCAGCCGAGTGCCGCCGAGACGCCGGGGATCACCTCCACCGGCAGCCCCGCTTCGCGCACCGCCTCCACCTCCTCGCCGCCGCGCCCGAACACGAAGGGATCGCCGCCCTTCAGGCGCACGACGATCGAGCCGGCGCGGACATGCGCGATGATGAGCGCGTTGATCGCCTCCTGCGGCAGCGTGTGGCGCGCGCGGCGCTTGGCGACCGAGATGCGCTGAGCCTCAGCGGGCGCATGATCGAGCACGCGTGGGTCGATCAGCCCGTCATGGACGACGACATCGGCCGAGCGCAGTGCCTCGACGGCCTTCAGCGTCAGCAGCCCGGGATCGCCGGGCCCCGCGCCGACCAGGATGACGCGCCCACGCGCGGATGGATCGAGCAGACTAGCCATGTCCGCCACATGGCGCGGAGGGCTTTCGGCTTCAAACCACGCTTGCTTGGGGGGAGGTTAGGAGAAGTTGTCCGCCTGAATTCAAACCGGAATGGGATAGCCGCGCCTGTTCGGCAGTATCTCGGCGCGTCCTGAGATCGCTCGCGGCGCCCAGACGCAGTATGAGGAGTGCCTCATCACCAACTGTATCCACCATTATCCCGGTGATCCGGGGGGATACAGCAGATGCGTGGCTTATTGCGCGCGACTTTATCCCCCGCAATGAGCCTTGGGGGCCAGGGGAAGATCACTTGGTTCTCGCTAACCTGGCCCTCAAATATCCTTCATGATCCCCAAGAAGATGCCCCGTCGCGGCCCATATTGCGGCGCGCCGACGCCGATGCCGGAGCCGTCGCGGATTTCATATTTATGATCGAACAGATTCACGACATCGAGCCGCACCTCGATGCCCGGCCGATCGAACTTGTGGCTCGCCGTCAGGTTGAACTGGGCGTAGCCGGGCAGGTGATCGCCGTTGGGCACGTCGCCCTCCCGCCGCAGCCCCGATCCGTAAAGCATGTCGCCGCCGAGTTTGGTGCCGGCGAGCGCGCCGTAGCGGACGTAATAGGTAAGGCCGGCGGAGGCCGTGTAGGTCTGGTCGTGATCGAGATGGATATAATGATCGCGGATATAGGCGAGCTCGTCGGGATCGAAGGCGAACTGGCTGGAGACGATATCCTTGCCCATAGCCTTGGCCACGGCGAAATTGGCATAGGCCATCCACGGCCCGCGCGCATAATTGAGGCTCGCCTCGATGCCCTGGATGCGGCCATATTTGTAATTGAAGGGGGTCAGGATGATCGGCGCGCCGAACTGGCCTTCATCGAGCAGATTGCGTGAGCGGCGGTAATAGCCGTCGAGCGTGAGGGTGATCGCGCTCCCGATCCGCTGCTCCAGCCCGATATCCCAATAATTCTGCCGCTCGGCATAAGGCGTAGTATCGAGCGTGCCGGGCGCGGCGGCGCTGGTGCCGGCGAGCTGGGCGATACTCGCGCCGCCGACCAGTTCAAAGGGCGGCGGCGAGAAATAGCGGGCGTAGCCGGCGTGGAGGGTCGTGCCCTCCGCCGGTTTCCAGACCATGTTCACGCGCGGGCTGAACTGCTGTTCGGTGCGGTATCCGGTATAGCGATCGAAGCGGCCGCCGAAATTGACGGTGACACCCTCGATCGGCTTCCACTCGTCCTCCAGATAGAGGCTGTAGGTCCATCCGGTCCGCGCGCCGCGATCGACGATGGCGATCGGCTGACCGGTTTGCTTGCCCGCCGCATCGACCGGGAAGGCGTAGGTGGTGGTGTCGCTGGTCGCGTGATCGCGCTGGATGACGATCCCGGCGCGGATCGTGTGCGTATCGGAAAGCTGGTAGCTGGCTTCACTTTGCAGGCCGAGGTTCAGATCCTTCCTGCGCGCGCGCTGCGCCTGTCCGTTGAACAGCAGCTCGCCGGTGATGTCCGGGTGATAATCGAGCAGCGAATAGCGGGCGAGCAGAGAGGTCTGCCAGGTGAGCGGCCCGGCGTTGTGAAGCCAGCTCAGCGCGCCGAAGCCGGTGCGTTCGAGCTGGCGCTCGTCGAGATCGTCGCTGAGATAATCGGTCTGCCCGTCGACGTTGAAGCCGAGCGTCGGGTGCAGCCCGCGCGGGTTGGGGATCTGGAACCATTGGTTCGAGAAGCCGCCCAGGAAGGAGATCCGGTCGCTGTCGCCGAGCGCATGATCGACATAGCCGAACAGATACTCCTGATCGGTCTTGTCGTGCAGCGGATTGGAGGAGCCGTCGACGCTGTCGATGCCGAGCGCGTCATGGCGATAGCTGGCGGAGAGGAAATAGTCGGTCGCACCGGTCGAGCCCGCATAGTCGATGCTCGGCATGATCGTGTCGTGGCTGCCGCCGTAGAGCGAGATCGCGCCGCCGTTGGCGATCCGGCCGCTGCGGGTGGTGATGTCGATCACGCCGGCGGTGTCGAGGCCGTATTGCGCCGGCATCGCCCCGGTAATCAGCGCGAAGCTGTCGATCAGGCGCGGCGAAAGCGCCTGGCCGAACAGCGACAGGCCTTCGGGCAGGATGGTGCCGTTGATGCGATATTGCAGGCCGTTGTGATCGTCGCGGACATGAAGCTGGCCGAAGCCGTCCTGCACCACGCCGGGAAGCTGGAGGACGAGCTGGTTCAGCCCTTGGTCGCTGCCGCCGGGCAGGGCCTCGATCGCCGCCTTGTCGATGCCGTAGCTGGTCGCGCCGATCGAGTCGCGCACCGTGGCACGGTCGGCGCTGAGGCGGCTGCCAGTGACGATGATGACGGGCGCTTCGGCGGGAGCGGGAGCGGGCGCTTCGGCTTGCTTCGCAGCAGGAGAAGGGGTTTTCCTGGACGGGGCGGACGAAGCGACCGCCGTAGCCCCCGCCGAACTCCCCGCCCATGCCAATACCGATACGCCCAGCAACCAAACCCGCTTCGTCATGCTCTCTCCCCGATCGCGGCGTGAGATAGTGTATCATCACATGTGAGCGCAAGCCCGTTTGGCCGTGCAGTGGAATGGCGGAAGCGAAATGGACGGGGCATGGCCTACGGATTGCTCTGTCGTCATGCGCGCCCTATCTGCTCGGCATCATTTACGGGACGCATCGATGACCGCCACGCATTCCACCCGCATGCTCATTCTCGGTTCCGGGCCGGCCGGGCTTTCCGCCGCCATCTACGGCGCGCGCGCCGGCATGGCGCCGATCGTGGTGCAGGGCATCCAGCCCGGCGGTCAGCTCATGACCACCACGGATGTCGAGAATTATCCCGGCTTCCGCGAAGTCATCCAGGGCCCCTGGCTGATGGAGGAGATGCAGGCCCAGGCCGAGCATGTCGGCGCGCAGATGATGTGGGACACCATCGTCGAAGTCGATCTTACGCAGCGCCCGTTCCGGATGGTGGGCGACGGCGGCACCGTCTATCTCGGCGATACGCTGGTGATCGCCACCGGCGCGCAGGCGAAATGGCTGGGGCTGGCGAGCGAGACGCGGTTGCGAGGGCAGGGCGTTTCCGCCTGCGCCACCTGCGACGGCTTCTTCTTCCGCGGCAAGAAGGTGGCGGTGATCGGCGGCGGCAACACCGCGGTCGAGGAGGCGCTCTATCTCACCAATCACAGCCATGACGTCACGCTGATCCACCGGCGCGATACATTGCGCGCGGAGAAGATATTGCAGGAGCGCTTGTTCAAGCACCACGGCGTCAAGGTGCTGTGGAACAAGGAGGTCGCCGAGTTCGTCGCCGACGACAAGGGGCTGTGCGCGCTCGATCTGCGCGACACGAAGACGGGCGAGACGAGCCGGATCGATGTCGAAGGCGGCTTCGTCGCGATCGGCCACCATCCCGCGACCGAGCTGTTCGCCGGCCATCTCGATCTGGATGAGGATCATTATATCAGGGTCGAACCCGGCACGACGCGGACTTCCGTGCCCGGCGTGTTCGCCTGCGGGGATGTGATGGACAAAGTATATCGCCAGGCGATCACCGCGGCGGGAACGGGCTGCATGGCCGCGCTGGATGCCGAACGCTTCCTTGCTGAGGCCGATTTCGAGGAAGAGGCTATCGCGGCGGAGTAGCGCCGATCGCCAGCAGCGCGTCGCGCAACGCGGCGAAGGCGGGCGCGTCGGCGAAGCTGTGCGAGGCGGTGGCGATGGTTCGCCACTGAGCGTGGATTCTGCCGCAGGCGGCGCGGAACGCCTGAGCCGTGCCGTCGTCGCGAGCGAGGATGATCGTGTCGGTCGGCCGGATACCGGCGGCGACGCGGTGGGCGAGAGGGCTCTGCTCCGTTCGAACGCTGCGGAGCAGGCCGCGCGCGAGACGGGCGAGGTTCGCGCGGCCGCGCAATAATGCGGCCCAAGCCTTTGGATCGGCTATCCTGTGTCGGTAATGCCCGCGTATCGCGGCGGCGGGCGGGAGGTCGTCGTGCGGCTCGATCGCCCAGGGGTTGGCAAGGGCCAGCGCGTCGAGCCCAAGCCGCTCCCGGTTCAGCACGAGCGCGGTCGCGCCGTCGCAGAGCCCGAATCCGAATATGCGGCGCAGGCCGGGGATTTGCGCGCGCAGCAGGGCGACCGCGGCCGCGAGATCGGAGCCGCTGCCCTCGTAATCGGGATCCGCGCCGCCGCTGTCCCCCACGCCGCGCCGGTCGAAGCGCAGCACCGCCTGCCCGGCTTCGGCGAGGACATGAGCGAGGCGCTCATAAAGCCGGTGCGGCCCCACGCGGGTTTGTGTGCCGCCGGTGACGAACAGCCAGCCGATAGTGGCGCTGGGTGGGCCGTCCAGGGTGGCGAGCAGCGTTTCGCCTTCGCATAAGAAGGGAAGAATCTCTCTCAACTCGCTATCCACTCGCGAATATCGGCGGCGAGGAGGCTGGCGAGGATGGGATCGGACTGCGGCTCGGGCCGACGCCAGAGCGGCGCGGCGTCGATATGCCGATCGCCCGGCAGATCGTCGGAAGCGAGGCGCAGCGTTCGTGTGTGCGGGAGATCGGCGGGGCTTTGCTCGGCCAGGCGCGCCGCAAACGCGGGCGCGAGCGGATAGCCTGCGAACGCGGCCGGATCGCCGCCGCCGACCAGCGCGCTGCGGCGCAGATCGTTGAGCAGGCTCCCCCCCGTCGCCGGGGCGAAGCGCCATCGCCGGGCCAGGCCGCCGTCGAGCAGCGTCCCGCCTCGGATCGCGATCGAAGTGGTCGCGCCGGAGAAGCGGGCGGCGATCTCGACTGCGCTGCGCCAGTCATCCCAGCCCACCGTTTCGATCGCACGCCGGCTTTCGCCCGTGCCCGGCAGATCGGGCAACCAGCAGGCAAGGCCGTTCTCAGCCAGTCCCCGGCACAGTTCGGCGACGAGCGCGCGGCAGCGGTTCATTTCCTCGAACAAGGGTTGCAGGACAAGCAGTTGCCGCCCGGTTCCTTCACCCCATTGCAGGATAGGGATCGGCTCGTCACGGCCATGATCGCACCAGTGGACGCGCGGTGCGCTCCCGCTCACGCGGCCTTCTTCATGCGCACGAAGCGGGCGAGGCTGCCGAAGCTTTCAAGCAACTCGCCGTCCACCTCGTCATCCTCGACCAGGATATGGAGGCGGTCCTCGATCTCGGTGAGCAGCCCGGCCACCGCCATCGAATCGAGCTCGGGCATGGCGCCGAACAGCGGCGTGTCGGGACGAATCGCCGCCGCGCGGGCTTCGTCCAGCCCGAGCACGTCGCGCAGGATCGCGCGAAGGGCGTCATCCGTCGTATCGGTCGTGCGGTCCATCGCATTCCCTTCCGACACGTTCGACTAGCCGTCCTTGCCGCGCTGCACAAGATGACTCGCGATCTCGCGACCTATCCCGGCGAGCCCGGCCGGGGTGAAAGGCCGATAGGCATCGATCCGCCACACCGGCTCGGCGCGCTCCATCCAGTCGGCCTTGTAGGGTTCGTCGCCGAGGCCGAAATCGATCCGCTCCACCCAGTCTTCGTCGATCGCCGCGCGGAACATGGCATAGCTCAACAGCGAGCCGGGCGAGCCCTCGCGCGCGTCCTCGCGATGGGCGAGCTTGTGGATGGTGGCGACGCCGTTCTCGATCTGCCAGAGCTGCGCCGCGATTGGCCTGCCGGAGCGATCGCGGCCGATGCCGAGGCGAAGCGTTCCCGCCGCCCCCTCCTGCTCGGCCAGTGCGCGGAGGAAGGGGAAAGAGCCTTCCTCCGGTTTCCAGCTCGCCCGATAGACTTGCTCATAGTCCCGCCAAACATTGGGATCGAAGCATCTGAAAATCCTGATATCGATCGGATGGGATCGCAGCCGCCGCTCGACCGTGCCGCGCAACCGGCCCGGCCGCTCGGCCCAGTAGGCGGTGAAGTCACGGCCGTTGAGATCGATGATCCAGCGTCTCGATACAGGCGCGCGGAACACCCGCCAGCCTGTTTCGCGCAGCGCCGATTCGAGCATCTCGGCTATCGCGGTTTCGAGCGGATACAGCCGGATTACCGCGAAACGGCGCGCCAGGGCTCGGGCAAGAGCGTCGAGCAATCCGGCCGAGGCCGATCGATCGAACACGGGTCCGAAGCGGAGCGAATACCAGCTCGCAAAGGGTTCGGCGGCATGGCCTTTCGCCCGCAACATCAGCCAGGCGCGCCCACCGCCTTCATCGCCGACGCGCAGGATGGCGGGCGGTTCGTGGATTACATGCTCCCGCGTCAGTCGATACCAGTCGGCGCGATCGAACAGGCTGGGCTGGCGCGCGCGGGTGAGCGCGCCGTCGGGATCGGCGGCCGCCCAGTCCTCGAACCATTCCCCCGCCGCCGCCATCGCGCTATCTCCCCGGCGAAGCTGTGGCGCGTGAGGGGCGGGAATTGCAAGCGAGGAGCGAACAGGGCGGCCCCGATCCGATACCGCAACGGCTCGACCGGCTGACCCTGCGTGGGCGTCCGGACGCCCCGGCGCTGATTGATCGCGCGGGCGTGCTCGATTATGCCGGGCTGGACGCGGCCGTATCCGGCCTCGCCGCCCATCTCGCCGAGCGCGCGGCGCGGGGCGAGCGCATCGCGAGCTGGCTGCCCAAGACCCGTGCCGCCTGCCTGATGGCGCTCGCCTGCGCACGGGCCGGGCTGGTGCATGTGCCGATCAACCCGCTGCTCCGTCGCGCGCAGGTGGCGCATATCCTTACCGACAGCGGCGCGAGGCTGCTCGTGACCCAGCCCGCACGCGCGGCGCTGCTCGAAAGCGGGGATGTGCCCGAAGGCTGCGCCATCGCCGAGGAGACGGCGTTGCTCGAGCCGCACGCCGCTCCGCTGCCGCCCGGCGCTCCGGACGGCGATTCCGATGCGCTGGCCGCACTGCTCTACACCTCCGGCTCCACCGGCAAGCCCAAGGGGGTGATGCTGAGTCACGCCAATCTCTGGCTCGGGGCGATGGCGGTGGCGCATTATCTCCGCCTCGCGCCCGCCGACTGCACGCTCGCGGTGCTGCCGTTGAGCTTCGACGCGGGGCTCAACCAGCTTCTGTCGAGCTGGGCGGCGGGGGCCAGCGTCGTTCCGCTCGACTATCTGACGCCGAAGGACGTGATCCGCGCCGTCGAGCGGCATGACGTCACCACGCTGGCGGGGGTGCCGCCGCTGTGGATCCAGCTTGCCGAAGCGCACTGGCCGCCCGAAACCGCCGCGCGGCTCAGGACGATCAGCAGCACGGGCGGGCGATTGCCGGTCCCGGTGGTGCGGCGCTTGCGCGCGCTGTTTCCGCAGGCCAGCCTGCACCTGATGTACGGCCTCACCGAAGCCTTCCGCTCGACCAGCCTCGATCCGGCGCTGGCCGACGCGCATCCCGATTCGATCGGGCGGGCCATCCCCTTCGCAGAGGTGATGGTGGTGCGCCCGAACGGCAGCCTCGCCGCAGGTGATGAACCCGGCGAGCTCGTCCATGCCGGGCCGCTGGTGGGCCAGGGCTATTGGCGCGACCCGGAGCGGACCGCCCGGCGTTTTCGTCCCGCGCCGCCGGAATCGCGCTATGGCGGCATCGCGGCATGGTCGGGGGATACAGCCGTGCGCGGCGCGGACGGGTTGTTGCGCTTCGTCGGCCGAGACGACGAGATGATCAAGGTTTCCGGCAACCGCATCAGCCCCACCGAGATCGAGGAGGCGGCGATCGCCAGCGGGGCCGTGGCGGAGGCGGTGGCGCTGGGCGTGCCGGACGAGCGGCTCGGCCAGGCGCTGCGCCTGATCGCGCGCGCCTCGCCGAGCGTCGCCGATCCGCAAGCCGTGCTGACCCGCCATCTCAAGGCCGAACTGCCCGCCTTCCAGCAGCCGCGCGAGATCATCTGGGTAAAGCAGTTCCCCCATAATCCCAACGGGAAGCTGGATCGCCCTCTCATCCGGCGGGAGCATGGCGCATGAAGCCGCTCGGACCGATCCCCGAAGGCTTTACCGCCGATGCGCGCGGCATGTTGCTGATCGGCAGCGAGCCGATCGACCGGCTGATCGAGCGGGCAGGGGACACGCCGCTGTTCGTCTATGACCAGGCGATCGTCGAGCGGCAGGTGGCGCGCTTCCGGGCGGCGATGCCGGAAGGGATCGGGCTGCATTACGCCATCAAGGCCAATCCCTTCCGACCGCTTATTGAGACGATGCGCCAGCTTGTCGACGGCTTCGACGTTGCATCCGAAGGCGAACTGGCGCTGGCGCTCGAGGCGGGCATGGCGGCGGAGCGGATCAGCTTCGCCGGCCCCGGCAAGCGTGCACGGGAGATCGAGGCGGCGATCCGCGCAGGCGTCACCATCAATCTCGAATCCGAAACGGAGGCCGATCGCGCGTTGAGCGCCGCCGAGGCGCTGGGGCTCCGCCCCAGGCTCGCCGTCCGCGTCAATCCCGATTTCGAACTGCGCGGATCGGGCATGCGGATGGGGGGCGGGGCCAAGCCCTTCGGCGTCGACGAGGCGCGCGTCGCGCCGCTGGTGCGGCGGCTGGTCGCGGCGGGCGCGGACTATCGCGGGCTGCATGTCTTCGCCGGATCGCAATCTCTCGATGCGGAAGCGATCATCGAAACCCAGCGCAACACCGTCGCGCTCGCCCGCCGGATCGACGCGGAGAGCGAGGCGGAAGCCCCTTTGGTCAATCTCGGCGGCGGCTTCGGCGTGCCCTATTTCGCGGGCGACAAGCCGCTCGACGTGGAGGCGATCGGCGCGGCGCTGGCGGGCGAAGTCGGCGCGGAGGCCTCGCGCTACGCGATCGAGCTTGGCCGCTGGCTCGTGGCGCAAGCGGGCGTCTATCTCACCCGCATCGTGGACCGGAAGGAGAGCCATGGGCGCATTTTCCTCGTCACCGACGGCGGCCTGCACCATCAGCTCGCCGCATCCGGCAATTTCGGCACCGTCGTCCGGCGCAACTATCCGGCGGCGGTGGCCAATCGCTTCGGCGCGGCCCCGGAGGAGGAGGCGAGCGTGGTCGGCTGCCTCTGCACGCCGCTCGATCGTCTGGCCGACGACGCCATGCTGCCCCATGCCGGGACAGGCGACGTCATCGCCATTTTCCTCGCGGGCGCCTACGGAGCCAGCGCGAGCCCGGCTTTCTTCCTCGGCCACGGTCCCGCGCACGAGATGCTGATTTAGGCTGAACGCGCGCCAATCCTAACATAATCTTCACCTCTGCCGGGCTATATCGCGGCCGTATCGATCCGCGACGGGCGACGGCGTCATGGCGACGCCGCCCTTGCCGGCCGGTGAAAGGGGATTGAAAGATGCGCTTCTGTGGAGCCTCGCGTTCGGTGCTCGGGGTCGCGATCGCCGCGATGACGGTGACGGGCTGCGCATCGGGCGTCGCAACCGGCGGGGGGGAGCTTCCGCCCGCCACCTTCGTCTCCCAGCATGAGAAGCCGGGCGAGGAGTATCGCATCGGCCCGCTCGACCAGCTCACCATCTTCGTGTGGCGCAATCCCGAACTCGGCGCGAAGGTGCAGGTGCGGCCCGACGGACGGATCACCACGCCGCTGATCTCGGACATGCCGGCGGTGGGCAAGACGCCCTCGCAGCTCGCCGACGACATCACCCAGGCGCTTTCCAAATATGTGAAGGACCCGCTCGTTTCGGTGATGGTGGATAATTTCTCCGGCACCTTTTCGCAGCAGGTCCGGATCGTCGGCGCGACCGAGAAGCCGGCGAGCCTGCCCTATCGCGCCAACATGACTCTGCTCGACGCGATGATCGCGGTCGGCGGCCTGTCCCAATATGCGGCAGGCGATCGCGCGAAGCTGGTGCGCTACGACAAGGCGACGGGTAAACAGAAGGAATATCCGCTGCATATCGCCCGCCTGCTCAAGCATGGAGACGTGAGCGCGAACGTGAAGCTGGAGCCGGGTGACGTCATCATCATTCCGGAGAGCCTCTTCTGAACGGCCGGAACGGGATCGGAACCAGATGGACGCCATTCTCGAAGAGGTGAAGATCGCGCTGCACGCCGTCTGGCGCCGCCGCTGGCTGGCGCTGGCGGTGGCGTGGGCGGTCGCGCTGCTGGGCTGGCTGGCGATCTCGCTGATCCCCAATACCTATGAGAGCAGCGCGCGCGTCTATATCGAGCCGCAGTCGATCCTGCCGCAGACGGTGGGGATGACGACCAACGATCAGCAGCAGGGCATCGAAAGCGTGCGCCAGACGCTGCTTTCCGCCGACAATCTCCAGAAGGTCGTCAAGGACACCGATCTTGCGAAGCAGGCCCGGAACCCGCGCGACATGACGGCGATGGTGACGCGGTTGCAGACCGCGATCACGATCAAGAGCCAGCAGGACAATCTTTTCCAGATCAGCGCCGATCTTTCCGGCGGCGGCTTCTCGGACGCCGAGAACGCCAAATTGTCGCAGGCGGTGGTCGCCAGGCTGCTCGATCTGTTCGTCTCGGGCAATCTCGCCGGCGATCGCAGCGAGGCGCTGCGTTCGCTGAAGTTCCTCGACAAGCAGCTCGCCGAGCGCGGTGCCCAGCTCCAGCAGGCGCAGCAGAAGCAGGTCGAGTTCGAGCAGAAATATATGGGCATGCTGCCCGGCACCGGCTCGATCGAGGACCGCATCGCCACGGCGCGTTCCCAGCTTGCGGATATCGAGACCAATCTGGCGGCGGCGCAAAGCTCGCTGTCGGCGGTCAACGGCCAGATCGCAGCGACGCCGGCCACCATTCCCGGCCCGCCGGTCGCCGGAGCGCCGTCGGGCGCGCGCGAGCGGATCGCGGGCTTGCAGGCCCAGCTCGCCGAGGATCAGGCCAAGGGCTGGACCGATCAGCATCCCGACGTGGTGGCGATCCGCCAGCAGATCGCGCGGCTGAGCAGCGCGGCCAGATCGGAGCCCGTCTCCGGCGCGAACAGCCAGCCCAATCCCAGCTATGTCTCGCTGCGCTCGATCCAGGCGGACAAGCAGGCGACGGTGGCGGCGCTCTCCGCCCGGCGCGCCGAGATCCAGTCGAACCTCAACGAGTTCGCCGCCAAGCAATCCTCCGAACCGGAGGTGGCCGCGCAGCAGGCCCAGCTTTCGCGCGATTACGACGTGCTCAAGGCGCAATATGACAAACTGCTCTCCGATCGCGAGCAGGTGAAGCTGCGCGTTGATGCGGCGAACAGCGGGGCGGGCGCGCAGCTTCGGGTGATCGATCCGCCGAGCTTCTCGCGCATTCCCGCCAAGCCTAACCGGCCGCTTCTGCTCACCGCCGTGCTGATCCTCGCGGTCGGCGCGGGCGCGGGCGTGGCCTGGGCGCGATCGAAGCTCCAGACCAGCTTTTCGACGCCCGAGGCGCTGGCGGAGGCGAGCGGGCTTCCCGTGCTGGGCGCGGTCAGCCTGCTGCGCGGCGCCAAGCAGCGGGCACAGGAAGCGCAGCATCTGCGCTGGTTCGCCGGCGCGGGCGGGGCGCTCGCCGGGGCTTATGCGCTGCTGCTGGCGCTCGTCTTCGTGCAACGCGGTTTGATGGGGTGAGAAGGCCATGAGCAAGCACAGCCCGATCATCCCCGATCCCGAGCAGGGCGGAACACCGCCCCGTGCGAAGGGTCTCACCCTCGTCGAGCGCGCCGCCAAGGTCTATGACTTCAACGGCTCGGTGCGCGCGCCTCGCCCGCTCCGGCCGGTGGCGGAGCCTTCGCCGCAGGCGGCCGTGCCCGATGCGATCGATCCGGCCTGGGCGGCCGCGCCCGCCGAGCCGCGCCGGGGAACGGTCAATATCGAGGATCTGCGCGAAGGCGGCTTCATCCTGCCGGACGCGCCGCCCAGCGCGCTTTCCGAGGAGTTCCGCATCGTCAAGCGCCAGCTCCTCGCCGCCGCCGAGGGGCTGCCGCACGGCCGCACCATCCTGGTCACCTCCGCGCGGCCCGACGACGGCAAGACTTTCTGCGCGATCAATCTCGCGCTCAGCCTCGCCGCCGAGAGGGACATCGAGGTTGTGCTGGTCGACGCCGATGTCGCCAAGCCCGAGATCCTCTCGACCCTGAGTCTGGAGAACGGGCCGGGCCTGCTCGACGCCGTGGCCGATCCGGGCGTGGACGTGGAAGCCTGCCTGATCCGCACCGATCTCGGCGGGCTGACGGTGCTCCCTGCCGGACGCCAGACCAACGAGGCGACCGAGCTGCTCGCCTCGGCGCGGACCAGCGCCGTGCTCGAACGGCTGCGCCGTCGCTCGCCCGCCCGGATCATCCTGTTCGATTCGCCGCCCGCGCTCGCCGCCTCGCCCGCCTCGGCGTTGGCGATGCATTGCGGGCAGGCGCTGGTGGTGGTGCGCGCCGAGAAGACGAGCGAGCGCGATCTGCGCGACACGCTTGACCTGCTCGCCGCCTGCCCCAAGCCGCAGCTGCTGCTGAACGGCGTGGAATATGGCGGCGGCAGCCGTCGCTTCGGCGGCGGCTATTACGGATATGGGGACTGACGGTGCTGCGCCGCCTGATCCTCCTGCTGGCCTGTCTGGCGGGCCTCGCCGCCGCGCCGGCGGCCGCGCGCACCACGATCACACCCTATCTGGAGGTCGAGCAGGTCTTCTCCGCCGATCTCAGCGGGCATGGCGACGCCGTGACCTACACCGGCGTCGGCGGCGGGGTGGACGTGGTGGTGGACGGGCCGCGGCTGAAGGCGCAGGTCGATTACCGCTATGATCATTACTTCGCCTGGAACCACGGCTATGGCGATACCGACGAGCATACCGGCATCGCGCGCGCGGATTATTCGCTGACGCCCGAACTGACGCTGGAAGGCGCGGCGTTCGGCACGCGCGCCCACGGATCGCTGGCGACGCCCGCACCGGGGCTGCTCGTCGGGGATTTCAACAACACCGAGCAAGTCTATGGTTTCCAGGCCGGACCAAGCTACGCCGGCCGCTTCGGCGATCTCAGCGTCAAGGCGGATTACCGCTATAGCTGGGTTCACGCCGGCAGCCCGGACAATAGCCTCGATCTCGGTCCCGGCCAGCCGGTGCTGGACAGCGACTTCACCACCGACAGCCATGTCGTCGACGCCTCGATCGGCATGGGGCCGGGCGAGCTGCCCTTCGGCTGGACCGTCTCGGGCGGCTATATCCGCGACCAGATCCATTTCCTCGACGCGCGCTACACCGGAACCTTCGGCCGCGCCGACGTGATCGTGCCGGTCAGCCCGAGCGTCGCGCTCGAGGGCGGCGTCGGCTACGAGACCAACCGCGCCGGGCAGGACCAGATATTGGTGGACGCCGACGGCAACGCCGTCCTCGGTCCGAACCGCCGTCTCCAGCCCGATCGCTCCAAGCCGCGCCTGCTCTCCTACGATCAGAACGGGCTGATCTGGGATGTGGGCGTGATGTGGCGGCCGGACGAGCGCACGTCGCTCGAGGTGCGCGGCGGCCGGCGCTATGGCGAGACGACGGTGACGGGTTCCTTCACCTACCGGATTTCGCCCACCGCCAGTTTCCAGGCGGTCGCCTATGACGATATCGAGAGCTTTGGCCGCCAGCTCAGCAGCGCGATCGGCTCGCTGCCGACCAGCTTCGCCTCGCCGATCGTGAATGTCGGCGGCGGGTTGCAGGGCTGCGTGTTCGGCACGAACGGCGGCAAGGGGACGTGCCTGCCCGCGCTCGCCTCCGTCACGTCGGACTTCTATCGTGCGCGCGGCGGCTATGCGCTGCTGTCCGCCCAGCGCGGGCTTTGGACCTACGGGCTCGGCGTCGGCTATATGCGGCGGCATTATCTGACGATGCAGGGCGGCGAGATCGCCAGCCTGATCGCCCCCGCCGACGATCAGAGCGTGACCGGCGATCTGCTGGTCAGCCGCCGCCTCTCCCCCGTGTCTTCGCTGAGCGGCCAGGCGGACATCATCTGGATCGATACCGGCCTGCCTTCGATCGGCTCCTACACGACCTACGGCGTGACAGGCACTTACGACCGCGAGTTCTCTCGCCGCCTGAGCGGAACCGCCTCGATCGGCATCTATTCGGGCTCGGGCGGCACGGTGAATCAGGATGTGATCGGCACGGCGCTGGTGGCGCTGCGCTATCAACTGTAACAGAATGGGATGGGCGGCGCGCCCGCCCCTGGAGGCCTGCGAGATGTACGACGAACATTACGGCTTCAGCGACCGGCCCTTCCAGCTCACGCCCGATCCGCGTTTCTGGTTCGAGAGCAAGACGCACCGCACCGCCATGGCCTATCTCGGCTACGGCCTCGCGCAGGGCGAAGGCTTCATCGTCGTGACGGGAGACGTCGGCGCGGGCAAGACCACGCTGGTCGGCCATCTGATGGAGCAGATCGATCCGCAGCGGCTCCACGCCATCCGCCTCGTCTCCACCCAGGTGGAGGATGAAGACATGCTGCGGCTGACCGCGCAGGCGCTCGGCCTTTCGACCGAAGGGCTCGCCAAGGCGCAGGTGCTGGAGCGGATCGAGCGCACCCTGCGCCTGCACGCCAACGAGGGGCGGCGCACGCTGCTGATCGTCGACGAGGCGCAGAATCTCGCGCTCTCCGCGCTGGAGGAGCTTCGCATGCTCTCCAACTTCCAGAACGGCGGCCAGGCGCTGGTGCAGATCTTCCTGCTCGGCCAGCCCGAGTTCCGCGAGCGTTTCCAGCATTCGGAACGGCTGGAGCAGCTCCGCCAGCGCGTCATCGCCACCCATCATCTGACGCCGATGGAGGCCGAAGAGGTGGAGCCCTATATCCGCCACCGGCTCGAGCTGGTCGGCTGGAAGGGGCGGCCCGATTTCAGCCATGACGTATGGGCGGCGCTCTATCGCCATTCGGGCGGGCTGCCGCGCCGGCTCAACATGCTGGCGGGCCGCGTGCTGCTGCACGGATCGGTGGAGGGGCTGGACCGCATCGACGCCGCCACGGTCGATCTCGTCGCCGCCGACATGGCCGACGAGCGCGCCGCGCCCGAGCCGATCGCGCCCGCGGCCGTCGAGACGCCGCGCCGCCGCGCCGCCGACGCCGCGCCGCCCGCCGAGCCGATCGTCCGCATCGTGCGCGAGCATGACGCCGAGACGCTGGATCGCATCGCGCTCCTGGAGGAGCGGTTGGACGAGCAGGAGGCGGCGATCCGCCGCGTGCTGACCCTGCTGATCGACTGGGTGGAGCGCGACGAGGCGCTCGACCAGGGCCGGCAGCATTACGGCACCGCGCATTGAACGATGGGGCAGGCTCCGACGCCTTGCCGACGCAGGCCGGATTCGATCGGCGCACCGATGCGCGGCCCCGCCCGGCGGCCCGCGCCTACGCCGGCCTTTGATCCTTCGCCCGCCGCCAAGGCGGAGCCGGGAATTTTGCGCAACGCCCTTTCCGTGGACGTGGAGGACTGGTTCCAGGTCGGCGCGTTCGAGGGGGTGATCGACCGATCCGACTGGGCGTTCCTCGAAAGCCGAGTCGAGCGCAACACCGAGGCGGTGCTGGCGCTGTTCCGCCGCGCGGAGGTGAAAGGCACCTTCTTCACGCTGGGCTGGATCGCCAAGCGCGCCCCGCATCTGCTCCGCCGCATCGTCGCGGAAGGGCATGAGATCGCCAGCCACGGATGGGATCATCGCCGCGTGTTCCGCATGGGGCCGAGCGAGTTCCGCCACGATCTGGCGCGCGCGCGTCATGCGATCGAGGATGCGGCGGGGGCGGCGGTGATGGGCTATCGCGCGCCGAGCTTCTCGATCGACGGGCGCACGCCCTGGGCGCATGTCGTGCTGGCGGAGGAGGGCTATGCCTATTCCTCCAGCGTCGCGCCGGTGCGCCACGATCATTATGGCTGGCCCGAGGCTCCGCGCTTCGCGTGGCGGCCGATCCCCGAATCGACCATGATCGAGCTGCCGGTGACGACGGCGCGGCTGGGCAGGCGGACGCTGGCGGCGGGCGGCGGCGGCTTCTTCCGCCTGCTGCCCTACCGTTTCAGCGCCTGGGCTATCCGCCAGGTGAACGAGGCGGAACGGCCGGCGGTCTTTTATTTCCATCCGTGGGAGATCGATCCCCGCCAGCCGCGCGTCGGAAAAGCGCCGCTCAAATCGAAGCTCCGCCATTACAGCCGGCTCGGCGCGATGGAGGGTAAGCTCGAACGGCTGCTCGGCGATTTCGCCTGGGATCGGGTGGATCGCGTCGCCGCGAGCCAGGCATGAACCCGGCCGAAGCGGTGGCGCCGCTCCGCGTTCGCGAGGATGCGAAGGCGGACGCGGTGGAGGCGTTCGTCGCCGTGCATCCGGACAGCACGCCCTTCCATCGCCCGGTCTGGCTCGAAGCGATCGAGGCGGGGACAGGCCAGCGCGGGCATATGCTGACCGCCGAACGCGGCGGGCGGATCGAGGGTGTGCTGCCGCTCACCGCCGTCCGCTCCGCCTTGTTCGGCAAGGCGCTGGTGTCGAGCGGCTTCGCAGTTTCCGGCGGCGTGCTGGCGGAGAGTGAGGCGGCGGCGGAGGCGCTGGTCGCGGCCGCCTGGGAATTGGCCGAGCGGCTCGGCATCCCCGGCCTGGAGCTGCGCGGCGGCCCGCTTCCCGAAGGCGAGGGCTGGGCGCAGCGGCGCGGCGCCCATGCCGGTTTCGTCCGCCCGCTCGCCGCCGATGACGAATCGGAGCTGAAGGCGATCCCGCGCAAGCAGCGCGCCGAGGTGCGCAAGGCGCTGGCGGGGGAGTTGGAGGTGTCGGTCGGGCGAAGCGAGGCCGATCGGCGCGCCCACTACGCCGTCTATGCCGAAAGCGTCCGCAATCTCGGCACGCCCGTCTTCCCGCGCGCGCTGTTCGCGGCGGTGCTCGATCGCTTCGGCGAGGAAGCGGATATATTGACGGTGCGCCATCGCGGCCGCCCTGTGGCGAGCGTGCTCAGCCTCTATCACAAGGGCGCGGTCATGCCCTATTGGGGGGGCGGCACCTGGGGGGCGAGGGCGTTGCGGGCGAACGAGCTCATGTATTTCGCGCTGATGCGCCACGCGCGCGAGCGCGGCTGCGCGCGTTTCGATTTCGGCCGCTCGAAGCTCGATAGCGGGGCCTTCGCCTACAAGAAGAATTGGGGGTTCGCGCCGGTTCCGCTCGACTATGCGATCCGCACCGCCGACGGGGCCGAGCCGCGCGAGGTCAATCCGCTCAGCCCCCGATATCGCGCGCGGATCGCGCTCTGGAAGAAGCTGCCGCTGTGGCTCGCCAACCGCCTGGGGCCGCCGATCGCGCGCGGGCTCGGCTGATGGCGGAGCTTCTGTTCCTGGCGCATCGCGTGCCCTATCCGCCCGATCGCGGCGACAAGATCCGCTCCTTCCACATCCTCAAGCATCTGGCCGAGCGGCAGACCCTCCACCTCGCCGCCTTCGCCGACGATGAGGCGGATGTCGCGCACGCCGAGGCGCTGCGGCCGCTGGTCGGCGGCCTGCATGTCGAGCGGCGGACGGTGGGCAGGGGCCGCGCCATGGCGGCGGCCCTGCTGAAGCGCGGCGCGGCCTCTGTCACCGCCTTCCACTCGCGCGGCATGCGATATTTCATCGAGCGGATTCTGGCCGAGCGGCCGATCGACCGGCTCTACGTCTTTTCCGGCCAGATGGCGCAATATGCGCCCGGCGACCGCCCCTTCGTCATGGACTTCGCCGATATGGATTCGGAGAAGTTCGCGGCTTATGCGAACGCTGCGCGCGGGCCGATGCGCTGGGTGTGGCGGCGCGAGGCGCGGCGGCTGTTCGCCGCCGAGCGCGAGGCGGCGCGACGGGCGGCCGTCTCCCTGTTCGTGAGCGATGCCGAGGCCGCGCTGTTCCGCCAGCGCACCGGCCTTTCCGAAGCGCGGGTGCAGACGCTCGAGAACGGCATCGATCTCGAGCATTACCGCCCGCAACCCTGGAGCGGCGAGCCGCTGGTCGTGTTCACCGGGCAGATGGATTATCCGCCCAATATCGAGGCGGTTTCGGGCTTCGCGCGCCACGCCTGGCCGCGGGTGCGCGCGGCCGCGCCGGAGGCGCGTTTCGCGATCGTCGGGCGGCGGCCCGATCCCGCCGTCGCCGCCTGGCACGGCCGCGACGGCATCGAGGTGACGGGCGAGGTGGCGGACGTGCAGCCCTGGCTCGCGCGCGCCGCCGTGGTGGTCGCCCCGCTCAGGATCGCGCGGGGCGTGCAGAACAAGGTGCTGGAGGCGATGGCGACGGCGCGCGCGGTGGTGGCGAGCCCGCAGGCCTTCGAGGGCATCGCCGCCGAGCCGGGGCGCGAGCTGATCGTCGCGCGCGGCTGGGCGGAGGAGGCCGAGGCGGTGGCGGCGCTGCTCGCCGATCCCGCCCGCGCGGCGGCGATCGGCGCGGCGGCGCGGGCGCGGATCGAGGCGCGCTACGGCTGGGACGCACGGCTCGCCCCACTCGATGCGATGATGGCGCATATATGACCGCGGGCGCGATCGACACCGCCCCGCCGGGTGCCGCGACCGCCGGGCGCTGGCGCGCGCCCCTGATCGCGCTCGCGGGCGTGATCGCGCTGCTTCTCGCCCTGTTCGCGCGCGACGCGGGGGCGATGGCCTCGATCTGGTGGAACAGCTCGACCTACGAGCATTGCCTGGTGATCCTGCCGATCATCGCCTGGCTGGTCTGGCAGCGCGCGCCCGCGCTGGCGACGATCGAGCCGCGCCCCTGGGCCTTGCCCTTGCTATGGGTGGCGGCGGGCGCAGCGGGCTGGTTGTTGGGCGAGGCGGGCGGGGTGTCGGTCGCGCGGCACCTCGGCCTGGTGATGATGGCGCAGGGCGCGGTCGCCGCGCTGCTCGGGCGGGGCGCGACGGCGGCGCTGCTGTTCCCGCTCTTCTATCTCTTCTTCCTCGTGCCGGCGGGAGACGCGCTGGTTCCGCCCTTGCAGACGATCACCGCCCAGATGTGCATGGGGCTGCTCGGGCTGGTCGGCGTGCCCGCCCATCTCGACGGGGTGTTCATCACCACGCCGGCAGGCTGGTTCAAGGTGGCCGAGGCCTGCTCGGGCGCGAAGTTCCTGATCGCCATGATCGCGCTCGGCGTGCTCGCCGCGCATCTCGGCTTCCGCAGCCGGGGGCGGCGCGCGGCTTTCCTCGCGCTGTGCGTCGTCGTGCCGGTGCTCGCCAACGGGGTGCGCGCGTTCGGCACCATCTGGATCGCGCAATATCGCGGGGCGAAGGCGGCGAGCGGGATCGATCATGTCATCTACGGCTGGATCTTCTTCGCGATCGTGATCGCCGCCGTGCTGGC
>Ga0164242_10002543_pt1 | contig 21108 bp, 16 predicted proteins | sample OricomgcompostMG_FD_108783 | JGI IMG/M metagenome (GOLD analysis project Ga0164242, IMG submission 108783) | Miracle-Growth compost microbial communities from Emeryville, California, USA - Original compost - Miracle growth compost (MG) ... | reverse complement strand
GGGCCGAGGGTCACTTTTACAGCATTAGCCACTTTGTTGACACCGCGTTCCAGGCCGCGGCGGGCTTCTTCGTCGAATCGTAAGTCTTTCGCCATTTGATGTTCACTCCTTAAAAATCCCGTCAGGGATCACTTGTTGTTTTAGCCTTCTTTAATAGCCAAAATGCTGCTCTCATCCAGGATGAGATGTTCGGTGCCTTCGATTTTGATCTCGGTTCCGCCATACTTGGAATAGATCACAACGTCGCCTTCTTTGACGCCGATTTCCACTTTCTGGCCGTTGTCCAGAACGCGGCCACTGCCCACGGAGACAACGGTGCCTTCCTGCGGACGCTCTTTGGCGCTGTCGGGCAGCACAATGCCGCCGGCTGTTTTCTCATCGCTGGTGTTGGGCTTCACCAATACTTTGTCACCCAAGGGTTTCACGTTTGCCATGCTAAAATCCTCCTCTCGATTTTCGAAAGTTAGTCTGAAATTTGTTAGCACTCTTAGCTTTAGAGTGCTAATCCAAGAAGAAATTTTAGGAAGAAGTCATAGTTGCGTCAAGTCTTTATCAAAAAATAGTTTGAGTAGGAATGATTAGCAGGAATGATGAATAATCTTTCGGAAGTACTTTCAACGGGACAAGAGTGCAGCGATTTTCTGTTGCACAGCGTTGATGCTAATATTTTGCATTTTTCCGTCCGGCGCGATGACGACGGCGTTGGGTTGTTTCCAGGGATAATGCCGCAGCGCCAAATCTGGCAACATTAACGCGACGATGGGAACTTCTGCCATTGCGCCCAAGTGCATGGGGCCGGTGTCCACGCTGATCATGATTTTTGCTTTGGCGAATAAGGCTGGCAATTCGGCAAGTTTTAATTCACCGGCGATATTGTGAATATCAAAAGTACTTTTCGTCAGATTGATGATGTGATTGTTGTAGGGAATATCTGCCGCCGCGCCGCATAAAAGTACTTTTAGCCCATATCGAGAAATCAGATAATTGGCTACTTCGGCAAAACCTTCGGCGGACCAATCGCGTGCGCGATCATTGGAACGCGCTTGGATCACGGCGAATGGCGCGCCTATTTGTAACTGGTTTAAGAGCTGATTTATCGATGCAATCTGTTCGGTTGAAATTGGCCATTGAAATGGCACTTCGCTGACGTTCAATGGTTGTAAATTTGCCAGATTATTAATCACTGCATGGCGCGGCGTATTTGATAAATGTGTCAGATGCGTCATTAAGAACGAAAAATTAGCGGCGTTTGGCGGCTCATAAAAAATGCGATCCGGGCCTAGTCGATGTGGCGTTTTGCTCCAATAAGAAACTAATCGCGCCACATCATCGCCGCGCGCGTCGATTGCCAAATCGTATTTGCCGCGAAATTGTATTGCTAATTTGCGCAACGAAATGAAGGCATTCAAACGTCCTGCTGTGCCGGGCTTATTGGGGAAACGCGGAGAATCGCCCAAATGAATACGATCCACTAAATGCAGATTTTCTAAAAGTGGCGCGAATGGTGCGCGTACCAGTGCATCAATTTGTGCATCAGGCAATTTTGCCCGCAATGCAGCCAACGCCGGGATATTCATCACGCCGTCGCCAATATGATCAAGGCGAATCCACAGAATACGCTGTGGATTTTGTGGCAATGGTTTTTGTGGCGATGAAAAGTACTTTTTGCCTAATCGCGAAAGTACTTTTGGCGCGAAAGAAAAGAGGCTGTTCATGAAATGCTTTTGGCAAGCGGAAAAGTACTTTGGCTTATGTTCAATATTTGTGTAAACGTTGTATTATTGCATTTGTCACACTGAGCGAAGTCGAAGTGTGGCAAGTTCTATCATCGCTAAAAGTACTTTTGATAAAGGCTTCGACTGCGCTCAGCCTGACAATGCGCACAAATCCTGAACATGAGCCAAGTACTTTTATTTAATCCCACACTTTCCACGGCGCGTTGCCGCTTTGCCATAATGATTCCAGCAAATTCTGATCGCGCTGCGTGTCCATCGGCTGCCAGAATCCGTTATGCTCAAACGCTGCAAGCTGGCCCTCATTGGCCAAATCTTCCATGGGGCCGGTTTCCCACATCGTATCATCGCCTTTGATTTGCGATATGACTGATTTTTCCATGACGAAGAATCCGCCGTTGATGCGCGCACCATCCTGCGGCTTTTCCTGCATATTGGTGACGATACCGTTCTGCACGTCTAAAACGCCAAAACGCCCCGGAGGCTGCACGGCGGTTACTGTGGCCGGTTTGCCCTGAGTGCGATGAAATTCCAACAGCTGCGTAATGTCTACATCGCCGACGCCGTCGCCATAGGTGAAGCAAAAAGTACTTTCATCCAAATAATCGGCAACGCGTTTTAATCGTCCGCCAGTTAATGTATCTTGTCCAGTATCCACCAGCGTCACTTTCCAGGGTTCAGCATGTTTACGATGAACTGTCATCTCATTATTGGCCACGTCAAAAGTCACATCGGACTGATGCAGAAAATAATTGGCGAAATATTCCTTAATGAAATAGCCCTTATAACCCAGGCAAATAATGAAATCATTGATGCCGTGCGCCGAATAGATTTTCATGATGTGCCACAAGATCGGCCGCCCACCAATCTCCACCATTGGCTTTGGCCGCAGGTGTGTTTCTTCGCTGATTCGCGTGCCGTATCCACCGGCAAGGATGACTGTTTTCATTGGGTGATTAGTATAACGCGCGGCATGTGGTGATTTTGGAAACACGGTTATGATAAAATCCCATCATCCATATTCAATGACATCTTCGCAATCATCTTCCTCAAATTCGCAAGATGCCAAGGCTTCTTTTGAAGCGGCGGTGGAGAAGTATCATGCGCGGATTTTTCAGCTTGTCTATCGTTATCTGGGTAATTATGACGAAGCGGATGACGTGACGCAGGAAACATTTATCCGCGCTTATCGCGCCTGGGATAATTTTCGTGGCGATGCGCAAGTTTATACCTGGCTTTATCGGATAGCGTTGAATTTGTGCCACAATCAGAAGAAAAAGTTAAACCGCCGGCAGCAGACGGAGGGGGCATCATTGGATGCGCCATTCGATAATTCTAATGATGATGAAGGCCAAACCACAGATGTGCCAGATAATAGCGCTGTGCCGTGGAACACTCTGGAACGTAAAGAGTTGAATCAGCGATTGTTTGATGCTGTTCAAGGATTGCCGGAAAATTATCGGGTGGTTATTGTGTTGCGTGATATTGAAGGACTGAGTTATGATGAAATCGCGCAAGTTACCAGCTCCAGTTTGGAAGCAATTAAGAGCCGTTTGTTTCGCGCTCGCAACTTGCTGCGCACGCGTTTATCGAGTTATGTCATGTTGGGGAATGATGAAGCTGGTAATAAAGGTTAATTGAACTCAGCGGTGATATTGTGCGTCCCGCCTCAGTGCGTGCAAGCTATGTTACACTTGCACCGCTTTAAAGAAGTGTCAAATTTCGATTATGAGGAAAACAATGCACCATCTGGACACGACATCCGGCAAGAGCCGAAACACCAGGCTAATTTTGTCAGCCTTGCGCGCCGCTTCCAAAAATCAGTCTCGTTTAGCCCTCACATGTGCGTTAGGCGTGGCTTTGCCCATCGGTGTGGGAACAGCATCCGCCAATAGTGCGGCACCGGCTCCGCTTAAGTTGCCTGATACTCAGCGCGTTGCTCTTTCAGAATCAACAAGCACACATAGCCCCTGGATCTTAGCGGCTGTGGCCGATGGCAATCAACCGGCAGCTGCGCCTCAGGAGAATCAACCGGCTCTGGCAGTGCCATTGACGCCTGACAAATCGCCACAACCGACGCCACACATGCCACCGCCACAAACAAGTACTCCGGAAGAGCCGGCAGCACCAGCCGTACCGCCTGTCACACAGCCATCCACGCCGAATGCGCCGGCAACTTCTACACCATCTCCTTTTCTTAATCCTGCTCAGGCAGAAGGAATGGAAATCGCTGATGTTCGTGTGGCGGGTAATCGCGTTGTTCCCAATGACAGCATTCTCTTGCAGATCAATGGCACCAAGCCAGGTTCCAAGTTCTCCATGCGTCAGGCAGAAGCGGATCGCCTGAGCATTTTGGGCTTGGGCTTCTTTGCTTCCGCGCAATATCAAATCACGCCTAATCTCAATGATCCTTCCAAAATTGATGTGGTATTTGTGGTGGTAGAAAATCGTGTTGTTACGGGATTTCGCATTGAGGGCAATAGTTTAATTAAATCAGATGCCATCATAGCGGCGCTCGTGAGCCAAAAAGGCGCGGTGCTCAACAGTCAAAATGTGGCAAAAGATTCCAAGGCCATTCAGGATATTTATCGCCAGGAAGGCTATGCTGCATTGGTGAGCGATGTGCATCAGGAAGATGATGGCACGACGGTATTTGTTATTCAAGAAGGCAAAGTATCACGGATCGAAATTTCCGGATTAAAGAAAACCAACGAAAGCATCGTGCGCGGTCTGATTGCTACTAAGAAAGGCGATCCGTTTAACGAGAAGAAGCTTCAAAAAGATCTTAACCGCATTTACGATACGGGATTTTTTGAAGATGTTACTTATAAGATCAATGACGATCCCGATCATCCCGGGGCGTTGATTATCACCATCGTCGTCAAGGAAAAACGCACCGGCCAACTTTCTCTTGGTGTGGGCTTCGATAATCGTTCCAAAATCTCCGGTTATGTTTCTCTCGGAGACAATAACTTCCGTGGAACTGGGCGCAGCATTTCCGGTGAAGTCCAATTGGGTTCCATCCAAAGTTTCCAGGTGAGTATGGGCGACCCCTTCGTTGGTAAAAATAATGCCAGCTATAATGTCAGTATCTATAGCACCACCACTTATTTGGAACCGCAGACCGTGAACTTGTTGACGGGAAATTCTACCTCGTATAATTATGAACAGCAACGCACCGGCGGCCGCATCAACTATACAATGCCGTTGGACTTTGATCATACCACCAATATCTTGTTTGGTTATCGTAATGAAAAAGTGAAGCTATTCCAATACGACAACAACAACAGTGATCCGATAGATATCCCGTTCGGCGATTCCGACGGCCGGATTTCTGCGTTCTCACTCGGTTTTTTGCATGACAACCGCGACTTGCGCCTTGATCCATCCAGAGGTGGTCGGGAACAGATCATTGTGGAACACGGGTTCGATTTTCTGGGTGGTAATGAAAAATTCACCAAATTTGATGTGGACTTACGCCGTTACATTCCTCTGATGAAACCGGAGAAAAAGGGCGATCTTCCCAAATTGGTGTTAGCGGGAAGAATTGTTTATGGACATTCGTTGGGAGATTTGCCTACATTTGAACAATACTTTATAGGTGGTTCCGACACTGTGCGCGGTTATGATACGGACGCTCAGTTTGGTGCTAACCAAATTTACGGCAATCTGGAATTGCGTTATCGCGTCAATAAAAAATTCCAGTTCGTGGCCTTTACGGATGCCGGTTCTGCGTATGGTGGCAACGCCTTATATCCGAGTTTGGACCTTATCGCGAGCGTCGGCGTTGGAATTCGCCTGCAAACACCAATTGGCCCCATCCGTCTTGACCTCGGCAAAGGCAATGATGGCGTCAAAACCTCTTTTGGTATTGGGCCGACATTCTAAAAGGTCAACAGGAACTCATTCGTCATTCCCGCTTCGGTGGGAATGACGGTGTTGCTTTATAAAAGTACTTTTATGGATAGTCCACTGAAAGTACTTTTGCAAATAGCTTTGCTCGACTATGCCAAACCAAGGCTCGCAATTTTCCTCAACGGGTAAAACTTCCGCCGCGCAGCGTTACGAAGTGTTGGAACGCCACGGCGAGGGAGTTTTATTTGTCGTTTATCGCGTGCGTGAGCGATCCACTCTGGATGTTTTTGCGCTCAAGGCCTTGCGTCATTCCTACGCCCGTCATCAACCCTTTTGCAACGCCTGGTTGCAAGTGGCGCAAGCTGCTATTCGGAATCATGTGCCGCATATCGCGCAAGCGTACGAAGTAGGAATTGAAGAGGGCACTCCGTATATCGTCGAAGAATGGCTGCCCGGCCACACGTTGGAAGAACGTTTGCGCAGAGCGCCTTTCGGACGTATCGAGACTTCTTCGTTGGCGCGCCGCATGGCGGAAGGTTTGGCGGGGTTACACAATTCGGGACGAGTCCATGGAGATTTTCGTCCCCGGCAAGTACTTTTCAATTCCAATACCGATCTCAAAATCAACGATGTTGGCTGGCAAGATGCCATCGCCAAGGGCGGACTTTCTCTGGTTGATGTTTTTCCTGATTCAGCCCATTACTTATCTCCAGAAACATGGCAGGGCAGTGCTCCTACACCGGCGAGCGATATTTATGCTTTAGGCGTGGTGCTTTATCGCATGTTGGCTGGCAAATTGCCGTTTGCAGGAACATCACCATTGGCTGTCGCTCAGCAGCACCAACGTTCGGCGCCAGTGCGCCCGTCCCAGTTTAATGCTGCATGTTCGCCGGAATTAGAACAGATTGCACTGGGGATGCTCCATAAAAATCCTGCGCAGCGCCAAGAGTACTTTGATCGTTTGCTGGATTTACAGGATGTGCCAATGGCTCCTTTAAACCAAAAACCAAAGCATATTCCGGCCCAGGAACCGATCATTGAAGAGCCGCCAAAAGCAGTGCGTTCCCCTTCCAAACCCCAAATTCCCCTCACTCGGAAAGAGTTGGGCAAAAAAGAATTGAGAAGTGCGATTCTGGCGTTTTTTTGGGCATTGGTTGCGATTGGTTTGTTGGCTGGTATTATTTTCGGTGCTATTAATTTTTGGATGGATGGCGCGCCGCCGGAAGTGCGAGTTCCCGATTATGTGGGCATGAATCAGACGGATGCAGCCGCCATTCTCCAACAGCAAAAATTAACGATGGAAGTGGGGCGCGAAGTGTATAATCCAAACCGCCCTTCTGGAACTGTGCTCAGCGGGCAACCCCGTCCGGATACAATCGTGCGCGCTGGCCGCCAGGTATTAGTCACAGTTTCGCGCGGCAAAGAACCCATCCGCATGTATGATTTTCGTGATTTGACATTGGATCAAGTCAAACGAATTATGCAGAAGCACGGTTTGCGCCTGGGGCAAATCGCCAATCAATATGATGATACCGTCCCTAAAGATTCCATCATCAGCCAGTATCCCGACCCGACGCAATATTTTCACCGTTACGATCCTATTAGCTTGGTGGTCAGCCGCGGCCCAATGCCTCGCGGCGCGGCCTCAGATTCGGATGATACTGCGGATCAAAATAATTCCCCCGATGATGTAAACAGTCCGAGAACCCCCACTGACACTTCGTCTGACAATAACTCGACTTCACCGGACAATGCCCCGGATGCAATCACTACCAAGGATGTCAGTGTCAATATTACAATGCCGGAAAACTCCGCGCCGCAGCTGGTTACGATTGTGGTAAATGACGCCACGGGCGAACACACGGTATATTCCGAAATGAAACAGCCAGGCGACAGCATCAACCAAACCGTGCACGTGGCCATGACTTCCGGTGCGCAGGCCACAGTGCAGGTTTATGCCGGAGGACAATTGCTCCGTGAAATGCAATTCTGAAGACCAATGGATTGCCGCTGCCACGAAAGGCGACACTACGGCTTTCGACCACTTGGTGGAAGCGCATCAGGATCGAATTTTCAATCTTTGCTACTGGCAATTGGGCAATCGTGATGATGCCGCCGATGCCGCGCAGGATTGTTTTGTGCGCGCTTTTCGCTCGCTGCGCAAATTCCGCGGTGAAAGTACTTTTGCCACCTGGCTGCATCGCATCGCCGTCAATGTTTGTTTTGATGCGCGCCACAAAAAACGAAACGCGCCTCTGGCTTATTCCGATTTGGGTAATGATGATGAATCGCCGTTGCCCGATCTTGGAACTTCCCATAGCGATAATCCAGAACAGCTTTCCTTGCGCCGCGAACGCCAGCAAGCGGTGCGCCGCGCCTTGGCTGATTTGCCGGAACATTATCGCATCGCTTTGGTGCTATTCGAAATCGAAGGTTATTCCTACGAAACCATCAGCGGCATTTTAAAATCGCCAACCGGCACAGTCAAAAGCCGTATCAATCGCGCGCGTTTAGCGTTGGCGAAAGCGCTGGGCCGGGAGGGGGAACTTTTTTAGAATACACAAAGTCAAATTTATTGTGTTGGATTATTTGCAATGAAACAGCTTTCCTGCGACCAGTGCCGCGAGCGCTGGGAGGAACTAATCAATAAAAGTACTTTTGAGGCAGATCCACAATTTGCCGATGTTCGCGCACATCTGGAAAGCTGCGCGGATTGCCGGAAAATCTTTGATTTGCTGATTGCGACTCGGCAAGAATTGCAACAATTGCCATCACAAAAAGCGCCGGTTTCATTGCGCGCAAATATCCTTCGCCAAATAGAAAATCCGCAAAAGCAAAGCGTTCCTTGGTGGAGTTCTCTTTTCGTTTCTCCGCAACGTCTGGCCTGGGCAAGTGGCGCGATTGTGGCGGTTTTCCTGGTGGCATTATTGATGCGTCCCGAACATCAAACGCAAATATTGCAGACAGCGCCAAAAGTACTTTCCAATCACGGGCAGATTGAAGAACATAATCACACGTTCCAGCAACCGCAAATTGCGCCACCGAAGCCGGCCGAAAAATTGCCGGCAAAAAAAGCCGCGCCCCAAAAACCGCAAAAAATATCGCCAGCGAAACCATCACGTCCAGTGAATAAATTCAAACATTCGCAGAAGCCCCTTGCGTCTGTTCCAAGACCTGCGCCAAATAACAATCAAGACGCATCCGCGCCGCAGAAAATACGGCCGGTGCAAAAGTCAGAGCAACCGAAAAATATTTCTCCCCAGCCACAATTGTCTGGTCCTCCAGCGCCGATAAATAATAATTCACTGGCAAATGGACAATCTGCAAATGAGGCTGCTGACATGGCAAAATCTCCGATTCCGCCGAAGATAATGCAGCGTTCCATGGCGACAGGAGCGCGTGGCCCTGAGGGATCTGTTGGAGCGATGCAAACTTTTAAATCCCAGCGAGCGCACGCTATCATCAATTGGTCAAAAATAATTACTTCCGATTATGACGTGGCAAACGCGAAAATCATAGTGATTTTAGAAGATGGATTAACGTTTGCAGACGAAACGCAAAACCAATCTGAACGCACTTTGTGGCAAGGAACATTATTTCGCGGCAAACAAATTCCGTTAAATATCAGCCTGCATTCTGATGACAGAGAATCTGCCAAATTGCAGTTGAAAATGATTGATACGGATACCCAAAAAGTACTTTTAGATAAAACTTTTGATGTTAAATAGTTAATTGTTAATAATTACAATTTCGTCTTCCGCGCCAATTGCATCGCCTGCTTCCAGCCAATCCATAAAAGTACTTTCCAGTTCCGCGCGCGTGCCACCTTTGCCAAAATGGGCTTGTAGCGATTGCAGAGAACGCTGAAATTTCCGGCGTGGTAATAGCAATTTTTCTAATGCGGCCAAAGCCGTTTGATCTAATATTGGCAGCAATGCTTCAGCATCACCGTTCCAATTAATTAGCGCCAATCCTGCGTCGTTACGTTGCAAGTATTTTTTGCTTTCTTCACTTTGTAAAAAATTATATAGTTGCTGCGCGGCATTATTAATTTGCGCGGAGAATACTTCTAAATTTGGTAGTTCCACAACTTGTCCAATTCGCAATTGACAATGATTACATGTCACTTCACCGGACAACAAAATTCCGTCGCGCGGACATTGATGGCGGAGCGCTGTTTGTAATTTTATATTCAGTTGAAGGTGATCGGGAAAGGGATATCGTTTCACATCGGCTAATTTTGCAAATGCTTGCAACGCTGATTGATGTGCGAAATAGCGTAATTGTTGCCATCGTTCACCATTAAATTGCTGTTGGTGCCAATCACAATATTGCTGCACAAATTCCTTATCCCACGCTTGCGCGTCTTGCAATAATGATGTGTTCGAAAGTACTTTTTCACCTTCATTAAATTGCTTTAACAACACTTCACGTTTTATCCGCAAATTCTCTGACGGTGTTATTTGTGAATTTGATAAACGTTTCCACAATTGCAAAATTGTAGTTTGATTTGTATTCAGCGCCTGTTGCAAGTCATGCCAGGACTGCAATATTTTCGCTATTGATGCCGCGTCTATGGCGGCAGCAGAGTTTAATAATGCCGCTGATTCTTCTGAATTAAATTCCTGTAAAAGTACTTTTATACCGGCTATTGTTTGCGCTGTCATTTTCCATAACACCGGAGCATCATCTAATGCTATTTGCAATTGACGCAACCTTGCATTTGTTAATTCTAATTCTGCAATAGTTGTTTCCCGCCAATTCCGCAAACATTGTGCAATGCGCATCTGGGACGCGAAAGTCAACGGCAATGCTTTTTGCGCGCAAAGAACTTTTACGATATTACAAACTCGCTTCCAGGTTTCTTCATCCATTAACGCCGCGCGGCGGACACCAACAATAGATTGCGACAACGGCATTCTGATTTGGGATGGCGAAAGTACTTTTCCGTATTTATCGATTGCTTCCAATTGGCCGGCGCCGAGCATTCCGCAAAGAATCAGATGAATTTGCGGAGGTAATAATCCCCACGTAGAAGTGGATAAATGCGCTTCTATCGCTGCGGCCGGCGATGTTTCTTCTGCTATTAGTGATTGTATTTCCGCGATCAACTCATCGTTTCCCGCCGCATATTTCCATCGCCCTTTATCATCAGTTGCCAAACCCAACGGAATGACAATAGCGCGCACTGGGCGATCGAACGAAGCCGGCCACCAGATATCAATTCCATTTTGATGCAATAATTTATTGCCTAATTGATTCACGTGCGATGACGAAAGTACTTTTATCGCAGGCGATACTTGGTGAAATTTTGTATATAACGTTTCCAGCGAAAATGAGCTAATCGCCGGAATGAGTGCATCCCAATTTCGTTGATGGCACAATTCAGAAATCTCGATATAACGTTTATCGCCGGAAGTCAAACGTCCTTCACAGTAGAGCCGAATCATTAAATGTTGTATATCGCGCGAGCGTTCTTTTAAATCGCGTTCGAGAAATTTAATAACCGCTCGACCACGGCGATTATCACGCAGCGCTGGATCGTGGTGCAAAATAAAACGCGCTGTGGTTTCCCGTGCAAACTCCCATTCATCGGTAGTTGGCTGGCGAGGTTGCCATAAGAGTAGGGCAGCTTTATTGCGTTCTGGGACATCAGAAAAATCGGGAAACTTGACATCCACAAAGGGGATTTTTAAAAAAAGGTATACATCTACATCGTTATGTTGACGCCAGTTTAGAAGTTGATGAAGCAGTTGTGCTGAAGAGTTTTGTTGCCACAAAGATACTTCTGTTTGGCGCGGTGAATTTTGCCAATCCACCTGTATTTGCTTTGATCCATTCAATAAATTTTTTAAAGGGAAAGATGCATCGCCGCACGTTTCCAAAAGGTGTGAGACGATGCGTGCATCGCCCGGTTGCAATGTCTCTAAAACCCTTTGTGTATGGCGCTGGACGGTTTGTTGAATAGATTGTCCCAGCGTCACGGAGAAACGATCTTGTTGCCAATCATCGCCGCGATCCAAGGATAAATGATCTCCATCTTTGCTCCAGCGAACAAGTAATTGGTGGATGTATTGATAATGTCCTTCTGCGCCTAAATGCAAGTCTTTATACAAAGTATTTGCCAATTGAATAGATGTAATATCGTGGCCACTCAAGCGGAATAATAATAGTGTTTTGAGTAAAATTGTATACAAAGTACTTTCGGTTTTGTCGCGCGCCAATCGCGGTATCGTTTCTTCCCAAACTCGCCAAACTCTATCCAGTTCTTTTAGCTCCGCGTATTGAGAAAACTCTGGTTTGAAGTAATCAAAAATTTGCGGTGGAGTAATTCGTTCTGTGTTTGCGGCATCTTCCCGAATATATCGTTTTAATGCATGAGAGCAGAAGAGAACTGCTGACCGTGTTCGCGAAAAAAAGCGAGACGAAATTTGTTCCAGCAATTCAATCGTTGCCGGATGGAAGGGATATAACTCTTCCCATTCGGCTATGCCAAAATCGATTTGCGGCCACGCGTGACTAAGTTTGTGATAGCTATTATTGCATAACTGATGAATTGCATCTGCATCTTTTTGCTGCACCATCCGATGTTTGACCAGCGATGGCAAATGCGCCATCGACAGTGTTAATGTTTGAAAACGATCTCGTACTTGTGATAGTGAATACGGTTCCAGATCGCCCACATCTTGCCATTCTTTCTGTAGCGCAAAACAACACCACAACGAAAAAGTACTGTCGCGCGCGGCGCGTTGTCCCAGAAATTGCAACCATGAAGCTTCGCTTTGAAGTGAGCGATGATCTTTGGCTCCCAGAAAAAGTGATAATTCATCGACGCATAATTGCAATCCACAGAAACCTTGCTGTTGCAATTTCTCTTCAAGAATCAGCAATTGCTCGCTGCGCGAAACAGAAGTTGTTGCGTCGAAAATATCTATTTCAAAACCCAGCTGTTTGGTGCGCAAACCAATTTCCCGCCAGGTGATTTCTTCCAAGCTCAGATGTGATCCATCGTATTCATCCAGTGAAAAATAAACGGTAAAACGTTTAGGAAAAGTACTTATTTGCGTTGCGAATTGTGGATGCATTTGCAGGAAATCTGCATGTCCCAATCCGTCGCCGAGCAAGGTGAGGATTCCTAAAAGATGGCTTTTGCCAGAGCCGAAAACGCCGTTTATAAAATACGCTCCGCCGCTTTTGCTTAGGGAATTAATTAATGTTTGCAAGGTAAAACTCGCGTGTGCGTCGAATCCCAAATAGCTCTTCATGAAACGCGAACATGCTAACGAGTTCTGTGGAAGGCGCAGTGTTTTCACATCCGCCGCGACAATGACAGCAGGGAAATCGTTTATTTCTATGAGTGTGTTCATGCGATGATTAGCGACATTATCGCATGAAATGAGACTTTGGTGCAAATTGGGATAGGATTAGAAATTATTTTTAAGATAAAAGTACTTTCCCCCTTGACAGGTAAAAGTACTTTTGGATATGATTAAAGCGTCTTAATGCCGAGTTAATTAATCGGGATTAGGATTTGGGATTCCTCCGCCGCGGGCACGGCGGAGGAATCCTGGAAGCACAAGCTGTGCTTCCGGGCAGTAGCCGTAGTGACACGGCCAACCACTCAAGATGGTAGTGTAACTGGGGCTGACTGACCCTTCAATTTGAAACTGATGGTGGCCTAAAATTTTAGACATCAGTTTAGGAGAGTTATGCAGGCTGTATTTGGTCTCCCAGTGAGAGACACCACACAACAGGGCGCCGCCTTAAGGTGGCGCAAAGGGAAGGGTTTTACCCTCATTGAACTTTTGACGGTCATTGCTATAATCGCGGTACTCGCCGCGATTCTGTTCCCCGTTTTTTCACGGGCCAGGGAACAAGCGCGCAAGGCGACTTGTCAGAGCAATCTCAAACAATTGGGATTGACGATGATGATGTACACGCAAGATTATGATGAGCGGATGATGCCAGCCATGATCGAAACAGATGACGCTTACCGCTGGCCGCAGATTTTGGCGCCTTACATCAAAGATCGTGCTTTTGTTACCTGTCCCGATGCAGATTATAGTCAATTGATGGGATCCGCCCCTGGTTTTACTTATCAGGACACTTTTACTTCAGTGGCAGGCGACCCTTCGTATAAGTTTTATTATTATGGCGTCTATCCCAGTTACGGTTACAATTACGCCTACCTTTCTCCTGATCCCAGCTGTCCCGATGGGCCTGACAGTTGTGTAACTCGTGACTCGCCCGGCACCGATACGGTGGGTGTATCTATTGCTGCTATTGACGAGCCCGCTTCAACTATCGCTATGGCTGATAGTGCGACGACTACTTCGGGCACCCCGGGATTTCATTATGGATATTATGTCATCACGCCGCCAGCTTGGTGGGACACCACATCATATCCCAATGGCCGTATTGATCTTCGCCACAACGAAACAGCAAATGTGTTGTTTGCGGATGGACATGTGAAGGCGCTTAAGCTGGGAGCTTTAAGTGATCCCAATTTATGGCGCACCCATAAAATCAATCCCTAATGTATTCATGGGCGCAACGGCGAACTGAGCCTCGCCGTTGTGCCCGCCTAAAAGTACTTTTGTATCGTCAATGAGAGGAACCGTAATTATGATGTTGAATTTGAAGAAATGTGTAAGATGGAGTATTTTTCTACTTTTTGCGATTTTGGCTGGATATGTTACTCAGGCTAAAAGCATGGCGGCGGAGCCTGATGCCAAAACCGGCATTTTGGTCGTAACAGCGGATCGCGGTTTTTTGGGTAACCAGGAAACCGGCGATGGTTTTGATGCCTTCGCGGCGGGGCGCAACGCTGATATTTTGTATGTCACTGACGCGCGCAGCAAGGATATTCTGAATCAGAAGTTGGCGGGTCTCACCGAAAAGGGTGCGAATCGTATCATTGTGTTGCCATTATTTATATCCGCCGCCAATGCGCGCTGGCAAATGGCCGAGTCCTGGCTGGAAGAATATTCGCATAAGGGCGCGCAATCTCTTTCAATCGCCAGGCCCTACGGCAGTTCCTATTTGGCGGTGGAAGATTTGGCGGATCGCCTGCGTCAGGCTCCCACTGACAAAAAGAAGTTGCTCGTGATCGGCAGCGGAGCTACGGACGAGAAATCCCGCGAACAGATGAAAGCGGATCTTCTGCAAATGGCGCAATTTGCCAGCACCGCCGAAGATATTAACGTTGTCATTGCGTCGTCATGGGGCGCAGCCAGAGAATCACAGCAGCAATATCGCGACGCACTCAAAAATACGAAGGATACGTTGGTTATTCCGGTGGCGCTTACTTCCAAAGCCGACAGCATGATGTCCTTTGAGAGCGGTTTGCCCCGCAGCGTTGCCAAAGATGCCCAACTCGTAACGTCGAATTTTTCCACCACTGCGGGATTGGCGCAATGGATGGAATATGCCACCAATGAAGTATTATTGCAATCATCTGATGCAAATTCGGGCGCCATCGGTGCAATCGCGCTGGCGCACGGCTCCAATTGGTTTTGGAATCAATCTATCCGCGATGCGTTAGCACCGGTTGCCAAAAATTATCCGTTGGTTTTCACGTTTTCGATGGCGGATCAACCCACAATCGAACGCGCGGTGCGTGACATGGAGAAAAAGGGTGTGCACGGCATCGTGTTAGTGCGCATTTTCGGCGAAGCATCGTCATTCCGCCCCACTGTCGAACGCATGATTGGCGCGGATGTGACGAGCGGAAATGGCGCTCACCACGGCGGTCACATGATGGATATGAGCATGGATATGGGAATGGACATGTCGCATGGACATGGCGGCATGATGATGCACGGCGACCACGCGATGTCCACATTAGCCGCGCCTCCGCGCATTCGCACCAGCCTGCCCATCATCACGGTGGGCGGCGTGGAAGACAGTCCCTATTTCGCCAAAGCGTTGCTGGCCAATGCGCGTTCGGTCTCGATTGATCCGTCTCGCGAAACCATCATTTTGACGGCGCACGGCGCGGGTGCAGATGCTGATAACGAGCACTGGCTCGGTCTGCTGGGAAATCTCGCCAAACAGATGAAGAACGAAGATGGCTATAACTTCAAAGACATTCGCGCTGTTACCTGGCGGGAAGATTGGCCGGATAAAAATAAGGTTGAGGTAGCCAACGCACGTAAATTGGTCAAGGAAATCAATGATGCCGGCGGGCATGTTCTTATCGTGCCGGCGCGCACGAATGGTCGCGGAGCCGCCGATGTTTATCTTCAAGGATTGAATTTTGGTTGGAGTCAGGGCTTTGCACAAACTCCTTATTTTAGCTCTTGGTTCGAAGATCAGGTAACGCTTGGCGTCGGCCAATTAACCAGGGGAACACAGGCTTCCAAAGATGCGCATGACCATCATCATGCTTCGTGAGACGGCTTTGCATCATTGTAGTAATTCCTCTGCTTATGCTCTTACTTGAAAGAAAAAAACAAATGAAACTCAAAACAACTGTGAAATTACTAACTCCTGCACTCTGTCTGGGGCTGCTTGGCGGCGCTCAACATGCCGCGCAGGCGCATTTTCTGTGGGCAGAAATTAATCAAAATGAAGTGCACGTTGCACTGTCCGAACAACCCGGCGAAGCCGGCGTGGCATTTGATAAAGTCAAAAATTCCGTTATCACAGCGGATAATCAAACATTTCCCTTGCAACCGCAAAACACTAATCCGTATTTAACGGCAAACCTCCCCGCGAATACTAATGTAGCCGCGGCCAGTAATAATTGGGGCATTTTGGATCGCACCTCACAGGGACGTGGCGTTTTTCTGTTGTATTATTATGCCAAGGCAGCGCGCACTTTGAGTGACGCCACAACGCCTTCCACTTTGCCCGCGCAATGGTATGCCAAACAGCAAGGCAATCAAATCGTAGCCAGTTTTTTGCAACAAGGAAAACCAGTTGCCGGTGCTGCCGTGGAAATTGCATTGCCCAATGGCCAGAGCAAAGAAACAGTGACCGATAGCAATGGAAAAGTACTTTTCGATAACGCAGGCAATGGTTTGTATGGCCTCAAAGCTTTGATAATCTCAAACGAGAAAGGTGTGTATCAAGGGAAAAATTATCCCGGCATCCATAGCTATTCCACGCTGACTTTTCACGTCGCAAATGCATCTACTCCTGCGGAGAACGCTGCGCCAAAAGCTGCTGCCGTTTCAGTCTCCGAAGATGCAAAGGCTGATCCCAGAGCGTACGCACTTCTCAAAGATGCGCACGATCATCGTCAAGTTAATCCGGCGGATTTCTCTGGATTCAAATCAGATTTGGTCATCAATGATAGCGGAAAAAGTTATCAAGGCACGGTTGAATCCCGCCCGGGACAGCGTCTCAAGGTAGATGTTAATGGCCTCAGCGCTGAGAAACTCGATCATTATATGGAGTATCTAGGCCAACTCATCGGGCATCGCGAGAATAGCGATTTTAGTCAAGATGATGGACGTTGGCCGCTGGAATTTGTGGAAAGTGATGTAAACGATTTTGGTCAGTTTATTAAAGTTCACGATAAGTTCGATAGCAAATATCGCGTTAAGGATCATCAGATAAAAGAAGTGATCCGCACTTTCGGTGATGAGCTTTCTACCGTTTCCGTCATTCAGACAATGACCACCGGCGAAGGAAATTATCTTCCCATTCACTTTATGGAAGCGGCGCGGAATTTAAAGACGGGGCAATTGGAACATGTGGTAGGCTATCGCGATTCTTATGCACCGTTGGGGAACGCGTGGCTGCCGGTTTCACGCACCGTTATTGAGTTCGATAGCAATGCAACGACACCACGGGAAATACATTTCAAATTTCTTCACACTCAATTGTTGAAACCGTAGCCCGCCGAAAGTACTTTTAGGGTAGTTGACGCGGAGAAGATTTTACAGGATGGACAGGATAATTTCTTGAAAATATTTTATCCTATTCATCCTGTATATTGATGTAGATAATAAAAGTACTTTCTATCGATACGCTCACATCCATTATGAAACTCAAAATACCCAGCACCGAATCCGCCACACCTTGGGGATTATTTTTTCTTCGCGTTGCGGCTAGCGGTATGATGCTTTCTCACGGTATTCCCAAATTTCTCAGCTATTCGGAAAAGTTGCATACATTTTCTGATCCTCTTGGCGTCAGCAGTCCGGTCAGCTTGACACTTGCTATCGGCGCGGAAGTGTTTTGTTCCATTGCTTTGTTGTTGGGATTGCGCACACGCCTGGCTGCATTGCCGTTGCTTTTTACGATGTTAGTGGCTGCGATCTTGGTGCTCAGTGGCGATCCTTTTCAAAAACGCGAATTGCCTTTAATGTTTGCCATCATCTACGCCACACTGATGCTTTGTGGCGGCGGCGCATTGCAGTTGGATCGGTGGATAAGAAGGAGAAATGTGTAATTTTATGTTGCGTAGTAATTCAAGCTTTTACCAATACAGATGCATATCAATGCAAATTCTAAAAAATTATAATAGTAACAAATTAATTTATTTCAACGCCCCCTTGCATTGATAGGAAATAGTGATTATCCTCTTTAAAGGAAATTCCGATGTATTTGGTCAGTTTTATTTTCCGGAAGATGAAATTGACTAATTGCCTTGGTTCGGAAGCGCGGGATGCGTTTCTACCTGCGAAATAATTTTAACGAGGCGCGACAACATCCCTAAAAATTTTGCGTCTCGGAGGTTAGTCATTTTGAGAATTTTCTCTTTGGGCGGAACACAAAACGCCCTCCGTCAGCGATCAGGTTTTACCTTGATCGAACTTTTGGTTGTAATTGCCGTGATATCGATCCTCGCGGCAATTTTGTTCCCCGTGTTTGCCAGAGCGCGGGAAAATGCGCGGCGTTCCAGTTGTCAGAGTAATCTGAAGCAATTGGGATTGACCATGATGATGTATTCACAAGATAATGACGAGCGACTGATGCCGGTTCAATCTACTACACCGAAAGAGGGCGGCACTACTACTGCCCGATGGCCGCAGATTCTAGCCCCGTATATCAAAAGCCGGGGATTTGTGATGTGTCCCAGTGCAGACTATACCAAGAAGTTAGGGGGGTCAGCACTCTTTTATGGGGACATACTTGAGTCCACTCCAGATTCTCCAGATTCCGCATTTTACTATTATGGCTTATATCCAAGCTATGGATATAATTATGCCTATTTAGCGCCGCCTTCTGATCGGCCCAACGGTCCGGATAGTGGTTCGTATGTGGCTGCAGGTTCCTCAGCACAACCCGTTTCCATCGCTGCCATTGAGGCACCGTCTTCCACCATCGCGATGGCGGATAGTGCCGATTATGGTAGTACGCAGGGGGGAATTTATGCGGGGTATTACGTCATCATGCCACCAAGCGGCGATTGGTGGGAAAACAGTGCGAAAAATATCGTAAATGGTCACATCCTGTCTCGTCACCTCGAAACAACTAATGTCTTATTCGCGGATGGACACGTGAAAGCGTTGAAGCTGGACGCACTCCGCGATCTCGATTTGTGGCGTCTCCACAAACAGTCATAGTTACACTGTCTCATTAATTAAGGAATCACATGTTTACAAAACAAAAGTTATTTGCTACCACACTGGCCGTTGCCCTTTCTGCCGTGGCATTCTCGGGAATTGCACGCGCTGCTGATCCAGCTCCCGCTCCTGCGGCAGCTGATCCGCAGGCATATCAAATGCTCAAGGGAGCTTATGACGCGCGCCTGACCTTACCGGAGGATTTTCCGGGTTTCGATGCGCAAATCACATATCAGGAAGGCAACAAAACGGCGACCGGCACCATTGCTTATCGCGGCGGATATAATTGCACCGTGGAAGTGAAAGGACTGGAGGGAGAAGATCTCAAATGGCTCCAACGCCAGGCGCGCAGCTTTGTTATTCATCGCACCAGCGGTGATTTTGATGAGAGCGAAGGCAAACTTCCGCTGAGCTTTGCGAAAAGTGAAATCACTGATTTTGGCAAACTCATCGAATACAATGATCCACAAAAATTGGACAGCCGTGTGCGCGATAACCAGGCGCTGGAAATGACGCGCACGGCAGGCGATAAACGTTTCTTCATTTCGGTTTTGGAGAATACCGAATATGAACCGGGCAAGTTTATTCCCACTCGTTATGTCGTGTCCTATTTCGATCCGCAGAGCAGGGTGCTTCAGGCAGTTAATATCTTTGAGAATAACTATGTAAAAATGGGTGATGTGTGGCTGCCATCCACGCGCCGCGTGGTGTCGATTGATCACGTGCTGGGCGATGGTTTGCGTATACGTTCTTTCCAGTTCAAAGACATCAAACTTGTCGACAAAAAAACCGACAAGAAATAGGAACTCAATTTCCAGGAACTTCAATCATCATGACTGTCCGCAAATTAATTTATTCCGCCGCCGTGCTGTGCGCCTTGTTAGTGGCGCGACCGGCCAGTGCGCATTTTTTATGGGGCGAGGTAACGCAAGACGCACATCCCATAGCTAAACTGTCGCTGGCCGACGGGCCGGGTGGAATTTCGGAAGCTGATTTCGTTAACCGTATTCAGACAGCACGCGCCTGGGACGGCAATGGCCAGGAAGTGACATTGACAACCAGCAGCGGCGTGCGCAGTGGCCAACTCAAGAACAACACTGTTTTTGCCGCGGCACAATTCTATGGTGTACTCGATAAAACCAAAGAAGGCCGTGGTGTTTTTCGCTGTATGTATTACGCCAAATCAGCACTGACAATTGATGGCGCGAATCAAAATTTGAATTTGCCTTTCGAACTATTTGCACGGCGTGATGGCGCCGATCACATCATCGTGACAGCGCGGCGTGGCGTGGCGCCATATCCCAATGCCGAGCTTCACCTTTACGAACCCAATCAGGAAAAGTGGTCTGTCCATATCACTGATGCAAAAGGCGAAATCCGTTTTGCATCCAAAGCCGGGCTGTATGGCATTAAGGCGGCTTGGATTGATCAAACGCCCGGCGAAATCGAGGGTAAGAAATATCCCTTCACCCGTAACTATTCCACATTGGCCTTTTGGGTGAAGTAGTTGATACAGAATGTCGAGGAACTGCGCGCGTAAGCAAGCGGGATTTGCCGAAACGTATGGTTATTTCCACTTGCTTACGCGCGCGGTTCTTCAGGCAAAAGTACTTTTCTATTCCCCCGGCTCCTTATATTCATCCTGTTTCGCTTCATCAATCAGCAAATTATGAGCGCCGATATCCCAATGTTCCATGTGCTTATAAACCACCACTTTATCACGCAATAAATCGCCATGTTTGCGGCAAAAAGTCTCCAACTCTTCGCGCGGGCCAATTAGCTCCACGCACAAATTCAGATTCGGATTGGCGACTTCCGTGACGTTGGTCTGCACGTGGCCGTTGCCGCTGAAACCGTAATGCGTGTGATGCGCGGTAGCGTTCATCAGTCCGTCCTGCTTGGCGGATTTGATAATTTCCATATACAGCGGCGCGCCGCCGGGCAACAGGCCTTTGATGCCTTTGCCGTTTTTCTTGCGCCGTTCTCCCGGCGTCATGTAG
>Ga0164242_10002542_pt1 | contig 21111 bp, 17 predicted proteins | sample OricomgcompostMG_FD_108783 | JGI IMG/M metagenome (GOLD analysis project Ga0164242, IMG submission 108783) | Miracle-Growth compost microbial communities from Emeryville, California, USA - Original compost - Miracle growth compost (MG) ... | reverse complement strand
TTCCTCGCCACGCAGCACCCGGCGATGCAGGCGATGAGCCTCCAGGAGGAAGCCGGCGCCGAGCACTGAAGCGGCCAGCGTGTAGACGATCCCCGCCCCGAACGGGATCAGGACCAGCGACGCCGCGACCATCGCCCATGAGTAAGCGACGATCTGGCGGGTCACCGAGACCGCGGGAGCAACCACGGGGAGCATCGGGACGCCAGCCGCGGCGTAGTCGTCCTTGAAGCGCATCGCCAGCGACCAGAAGTGGGGCGGCGTCCAGAGGAAGATCACGGCGAACAGCACGACCGCGGGCCATCCGACGTTGCCCCGGACCGCTGACCAGCCGATCAGGACCGGGAAGCAGCCCGCCGCCCCGCCGATCACGATGTTCGACGGCGTACGGCGCTTGAGACCCAGCGTGTAGACGAAGACGTAAAAGAGGATCGCGCCGTCGGCGAGCAGTGCGGACACCCAGTTCACGCCGACGCCCAGCAGCAGCGTGGCGGCCGCCCCGAGCGCAATGCCGAAGCGCAACGCGTTGGCCGGCGACACCTGCTGCCTGGCCAGCGGACGGCGCTGGGTGCGGTGCATGACGGCATCGATGTCGCGGTCGACGACGCAGTTGAGCGCGTTCGCGCTGCCGGCGGCCAGAGTCCCGCCCACCAGCGTGGCGACCGCGGTCCAGAGTGACGGCAGCCCGCGAGCGGCGAGAACCATGGCTGGGAGGGTGGTCACCAGCAGCAGCTCGACAATTCGCGGTTTGGTCAGCGCCACGTAACTGCTGAGCCGCTCGAGCACGTACGAATCCTAATGGTCGGCCTGGGAAGGACTTTCATTGACTGCCTTACCGGTAGTCGCCGTGGCGGCGCGGGGTACGACAGCACGCCGGTGGACGACCTCACTACGCTTCGGCTTGGAGTCGATCAAGAGACAGGGGTGCACCAGGTGAGCGCAGCGCGCCAGCGGCTCGAGTGGAGCGACGCCGACGAGCTCGCGGTGAGGGTGATCCGGGGTCTCGCCATGGACGCCGTCCAGGCGGCGGGAAACGGCCATCCAGGCACCGCGATGAGCCTCGCGCCCGCGGCGTACCTGCTGTTCCAGCGCCTGATGCGCCACGACCCGACCGATCCGGGCTGGATCGGGAGGGACCGGTTCGTGCTGAGCTGCGGCCACTCCAGCCTCACTCTCTACATCCAGCTGTTCCTGTCCGGCTACGGGCTGACCATCGAGGACCTCAAGCTGCTCCGACAATGGGGCTCGCTGACGCCGGGGCACCCGGAGCACGGCCATACCGCCGGCGTCGAGACCACGACCGGGCCGCTCGGCCAGGGAGTTGCCAACGCGGTCGGCATGGCGATGGCGGCGCGTTACGAGCGTGGCTTGTACGACCCTGACGCCAAGCCCGGCGAGAGCCCGTTCGACCACATGATCTGGTGCTTCGCCTCGGACGGCGACATGGAGGAGGGCATCTCTGGCGAGGCCAGCTCGATCGCGGGCCACCAGCAGCTCGGCAACCTGGTCCTGCTCTACGACGACAACCACATCTCGATCGAGGGCGACACGAAGGTCGCGCTCTCGGAGGATGTCGCCGCCCGCTACGCCGCGTACGGCTGGCACACGCTGCACGTTTCGGACGTCAATGACGTCCAGGAGATGTACGACGCGTTCGAGGCGGCCCGCGCTGAGACGGAGCGCCCGACGCTCATCTCCGTGCGAACGATCATCGGCTGGCCCGCGCCGACCCTGCAGAACACCGGCAAGGCCCATGGGGCGGCGCTCGGCGCCGAGGAGGTCGCCAAGACGAAAGAGATCCTCGGCTTCGACCCCGAGGTGTCCTTCTACTGCCCGGACGACCTGCTGGCTCACGTCCGCCAGGTGATCGAACGAGGCCGCGCCGCCCACGAGGAGTGGCAGCAGGGCTTCGACGCCTGGGACACCGCCAACCCGGAGCGCTCAGCAGAGCTGAGGCGGATCAGCGAGCGCCGGCCACCGGCGGGCTGGGACGCCAAGCTGCCCGACTTCGCCGAGAAGAAGGCGCTCTCAACCCGCAAGGCCAGCGGTGCCTGCATCAACGCGATCGCCCCGGTCATGCCGGAGCTGTGGGGCGGGTCCGCCGACCTCGCCGAGAGCAACAACACCGAGATCGAGGGCGCGGACTCGTTCCTTCCCGAGTCGCACGGGGGCTCGCCGTACGGCCGGATCCTGCACTTCGGGATCCGGGAGCACGCCATGGGCGCGATCATGAACGGCATCACGCTGCACGGCGGCACCCGCGTCTTCGGCGGCACCTTCCTCACGTTCTCCGACTACATGCGAGGGTCCGTCCGGCTCGCCGCGCTGATGAAGCTGCCGGTGACCTACGTCTGGACGCACGACTCCATCGGGCTCGGTGAGGACGGGCCTACCCATCAGCCGATCGAGCACCTTGCGGCGCTGCGGGCGATTCCCGGGCTCGACGTCGTACGCCCCGCGGCCGCCACCGAGACGGCCGTTGCGTGGCAGACGATCATCGAGCACACCGACCGTCCCGCGGGACTGGTCCTGTCCCGTCAGGATCTGCCGGTGATCGACCGCGCGACGCACGCGTCGGCCGATGGCGTGGCAAAGGGCGCTTACGTCCTCGCCGAGGCATCGTCCGGCCGAGCCGACGTCATCCTGATCGCAACGGGCAGTGAGGTCTCACTCGCGCTTGCCGCCCGCGAGCAGCTCGAGGCGGACGGTACGCCGACCCGAGTGGTGTCGATGCCGTGCCGTGAGTGGTTCGAGGCGCAGGACCAGGCCTACCGCCAGGAGGTCCTCCCGCCGGAGATCAAGGCGCGCGTCTCCGTGGAGGCGGCGGTGGCGATGGGATGGCGTGACTTCGTGGGCGAGGCCGGCGAGTGCTTGTCGATCGAGCACTTCGGTGCCAGCGCGCCTTACCAGATCCTCTTCGAGCAGTTCGGCTTCACGCCAGACCGGGTAGTGGCAGCAGCGCACTCGAGTCTGTCGAAGGTCGGCGCCACCAAGGGCTCGACGACAGGCAACTAGCAGCTCTGTCTATAGCAACAAGGAGAGAACATGACCGACGCGCTCAAGCAGCTCTCCGACGCGGGCGTCGCCATCTGGCTCGACGACCTCTCGCGGGAACGACTCGTCGGCGGTGGTCTCGCCTCGCTGGTGCGTGACAGCCACGTGGTCGGCATCACCACGAACCCGACGATCTTCCAGAAGGCGATCAGCGGAAGCGACATCTACGACGATCAGATGCGCGATCTCGCCACGCGCGGGGTCTCGGTCGACGAGGCACTGCGCATGGTGACGGCACACGACGTGCGCGAGGCCTGTGACGTGCTTCGCCCCGCGTACGACGCAAGCGGCGGTGTCGACGGGCGCGTCTCGATCGAGGTCGGTCCCGCACTCGCCCACGACACGGACGCGACGGTTGCCGAGGCGCGAGCGCTGTGGTGGCTGGTCGACCGCCCGAACTTGTTCATCAAGATCCCCGCGACGAAGGCCGGCCTGCCGGCGATCGCCCAGATGCTGAGCGAGGGCATCAGCGTGAACGTGACGCTGATCTTCTCCCTCACTCGCTACGGCGAGGTGATCGAAGCGTTCTTCGACGGCATCGAACGAGCACGGGTCGCAGGTCACGACCTCTCGCGGCTCGGGTCGGTCGCCTCGTTCTTCGTCTCCCGCGTCGACTCCGAGGTCGACGGCCGGCTGGACAAGATCGGCAGCGACGACGCCAAGGCGGTCCGCGGCAAGGCGGCCGTCGCCAACGCGCGGCTTGCCTACAAGCTGTTCGAGGAGCGGTTCGACTCCGACCGCTGGCGCTCGCTTCGTGACGACGGCGCCAGACCACAGCGCCCACTGTGGGCATCGACGTCGACGAAGGACCCGTCCTACGACGACACGATGTACGTCGTCGACCTCGTGGCCGACGGAACGGTCAACACGATGCCGGAGCCGACGATTCACGCCGTCGCGGACCACGGCACGATCACCGGCGACACGATCCGGCCGAACTATGCCGACGCGCAGGGCGTGCTCGACGAGCTGGCCAAGATCGGCATCGACTACGACGACGTCGTGGCGGTCCTCGAGACGGAGGGCGTCGAGAAGTTCGTCGCCTCCTGGAACGAGTTGACCGAGTCGACCCGCAGCGAGCTCGAGCGACTCGCGCCGAGCAAGTGAGCGCCGGCGAAGCCGGCATCGCGGTAACCGCCGGCGGCCTGACCGTACGCTGCGCCGGCGATGAGCTGACGACGGCGCGCGACGCGGCGCTCGCGGCCAACCTCGGAATCGCCGCCCGCATCGCCGGCAAGGACGCCGGGCTGTGGGGGCCTGACGCCGCGGCAGAGGCGAGTGTGCGACTCGGTTGGCTGGACTGCGTGACCGTCTCCAGGCCGCTCGTGGCGGAGATCGAAGCGCTTCGGTCGGAGCTCAACGGACGAGGTGTCGATCACGTCGTGCTCGCCGGCATGGGGGGCTCGTCGCTCGCCCCCGAGGTGATCTGCGCGACCTACGGCGTCGAGCTCACCACGGTCGACACGACCGATCCCGGCCAGGTCGAGGCGGCGCTCGCCGACCGCCTTGCCAGCGCCGTGCTGGTCGTGTCCAGCAAGAGCGGCGGAACGCTCGAGACGGACAGCCACCGTCGCGCGTTCGAGGCGGCGTTTCGCGCGATCGGGATCGACCCGGTCGAACGGATCGTCGTCGTCACCGACCCCGGCTCACCGCTGCACCGGCTCGCGGCGGAGGCCGGCTACCGGACCTTCGAGGCCGATCCGAACGTCGGCGGTCGCTACAGCGCGCTGACTGCGTTCGGCCTGGTGCCGAGCGGGCTCGCCGGAGCGCCGATCGCAGAGCTGCTCGATGACGCCGCGGCCGCGGCCGCGACGCTCGCCGGCGACTACGGCAATCCGGCGTTCGCGCTCGGCGCCGCCCTCGGCGGCTACGGCACCGAGGGCCACGACAAGGTCGTCATCGCGGACTCCGGGTCCGGGATCGTCGGGTTCGGCGACTGGGCCGAGCAGCTCATCGCCGAGTCGACCGGCAAGAGCGGGCGCGGCCTGCTGCCGGTCGTCGTCGGGTCTGTCGAGTCGCCCGGCTTCGAGGCGACCGGCGACACCCACCTCGTTGTGGTGGGCTCGACGCCTCCGCTGTCGGGTACCTCGGTGGAAGGCCCGCTCGGCGGCCAGTTCCTGGCATGGGAGTTCGCCACCGCTGTCGCGGGCCGGATCCTCGCGATCGACCCGTTCAACCAGCCCAACGTCCAGGAGTCGAAAGACAACACCAAGGCCGTGCTCGAAGCGGCAAAGGACGGGCCGCTGCCGACCGACGACCCGCTAATCGTCGACGGGCCCATCGAGGTCCACGCCAACGCCGAGCTGGTCGGCGAGGCCGCCGACGTCGCAGCTGTCATCCGGACGCTGCTGGCCTCGGTCCCGTCGACCGGCTACCTCGCCGTCATGGCCTACCTCGATCGTCTGACGGACGTCGCAGCAGCCGACATCCGCGACGTCCTGGCGCGACGCATGCCACATCCGGTGACGTTCGGCTGGGGCCCTCGCTTCCTGCACTCCACGGGGCAGTTCCACAAGGGCGGTCCGGCGGTCGGCGTCTTCCTGCAGATCACGGGTGAAGTCGCCTCCGACGTCGAGATCCCCGGTCAGACGTTCAGCTTCGGGCGGCTGCAGATGGCGCAGGCGCTTGGAGACCTGCAGGCGCTGCAAGGCAGGGCGCGTCCCGTCGTACGCCTGCATCTCAAAGACCGGACCGAAGGCATCGACGCCCTCCTCGCCGCCGCTCGGGCGGAGTAGGAACCGTGGACGTCATCTCGGGCACCGCTGGCAATCTGCTGCGCGATCCACGCGACCGCCGGCTCCCCCGAGTGCCCGGCCCGTGCGCCGTCGTGGTGTTCGGCGTCACCGGCGACCTGTCGCGCAAGAAGCTGATCCCCGCGATCTACGACCTGTCCAACCGGGGCCTGCTACCACCGGGGTTTGCCCTCCTCGGCTTCGCTCGCCGCGACTGGGGCGACGGCGACTTCGAGTCCCTTGCCAAGCAGGCGGCGTTGGAGCACGCCCGCACGGAGTTCCGCGAGGACGTGTGGAAGCGGGTCGCGGCCTCGCTGAAGTTCCTGCCGGGCAGCTTCGACGACGACGCCGCATTCGACAACCTCGCGCAGACGCTGCGTGACCTCGAGGCAAGCCACGGCATCCACGGCAACGCCGCGTTCTACCTGTCGATCCCGCCCGCCGCGTTCCCCGTCGTGCTCAAGCAGATGCAACGCACTGGCATGGCCGACAACGAGCAGTCAGGCGGCTGGCGCCGCGTCGTGGTCGAGAAGCCGTTTGGACATGACCTCGCGTCTGCCCGCGAGCTGAACGCGCTGGTCGACGACGTGTTCACGCCGGACGACGTGTTCCGGATCGATCATTACCTCGGCAAGGAGACGGTGCAGAACATGTTGGCGCTGCGGTTCGCCAACACGCTGTTCGAACCGATCTGGAACTCCCACTACGTCGACTCAGTCCAGATCACGATGGCCGAGGATGTCGGCATCGGCGGACGGGCCGGGTTCTACGACTCCGCAGGCGCTGCCCGCGACGTCTTGCAGAACCATCTCTTGCAGCTTCTCGCTCTGACGGCGATGGAGGAGCCCGTGTCCTTCCACGCAGAGGCCATTCGTACCGAGAAGCTGAAGGTCCTCAACGCGATCTCGCTGCCCGACGACCTCGCCCGCTACGCCGTCCGCGGCCAGTACGACCAGGGCTGGCTCGCCGGCCAACGCGTCCCGTCCTACCTCGACGAGCCCGACGTGCCGAAGGACTCGCGCACGGAGACCTACGCAGCGGTACGTCTCGGCATCGAGACCCGGCGGTGGGCCGGCGTGCCGTTCTACCTGCGAACCGGCAAGCGACTTCCGCGACGAGTGACCGAGATCGCAGTCGTGTTCAAGACGGCACCTCACCTGCCGTTCGACGCAACGGACACCGTCGAGCTCGGACACAACCAGCTGGTGGTTCGAGTCCAGCCGGATGAAGGGGTCACGCTTCGCTTCGGCTCCAAGGTGCCCGGCTCCGCGATGGAGGTGCGCGACGTCTCGATGGACTTCCTGTACGGCGAGGCGTTCACCGAGTCCTCCCCCGAGGCCTACGAGCGCCTGATTCTCGATGTCCTGCTCGGCGACGCGACCCTGTTCCCGCGCAACGAGGAGGTCACGGCCTCATGGCAGGTGATCGATCGGCTCGAGGAGTTCTGGGCCGGCTCGGCGCCGGAGAAGTACCGGGCCGGCGAGTGGGGACCCCGCGGCGGCGACGACATGCTCGCTGCCGACGGCCGGGTATGGCGTCGGCCATGACAGGTGTGGTGATCCGCTGATGGCGACGACTCTGTGGGACACGACCGGCACCGACGTGGTGAAGGCCCTCGCGGCGGAGCGCCGCGCGGCCGGCGCACTCGCCTCCGGCCTTGCGCTCACCCTTGTCGCGGTCGTCGACGACCGGCGAGTACCGGAAGCTGAGCAGGCCGCCACGATCGCGGCCTCGGCGCACCCGTGCCGGCTCATCATGGTGGTCCGGCACTCGATCACCGCAGACAGCCGGCTTGACGCCGAGGTACAGATCGGCGGGCGCCTGGGTTCGACCGAAGCCGTGGTTCTGCGCATGCACGGCCGGCTGGGCCTGCACGCCGAGTCCGTCGTACTGCCGCTGCTCGCGCCGGATGCTCCGGTCGTCACCTGGTGGCACGGTCCGCCCCCTGACGAGATCGCGACGGATGCACTCGGCGTACTGGCGAACCGGCGGGTGACCGACAGCGCGCAGGCCGCGGACCCGGCTGCCGCACTGCGGCAACGGGCGAGCGACTTCGTGATCGGCGACACCGATCTGGCCTGGACCCGGTGTACGCCGTGGCGCTCGCTGCTGGCGTCGGCGTTGGACGGAGTCGACGGCACGCCCGCGGCTGCCTCGGTGGAAGCCGAAGCCGGAAACGCCAGTGCAACGCTGCTCGCCGGTTGGCTGACGTCCCGGCTGGGCGTGACGGCTGACCTCGACACGAGCGCAGGGCCGGGGATCTCCGTGGCGGAGGTCGTGATGCGTCGCGGCGACGGCACGGAGTGCGCCGTCCGTGTCGAACGACCGGACGGCGCGTCCGCAACACTGCAACGCGGCGACGAGGAGTCGCGGGTCCTGCCCCTGCCGCGGCGCGCCCTGGGCGATCTGCTCGCTGAGGAGCTTCGACGAATGGACCCGGACGCGGTCTACGCCGACGCGCTCTCGACGAGCACGGGGATCGATGTGAACCGCGAACCCCACCCTCGCATCCTGGTATGGCGCGATCCGGCGTTGGCGACCTCGTGAGCGCGCCGCTGGTCGTCGTACACCGCGACGCGGCGCTGCTCGCGCAAGCCGCCGCCGCCCGGATCGTGACCGGCATCGCCGATGCCCAGGCGGCACGAGGATCAGCATCGATCGTTCTCACCGGCGGCGGCATCGGTGGCGCGACTCTGCGCGAGCTGGCTTCCTCGCCGGCGCGGGACGCCATCGACTGGTCTCGCCTGGACGTGTGGTGGGGCGACGAGCGGTTCCTGCCCGGCGGCCACCCGGAGCGCAACGAGACGCAGGCGCGCGCGGCGCTGCTCGACAAGGTGCCGCTGGATCCCTCGCGGGTGCACCCGATGCCGGCGACCGACGGCCCCAGTGGCGACGATCTGGACGGCGCGGCCGCGCGCTACGCCGACGAGCTCCGTGCCGCGAGCCATCCCGAGGACCACGCCCAGGTACCCGCCTTCGACATCCTCCTGCTCGGTGTCGGACCCGACGGCCACGTCGCGTCGCTGTTCCCCGAGTCGCCGGCGCTGTACGACGAGCGGACGGCGATTCCGGTGCGAGGCGCCCCGAAGCCGCCCCCGCTTCGCATCTCGCTGTCAGCCGCTGCGATCAACAGCGCGCGGGAGACCTGGCTGATCGCCGCCGGCGAGGAGAAGGCGGGCGCCGTCCGGATGGCCCTGGAAGGTGCCGGCGCCACCCAGATCCCAGCCGCCGGGGTCAAGGGCAGGACCGCCACCCGGTGGCTGCTCGACGCCGCGGCAGCGTCGCGAATCCCGACCGGGATGACCCGAATCAGCAGCCCGTAGCGGTTCGGGAAGCCCGACCCACGTCAGGGCGTGGGAGCGGCTTCACAGTCTGCTACTTGAGCTTGAGGCCGATGCCGATGATGCAGGCGAACCAGATGACGCCGCAGATGATCGTCAACCGGTCGAGGTTCTTCTCGACGACGGAGGACCCGGACAGGCTCGAGGAGACGCCACCACCGAACAGGTCCGACAGACCACCGCCCTTACCCCGGTGCAGCAGCACGAAGAGGATCATGAGGAGGCTGACGATGATCAGCACGATGGACAAAGCGGTGACCACGAGTCCCTCTTCCTCGGTGGGCGGTACGTCTCGTCCAGTGTGTCAGATTCCCCGCTGAGCACCCGCTCGGCCCGGTCAGTTCAACCTGACTCGAGGGTCGAGGATGGCGTAGAAGATGTCCACGACGATGTTGGCCACGACCACAGCGACCGAGGCCACGATGACGATTCCGATGATCACCGGTAGGTCCTGGTTGTTGATCGCCTGCACCGCCTCGTAGCCGAGGCCATGCAGGCTGAACACCGTCTCGGTCACCACCGCCCCACCGATCAAGACCGCGACGTCGATGCCGAACTGAGTGACGATGGGGGTCAGCGCGGCACGAAGCCCATGTCGCAGGACCACTCGTCGCTCGCTGAGCCCCTTGGCTCGCGCGGTCCGGATGTAGTCCTCCCCCAGTACGTCGAGCATCGACGACCGGGCGAGCCGGGTGTAGGCGGCGGCGCTGACGACCGCGAGCGTGAGCCACGGCAGGAGCAGGTGGTGCGCCCACTGCGCCGGATTCTTCGTGAGGTCGACGTAGCCGGCTGCCGGGAACCAGTGCAGATGTGCCTTGGTGGTCAGGTCGAAGTAGAAGATCAGCAGGAGCAGCAGGCCGAGGACGAACGTCGGCAGCGAGTAGAAGAAGAGCGCGATCGACGTGAAGAAGCGGTCGAGGAAGCTCCGTGGCCGGACCGCTGACAGCACGCCGGAGGCAAGGCCCATCAGCAGCCACAGCACGGCGGCACCCACCGCGAGCGACAGCGTGACGGGCGCCGCGGTCTTGAGGACATGCGTGACGGGAATCCCGTAGTAGTAGTCGTGGCCGAGATCGCCGCGGATCAGGCCGTGCCGGCCTGGCACGCCGCCGACCAGGAAGTGCCAGTACTGGTTCCAGATGTGCTCCCGCAGGCCAAGGTCCTCGATGATCCGATGCAGCTGGGCAGGTGTGGCCGATCGGCCGCCGATGCGCCGCGCGACGGAGTCCGGGCCGGACGGGTCGAGCGCGAACAGCAAGAAGGCCGCGATGGTGACCAGCCAGATGACCAGCAGGCCCTGCAGGATTCGGCGGACCAGGAAGCGGGCCATCAGACGAACAGCCTGTCAGCTCGAGGATCGAAGGCGTCTCGGACGCCGTCACCGAAGATGTTGAAGGCGAGCGTGGTGATCAGCAGCGCTACACCTGGGAAGACGAGATCCCACCACGCCACGGTGTAGACCGCCTGGGAGCTCGCGATCATCGCCCCCCAGTCCGCCGTCGGCGGCTGGACGCCGATCGTCAGGTAGGACAGCGTTGCCTCGGCGACGATCGACAGCGGAATCAGCAACGAGGCGTAGACGATCACCTGCGCGATGACGTTCGGCACGATGTCGATGAACATGATCCGCCACGGACTTGCACCCAACGACCTCGCCGCTTCGATGTACTCCCGCTCGCGAATGGAGAAGACCTGGCCGCGCACGATTCTCGCGACCGACGACCAGCCGAAGATCGAGAGCACCACGATCACCAGCCAGAGGCTTCCGCCGCCGGAGACCGCTGCCAACGCCACTGCGAAGAGCAGGAACGGAATCGAGAGGGTCACGTCGATGATCCGGGAGATCACAGTGTCGACGACCCGGCCGAAGTAGCCGGCCATCAGGCCCATGATCGCACCGAATGTCACCGTGATCGCGCTGGTGACGACACCCACCAGCAGCGACGGCCGGGCGCCGTAGGCGATGCGGACCAACAGGTCCCGACCCTGGTCGTCCGTTCCGAGCAGGAAGTGGCTGCCAGGAGCGACCGGGAACCCTTCGACGGACAGCCCGTTGTGGCGAAACTGCTCGTTCACGCCGTGGCCGGTGATCGCGGCGAAGACGGGCGCGCCTATCGCGCACGCGACGATGATCAGGATGACGGCGGCCGACACGACAGCAGCTCGGTCTCGGCGGAGCCGCTCGTACGCCAGCCGCCACGGGCTTCGACCTTGAATGACCTTCGCTGCTTCGACGGGCTCGCCGGCGTCGTGACCGGGAAGGGTCGCGAGCTCCGAGGCGCCACCGGCGTCCTGAATGCTCATTGGTCACAACCCGAAGTGACGTGGCGCCTGCTAGGCATTGCCGACCAGTCCTTCCTCGATCACGCGCTCAGACTCGCTGATCTGCGGGGTGGACAAGCTGATGTCCTCGCCGACCTCGACGGGGAAGTGGCACGCTGCGGCATGAATCTCCGGATCACCGAGCCGCGAGACCAGCGGCGGGTCCTCCGTCACGCAGCGGTCTCGCGCCTTCGGGCATCTGGGATGGAAGCGACAGCCCGAGGGCGGATCGAGCGGCGACGGAACATCACCGACCAGGACGATCCGAGCCCGCTGCTGCATCTGCTTCGGGTCCGGAACCGGGACCGCGGAGAGCAAGGCCTGCGTATACGGATGCCGACCCTTCTGGTAGATGTCCTCACTCGGCCCGATCTCGCCGACCTTGCCGAGGTACATCACCGCGACGCGGTCACTGACGTGACGCACCACCGACAGGTCGTGCGCGATGAAGATGTACGTCAGGTCGAGCTCGCGCTGCAGGTCGGACAGCAAGTTGATGACCTGCGCCTGGATCGACACGTCGAGGGCAGAGACGGGCTCGTCGCAGATGACGAGCTTCGGCCGCAGGGCGAGCGCGCGCGCGATTCCGATGCGCTGCCGCTGGCCGCCCGAGAACTCGGCCGGGAAGCGGTTGTAGTGCTCGGGGTTCAGTCCGACGAGCTCCATGGCCTCCTGCACGCGCCGCTTGCGGTCCTGCCCGCTGGCGATCCCATGGATGGCGAACGGGTCGCCGATGATCGACCCGACCCGGCGCCTGGGGTTCAGTGAGCCGTACGGGTCCTGGAAGATCATCTGCATCTCGCGGCGATACGGCCGCATCTGCGACGCGGTGAGCCGGGAGATGTCCGCCCCGTCGAATTCGACGGTGCCGGATGTGACCTCGTACAGCCGCGTGATGCAGCGCGCCAGCGTGGACTTGCCGCAGCCGGTCTCCCCGACCAGGCCGAGCGTCTCGCCACGGCGCACCTCGAGCGAGACGCCGTCGACAGCGTGGACCGCTCCTGCGGTACGGCGGAACAGCGACGAGGATCGGACCGGGAAGTGCTTGACCACGTCAGTCAGGCGGAGCAGCACATCGGTCGATGGCGTTGCGCTCGTCGCAGCCGCGGCGGTCTCCATGACCGGGGCCGCGGTCGGCTCACCCGGCTCCGCTCGATGCCGAGGACTCACTGTTTCGCCGCCTTCGGCTCGACCCCGTGACGCATCCCGGCCCGGACCTTGCGGTCCGACGGCAGCCAGCAGGCCGACCCGTGCGGCTCCTCGTTGTCGCTCACGTCGAACAACGGCGGCGTCTCGACGCACCGCTCGAAGGCGTATGGGCACCGCGGCCGGAATGGGCAACCCACCGGCAGGTTGATGAGGCTCGGCGGCTGCCCTGCGATCGGGACCAGCCGGTCCCTCGTGCCGTAACCCGGAAGTGAGAGCAGCAGGCCCTCCGTGTACGGGTGATGGGCGTTGTAGAACGTCGCGTCTCGCCGTGCCGCCTCCATGACCGCCCCCGCGTACATCACGACCACGTCGTCGGCAACTTCTGCCACGACACCGAGGTCGTGCGTGATCATGATGATCGCGGTGCCGAACTCGTCCTGCAGGCGCTTCATGACCTCGAGCACCTGGGCCTGCACCGTCACGTCCAGCGCGGTCGTGGGCTCGTCCGCGATCAGCAGCTTGGGGTTCAGGGCCATCGCCATCGCGATCATGGCTCGCTGCCGCATGCCACCGGAGAACTGGTGAGGGAAGTCGTCGACACGTCGGTCCGCCTGCGGGATGCCGACGAGTCGCAGTAGCTCGATCGCGCGCTCACGCGCCGCGCGCTTGTGAATCGCGTGGTCGTGCGCGCGGATCATCTCCACGATCTGCCAGCCGACGCGGTAGTACGGGTGCAGGCTCGACAGCGGGTCCTGGAAGATCATCCCCACCTCGGCCCCGCGAACCTTGCGCAGCGCCTCGCTGTCCATCGTCAGCAGGTCGTTGCCCTCGAACAACGCCGTGCCCGCGATCCGGGCCCCTCGGACCAAGCCCATGATCGCCTGGGTCGCCACGCTCTTGCCGGATCCGGATTCGCCGACGATGCCGAGCGTCTTTCCGGAGTCGACCGCGAAGTTGAGACCACGGACGGCGTCGAGCTGACCGTCCGGCGTCGCAAACGAGACACGGAGGTCTTCGACCTCGAGCAACGCCACTCGCAGCTCCTAACCGAGGCCGCCCCCACGTCGGGCGGACGCGACGCAATCAGCCGAGGACAGTCTGTACCCAGAGACCGGCCGGTGTCCCGCAAGCGCGGGACACCGGCCGGCTCCAACTAACTCAGCGTGCCCTTGTCGACCAGCTATTCAACCCAGATGTTGGCGAAGTCGAATGACTGGAACGCCGGCACGTAGATCGTGTTGTGCGTTGCAGACGAGTGCAGCAGGCCCCAGTTCGGGTTGGTGATCGGGTAGATCGCCACGTCATCGATGACGATCTTGTCCGCCTGTGCCCAGAGCGCGTTGCTCTGGTCCTCGTCCTGCGCCTGCGCGGCCTGGTCGATGAGGCCGTTGAGCTTGTCGTTGTTGTACAGGCCGTAGTCGCTCGAGTTCGGCGGAAGCTCCCGACCATCGAACAGCGGCTTGAAGAACGACAGCGCGGCGTTGCCGTACCAGTCCGGGCCCCACCCTGCGAGGGAGAGGTCCCAGGCGCCCTGCCGAGCCGTGTCCGGCACCTGCAGGTACTTGGTGTAGATCGTGAACTGGCCCGGAGCGTTGAGGCCCTTGACCTTGATCCCGACCTTCGACAGCTGGTTCTGAACGTCCTCGAACATCTTCTGCGAGGTCGAGGAGACCGCGCGGTAGAGGAACGTCAGCTTGAGGTTCTTGACGCCGGCGGCCGCCAGCATCTGCTTCGCCTTGGCCTGGTCGAACGCGAACGGGTAGTTCGTGTCGGCCGGCGCACCGTCGATGCCCTGCGGCAGCACGTGCGTCAGCGGCGGCGAGAGCTTCGGACCACCCGCATCCTGGATCAGGAAGTCACGGTTGATCGCGGTGGCGATCGCCTGGCGAACCGCGACGTTCTTCAACGCGCCGTTGTTGTTCGGCGACTGGGTGTTGAAGATGATGTACGGGTTGTTCGAGATCGAACCCTCGATGTTGAAGTTCGGATCGTTCTGCGCGATCAGCTGGTTCTGTTGCGTCGCACTCGGGCTCAGGTCCCAGTCGGCGTTGATCGATCCGGCCTGGATCTGCTGCTGGATCGCGTCCTGCTGCTCACCCTCGGTGATCTTGACCTCGTTGACGTACGCCTTCCGAATCGGGTCGGTCGCGGCGTCCCAGGCCGGGTTGCGCACGAAGTCGAGCGACTTCGTCGGGTCCCACGACTTGATCATGTACGGGCCGTCCGACACCTGATGTGCCACCTGCTCCGGCGTGCCGGGAAGGTAGTTGAGCATCTCCTCAGCGCGCGGGGTGAAGGCGGTCATGGTGAGCATCGACTTGAAGTAGCCGGCCGGCTGCGTCAGGTGGAAGACCACTGTCTGCGGCGTGTCACCGACGGTGACGCCCGGGAACTTCGCGGTCTTCAGGAAGTTCTTGATCCCGGAAACCGTCGCCGGCGCCTTCGCGAAGGCGTTGCAGAACGGGATGTAGCCCTTGATCAGGAAGTTGAAGTCGGGCTGCCCGCCGAACTGGCGGGAGGTCGGGTTGCAGGTCATCTCGAGACCGCGGATCTCATCCGCGGCGGTCACCTGACGCGGCGGGGAGGTGTTCCACTTCGCGCCGTCGCGAATCGTGACCGTCACGGTCTTGCCGTCGGCCGACACCTCAGGGTCAGCGGTAGCGAGATCCGGGACGGCTTCCGTCGTGTGACCAAGCTCCGGGTTGTACGCGTACAGCGTCCGGGCATACAGCCGCGCGGCGGACTGGCCGGTGCTGCTGTAGACGATGTTCGGGTCGTAGTAGTCGGCGTCGCCCGCGCCGGCCAGCTTGAGCACGCCGCCGGTCTTCGGGGTTCCGCTCTGGTTGGCCGAGATCTTCGAGAAGACCCCGCCAGTGCTGTTGTTGTCGCCGCCGCCGCTCGGGGTGCCGCCACCCGAGCTGCCACTGCCGCACGCCGCGATGACGATGCTGGCAGTCGCAGCGACCGCGGCCCAACCCGCGGTACGTCGATTCCGGAGCATGATCCTCCTTCTGGGCCGCGGGTTACGCGGCAGTAAGGTGGGCGACCCGTACGTCGCCAGCCACGCGTGAGATTAGGACTGCCCAGTAACTGGGCCAATCACGCTGAGCAAGTTGTTACCCGATGGTTATGCGGGCTCAGCCGCGGAAGACTCACGGCCGGCACGCACAATCTGCACGAAATCTTCCGGTATCAGGCTGGCCCCCCCGACAAGAGCGCCGTCCACGTCGGGAGCGGCCATCAACTCGAGCGCATTATTCGATTTGACGGAGCCGCCGTAGAGGATCCGCGTGGCGCTCGCGAGGGACGCGTTGTAGATCTCCCCCAGGGTCGCGCGCACCGCGGCGCAGACCTCCTGGGCGTCCTCGGGGGTCGCGACCTCCCCCGTGCCGATGGCCCAGATCGGCTCGTAGGCGACGACCAACGACTTGGCTTGGGCCGCCGTCACCCCGGACAGGGCACCCCGCAGCTGGGCCGTGCAGTGCGCCGCAGCGTCGCCGTCCCGTCGTACGTCGAGCGACTCCCCCACGCACAGGATCGGCGCGAGCTTGTGCCGCAACGCAGCCACGACCTTGGCGTTGACCGTCGCGTCGTCCTCGTGGTGATGCTCGCGCCGCTCGGAGTGCCCGACCACCACGAACGAGCACCCGAGCTTGGCAAGCATCCCGCCGCTGATGTCCCCGGTGAAGGCGCCGTCATCGTGTGGCGACAGATCTTGCCCGCCGTACTTGATCCGCAAGTGGTCGCCGTCGACCATCGTCTGCACGCTGCGAATGTCGGTGAACGGTGGAAGGACTGCGACCTCCACCGCGTCGTAGTCCTGGTCGGTCAGCGAGAACGCGAGCTTCTGCACCAGGGCGATGGCCTCGAGGTGGTTGAGGTTCATCTTCCAGTTGCCCGCCATCAGCGGGGTACGAGCAGCGGCCATCACACCCGGCCCTCCGCAAGCACAGCGAGTCCTGGCAGCTCGTTGCCTTCGAGGTACTCCAAGCTCGCTCCCCCACCCGTCGAGATGTGACCGAACCGGGACTCGTCGATGCCCAGCATGCGTATGGCTGCCGCGGAGTCCCCGCCGCCGACGACCGTCAGCGCGTCAGGAAGGTCCGCAATCGCATTGGCGATGCCGCGCGTGCCAGCCGCGAAGGGTGCCAGCTCGAACACGCCCATCGGCCCGTTCCAGAACACGGTGCGCGCGCCCTGCAGCCGGTCCCGGAACGCCGCGACGCTCGCCGGCCCGATGTCCAGGCCCATCTTGTCGGGCGGGATCCGGTCGACCGCCACCACCGAGGTCGCCGCGTCGGCACTCACCGAGTCGGCCACCACGATGTCGGTCGGCAACGCGATCTTTCCGGTGTCCAAGAAGTCACGGCAGGACTCGATCTGGTCGGTCTCGAGCAGCGATCGCCCGACCTGGTGGCCGAGCGCGGCCAGGAACGTGAAGCACATGCCGCCGCCCACCAGCAGCCGGTCCACGCTGGGCAACAGATGGTCGATGACCGCAAGCTTGTCGGACACCTTCGACCCGCCGAGGACGACGACGTAAGGGCGGCGCGGTGAGACGGTGAGCTGTGCGAGAACCTCGGTCTCACGCGCAACGAGATCACCGGCTGCGTGCGGCAACAGCCTTGCCACGTCGTACACGCTGGCGTGACGTCGGTGCACCGCCCCAAATGCGTCGTCCACATAGCAGTCGACGCCTGCGGCCAGCTTGGCCGCGAACTCCGACCTCTCGCCGTCGTCCTTCGAGGTCTCGGCCGCATCGAACCGCACGTTCTCGAGGAGCACGACATCACCCGTTGCGGTACGGGGGTCCTGCGAGTCGACGAACGTCACCTCCCGGCCGAGTAGCTCACCGAGGCGTCTGGCGACCGGCGCGAGGCTGAAGGCCGGGTCCGGCACCCCCTTCGGCCGGCCGAGATGCGCCGCGACGACGATCTGGGCACCGGCGTCAAGCAGGCGTCGCAGCGTCGGCAGGCTCGCCCGGATCCGGCCATCGTCGGTGATCTGCCCGGCATCGAGCGGGACGTTGAGGTCGGCGCGAACCAGAACCCGCTTGCCTGCGAGGTCCCCCAGCGAATCGATCGCCGGAAGCGACGTCGTCACGCGGAGAGCTTCGCGCCCACCAGTACGGTGAGATCGGCGAGGCGATTCGAGTAACCCCACTCGTTGTCGTACCAGCCGTAGATCTTCACCTGGTCCCCGATCACCTTCGTGATCGGCGCGTCGTAGATGCACGACGACGGGTCGGTGACGATGTCGCTGGAGACGATCGGATCCTCCGAGTAGCGGAGGATGCCCTTCAGCGGACCTTCGGCGGCGGCCCGGAATGCCGCGTTGACCTCGTCGACCGACGCCGCGCGGGTCAGGTTCGCCGAAAGGTCCGTGATCGACCCGGTCGGGATGGGTACCCGCAGTGAGTAGCCGTCGAGCTTGCCGTCGAGCTCGGGCAGCACCCGGCCGATCGCCTTGGCCGCGCCGGTCGAGGTCGGCACGATGTTGAGCGCAGCCGCGCGGGCACGCCGCAAGTCCTTGTGCGGGCCGTCCTGCAGCATCTGGTCCTGCGTGTAGGCGTGGATCGTCGTCATCAGGCCGCGCTCGATGCCGAACGCCTCGTGCAGCACCTTCACCATCGGCGCCAAGCAGTTCGTCGTGCACGACGCGTTGGAGATGACCGTCTGCGACCCGTCGTACAGGGCTTCGTTCACACCGAGCACGACAGTCAGATCGTCACCCGTCGCGGGGGCGGAGACGATCACCTTCTTCGCGCCGCCGTCGTCGACGTGCTTACGGGCGACGGCAGCGTCGGTGAACAAGCCGGTCGACTCGATGACGACGTCGACGCCGAAGTCCTTCCAAGGGATCGTCCCGGGACCGCCGCGCTCGGCCAGTCCGGTGATCGTACGGCCGCCCACCGAGATCCCGCCGTCGACTACCTGCACGTCGTGCGGGAACCGGCCGAGCACGCTGTCGTACTTGAGCAGGTGCGCGATGGTCGCCGCGTCACCCAGGTCGTTGTACGCCACCACCTCGAGATCGTGTCCGCCGGCGAGCGCCGCGCGGAAGAAGTTGCGTCCGATCCGACCGAAGCCGTTGATGCCTACCCGGGTGGTCACGCTTCTCCCCTCAGTGAATGCCTGACACCGGCAGGCTACCCAGCGCGGCCGCGTAACAACGCGGCGACCTAGCGGTCGCCGAGCCGAATCGCGAGCTCGCCCGCGGCGCGAAGCACCTCGATGGGGACGTTGACGCCCGTCATCAGGCGAACCTGCTCGGCCGCCTGCTCCGCAAGCAGCTCGAGTCCCCCGATGCTGCGCCCTCCAGCACCCTCCCAGGCGGCCGCCGCCGGGGTCGGCCACGGCACGTACACCACGTCGAACCACAGTCCTCGCGGCGAGGCGGCCTCGAGCGTCGAGGCGAGGTCGTCTGTGGCCCCCGCCGGAACGCAGGACACAACCAGCTCGCCCGTGACCGCCGCGGCCGCGTCGGACCAGGGACGCACATGGAGCCTTATGCCGCACCGGTCCGCGACCTCGCGGACCTGCGCAACGGCCTCGGGACGCCGGGCGCAGAGGATGACCTCGGTGACCGACAGCTCGGCGAGCCCCGCGAGAGCCGAGCACGCGGTCGCGCCGGCCCCGAGAATCCAGACATCGCCACGCAGTGCTCGCAGCCCGGCTCGCATCAGGCTGAGGACGAAGCCCTGCACGTCGGTGTTCGCGGCCACCCAGCGGCCATCGGCGCCGAACAACAGCGTGTTGGCGGCTCCGACCGTCTCCACGATGCCGTCAGTAGCGGCCGCGAAGGGAACGACGGCCCGCTTGAGCGGCATGGTCAGCGAGACCCCAGCCAGGCCTTCCGCGTCGAGCTTGAGGAGCGTGTCGTGAAGCTCCGACTCGGTGCACTCGACGGCTCGGTAGCGCCAGCCGACCAGCCCGGCCGCGTCATAGGCCGCCTGGTGAAGCGCCGGCGACAGCGAGTGTTCGATCGGTGAGCCGAGGACCGCGGCCCCCAGGCGAAGTCTGCTCATTGGACGCCGTTCGCTTGTGACTGGGCGACCAGCTCACGGAAGTGACGGTAGGTCGTCGAGAAGGCCGTGTGACCCTGCTTGTCGATGGTCACGAAGTAGAGGTAAGGCCCGGTTGCGGGGTGCAGCACCGCGTTGATCGCCGCCTCGCCAGGGGAGTTGATCGGCGTCGGGGGCAAGCCGGCGAACTTTCGGGTGTTGTACGGCGAGTCCAGCGCAAGATCGGCCGCCGTGAGGGGGCCGTGGTCAGGTCCGAGCACGTAGTACAGGGTCGCATCCGAGTCCAGCCGCATCTCATTGTGGAGGCGGTTGAAGAAGACCTCGGCGATTTTCGGGTAGTCCGCGACGAGCAGCCCTTCGCGCTGCACGATGGACGCGAGGGTGATGATCTCGTACTCCGACAGGCCCACCTTGCCCGCCGCTTTCGACAGGTTGACGTCGGTCGCCGCCTGGTCGAAACGGGTGATCATCGCCTTCAGCAGCTGGGTGGCGGTCTCACCGGGAGTCACCTGGTATGTCGCCGGGAACAGGAAGCCCTCCACGTGGCCACTCGCCCACGACGGCAGGCCGAGAGCGGACGGGTCGGCGAGCGCGGCGTGCAGGGCACTCGCGGTGATCGGCGTCTCCTTCTCGATTCGCGCCACGATGTCGGCCACGGTGAATCCTTCGGGGATCGCCACGGTGTAGCTCACGAGCGCGGACGGCCGCAGCATCAGAGCCAGCGCGAGCTCCGCCTTCATGTGCGAGTGCAGGCGATAGGTCCCGGGCTGGATTCCGCGTGACTTCGGGTTCGCCTCGGCGGCGGACGTGAAGGCACTCGTGCTCTTCACCACTCCCGCGTCGACCAGCGTGGCGCCGATCGCCGAGGCGCTGTCGCCAGGCTTGACGACGACCGTGACGTTGCCGGTGCCTTGGCCCGAGTAGTCGCCGCCACCACCGAAGATCCCGCCGATCGCTCGGCCGACGAGCACCACGATCGCCACCAGGATGACCAGCACTGCAAGCATTCCCACGCCGGCGGCGCGTCGCTGCGGTCGCGGATCGTGCGGCTCGTCGTCCTCCATGCCGAACCCGAGGCCGCTCACGAGCCGCCCCGCTCCGCGTCGAGCGCACGCTGGAGGATGACCGCGGCAGCGGCGGCGTCGATCACCCGACGGCCCTCGCGCGCACGCACGCCGGCTTGCTGCAGCCCGCGGGTCGCCTCGACCGTGCTCAGGCGCTCGTCCACGAGGCGCACGCTAACCGGTGCGACCCGCTGTGCGAGCGAGCAGGCATAGTCCCGCGCGATCTTGGCCGCCTTGCCTTCGGCGCCGGAAAGTGACCTGGGCAGACCGACGACGATCTCGACCGCCTCCCGCTCGCCTGCCAACCGGCTCAGCTCGATGAGGTCGGTTCCACGCTTCGGGTCGCGATGCAACACCGCAATCGGGCTCGCCAGTAGCCCGTCCGGGTCGCTTGCTGCCACCCCGACCCGCACGCTGCCCACGTCCAC
>Ga0164242_10002541_pt1 | contig 21112 bp, 18 predicted proteins | sample OricomgcompostMG_FD_108783 | JGI IMG/M metagenome (GOLD analysis project Ga0164242, IMG submission 108783) | Miracle-Growth compost microbial communities from Emeryville, California, USA - Original compost - Miracle growth compost (MG) ... | reverse complement strand
GGCGTACTCCTCGTCGTAGTAACCCTCGCCGCCGTTGTCGTCGACGAGGCCCAGCCAGGCGCTCGCCCGTCGAACCGAACCCATGGACGCCTCCTCTCTCGCACGCGGTCGTACCGTCCGCTTAGTCCTATCGTCGTCCATGATGACTGCGATGCGCCAAGGGGATAGTCGACGTGTGGGCGAGTTGTGACGGTACTGGCACACACGATAGTGGCGCACCGTCAAGCCGGTGCAGCCTCAGGAGAGCTGACGAGGCGATGGGAACGTCCTCCACGATCGGGTGAAACCCTGGGCCGTCCGGCCGTAGGGCCGGTGCGGTCCACGCCGATAACATGACCGGCGTTCGGCCCGCGAAACCTGATCCGGGGTCACGAAGCCACCACGGGGCGGGAAGCCGGACAGCGACACGGGGACGGGATACGGGGGCGGAGCGTGTTCGGAATCATCAGGCCGTGCCGGCACCGCATGTCAGAAGGCATGCTTGCGTCCTGGACGGCGCACCTGTGCGGGCTGTGCCTCGCCCTGCGCGACGGCCACGGCCAGTTCGCCCGTGTGGCCACCAACTACGACGGCCTGGTCGTCTCCGTGCTGGCCGAGGCCCAGTCCACCCTCGCGAACGGAGGCCGCCGGACTGCCGGGCCCTGCCCGCTACGCGGGATGCGCAGCGCGCCGGTGGCCCGCGGCGAGGGCGCGCGACTGGCCGCGGCTGTCTCCCTGGTGCTGGCCTCCGCGAAGGTGCGCGACCACGTCGAGGACAGGGACGGACCGTTCGCCCGCCGTCCGGTGGCCCTCGCCGCCCGCCGCATAGCCGACCGCTGGGATCGGGCCGGCGCCCGCACCGGTGGCGACCTCGGCTTCGACACCGCCGTGCTCGTCGACGCCGTCGGCCGGCAGCAGGACATCGAGGCGGCCGCCGGTCCCGGCGACAGCATCCTGATCGTCACCGAGCCGACGGAGACGGCCACCGCCGCCGCTTTCGCGCACACCGCCGTGCTCGCCGGACGGCTCGCGAACGCCGAACCGCTGGCCGAGGCCGGCCGTCTCTTCGGCCGGCTCGCCCACCTGCTGGACGCCGTGGAGGACCTCGCCGACGACGCCCGGACCGGCGCGTGGAACCCGCTCGCCGTCACCGGCACCGGCCTCGCCGAAGCCCGTCGGCTGTGCGACGACGCCCGGCACGGCATCCGGCTCGCCCTGCGCGACGTGGAGTTCGCCGACCGCGCAGGCGCCCGGCTGGTCCACGCCCTCCTCGTCCACGAGGTGGAGCACGCGGTCGACCGCGCCTTCGGCGTCCGCACCTGCTCCCACCGCCCGGGCGCCGCGCAGTCGTACGGTCCTGCGCCCGGCCAGTACGGGCCGCCGCCCGAGCCCTTCGGCCCCGCGGCGCCCCCGCACCCCGGGGAGGGAGCGGGAGATCCGAGGGGCCCGGCGGGGCCGGGCAGGCCGCCGTCGGAACCGCCCCGGAAGCGGGGGCTGTTCGCGGGCTGCCTGGTCTATGCCGGGCTGTGCTGCACCTGCCAGCTGTGCTGCACCGAACACGCCGACCCCTGGAACGGCCGGAGGCGCGATCCTTGGTGTGACACGTGTGATGACTGTGACTGTGGTGACTGTGGGGACTGCTGTCAGGGATGCGGTGGCTGCGCTGACTGCTGCGGCAGCTGCGACGGTTGTGACTGCTGTGACTGTGGCTGCTGACCTCGCCTCTCCGCCGTGCGCTTTCGCCGACGCGTTCGTCTGCCCCTTCCCTCCGCCCGGCAACGCCCTTCCCATCGCCCTGGAAGCGGGAGAGCGCGCCGTCCTCACGAGCTGAGCGCCGCCGGCGCGGCTACGCCAGCGGTCCGCTGGTGCCGCCCTGGGTGCGGCCCCAGCCGTAGGCGCGGTCGAGCCGCAGCCGGATGACCAGCCTTCCGTCGGCCACCATCGCCGCCCGGTACTCCTCCCAGTCCGGGTGCTCGCCGGCTATCGAGCGGTACAGCTCGACCAGTTCGTCCACCGTGGCGTCGTGGGGGTCGGCGGCGACCGGAGTCAGCTCCGCCTCGCCCTCCCCGACGAGGTACGCCCCGAGATCGGGAGTCGTCACGTAGAAGCTCGCCCGGCGGTCACGGCGCAGGTTGCGGGTCTTGGCGCGGCTGTCGGTCGCGGAGATCCGCACGAGCCGCTCCGCTTCGTCGAAGTGGAAGGTGACGTTGGACAGTTGTGGCCGGCCGTCCTTCTTGAGCGTGACGAGAACGCCGTTTCCCTGCTGGCGCAGAAGATCCAGCAGCGGGCCGGCGGCGGGGGACTGGCTCATGACGGGCTCCTCGGATCTCGATCACTGTTCGTGCTCGGAGCAACGCGCCGTGTCCGGCGGATGTTCCGAATCGAGCACGGGATCGGACAGATTCACTCGCCAGAGTGATCAATTCGGCTGTGGCCAGGCCAGATCCCGCTTCCCGGTCCCGCTGTCTGCTCGTCGTCGCGGCTGACCAGCGCCGCCGGCATCGCGGCCCCGGGCCCGAACCGGGCCCGGGCCCGGTCCGCCGCCGACTCCACCGCGCGCGCCCGTTCGTCCCCGGGATCGAAGCTGAGCTGCCGCGCCGCCCGCGCCGCCGGCCGCAGCCGCTCCGCCCGCAGCCGCATCCCCCGGACCCGGGCGCGTTCCAGGCCGAGCCGCTCGTACAGGCCGCACGCACCGCGGGCGAGTGCGGCCGAGTGCGCGGTGGGCTCGTCCAGCGTGCACTCGCGGACCGAGGCGGAGCCGTCGGCGTAGCGGACGGTCAGCGCCAACGCGCCCGCCACGCTCCCCTCGGCCCGCAGCCGCGTGCCGACCTCCTCCGCGAGCCCCAGCAGGGCGCCGCGGTGGCGGACCGGATCGAGTTCGTCCGCGGCGAACCGGTGCTCGGCGGAGGCCGACCGCGGCAGTGCCGCCGATGCGACCGGCCGGGGATCGTGCCCGTTCGCCCGCTCGTGCAGGGCCCGGCCGGCCTCGCCGCCCAGGATCCGCTGGAGCGTCGGCAGCGGTACCGCGGCGAGCGCCCCCACCGTGCGCAGCCCGAAGTGCCGCAGACTCCGTGCCGTCGCGGGGCCGACACCGGGAAGGGCCGAGACCGGCAGCGGGCGCAGGAACGACGCGACCCCCTCCGGAGATCCGTCCACGGCGACGACCCCGCCGGGCGGCGCGGTGTCCGCGGCCATCGCAGCGAGCATCCGGTTGCCGGCGGCGCCCACCCGGCTCCCGTCCAGCGCGAAGAGCGCGGCCAGGCGGAGCTGCACCAGGACGCCCATCCCGTGCGCGTCCCGGTCCCACAGCTTCAGCACTCCCGTGACGTCGAGGTCGGCCCCGTCCGGCGGGACGGGCTGGACGACGGGGGTGACGTACTCCAGCGCTTCGAGGACCTGGGCGTAGTCGGGAAGCCCGGCTCCGGGCGGGCAGGGACATCCGGCCTCGGGGAACTCCCCGTCGGGGAGGTGGAGCCTGACATGGAGGATGTGCCTCGGCAGACCGGTCATCCGGCGCTCCCGGGGCTGCGGTGGCTGAGCTTGCGCAGGTCGGCGGTGCGGGAACCGGCCGGCTGGAGGTCGGCGTAGGGGTGCAGCCGGGCGCCGCTGGTGCCGTTGGCCAGCGTGCGGCCGCCCGACTGGGCCGGGGTCGGCTGCGGACGGCGTGCGCCGAGCAGTCTCAAAGCGGCCTCGGGGCCGCCGTCGCGCCGGGTGACGGAGACCTGTTCGAGGTCCCATGCCATCGTGCCCACCACGGTGCGGCGCCCGCCGCGGACCTGGACGGTGCCGCGGACCAGCAGTAGCGCCGAGTGGAAGACCGTGTGTGCGCAGGCCTCGTGCGAGTCCTCGAAGAACGCGAGGTCCACCAGCCCGGAGCCGTCCTCCAGCGTCACGAAGATGATCCGCTTGCCGGAGGCGATCGGCGGGGTCTGCGTCGCGGAGCGGATGCCCGCCACCAGGACCTGGCGGCCCGCCGGCACGTCCGCCAGGTGCGCGGCGTCGGTCGCGCCGACCTCCCGCAGCAACCGGTGGTGGTGTTCCATCAGGTGCCGGGAGACGTCGATGCCCAGGGTGTGCACCTCCTCGTCCAGCGCCTCCCGCCCCGTCATCTCCGGCAGCCCGCTGGGCCGGCCCGCCCCGATCGCGTCCGCAGTGATGGGCAGCTGGCCCTCGACCGCGCTCCTGGAACGGGACTGCCGGTGCAGCTCGGCGATCTGCAGCAGCAGGTCGCGACGGGTCAGCCCGCCGTCGTGCAGCGCTCCCAGAGCGCCGATCGAGGCGAGCTGCTCGGCCACCGGCCGGCTGGGCCGGGCCCGCTGCCAGAAGTCCGACAGCGAGCCGTACGGCCGGCCCGCCTCGATCCGCGCGCACTCCTCCTCGCTGATGCCGCGCACGCCGGCCAGCGACAGCCGCACGCCCCACCGGCCGTCCCCGACCCGCTCCACGCGGTACCCGGTCACCGAGGAGTTGACGCACACGGGCAGCACCGGCACGCCGCGCCGCCGGAAGTCGGCGACGATCACCCGCTTGGGCCACATCCCCGGATCGTGCTCCAGCAGCCCGGCCAGCAGAAACGCCGGATGGTACGCCTTCAGCCACGCCGACTGCAGGGCGGGCACGGCGAAGGCGACCGCGTGCGCGCGGCAGAAGCCGTAGGCGCCGAACGACTCCACGGTCGCCCACACCTCGTCCCGTACTGCCTGGTCGAAGCCGGCTGCCGCCGCCTCCTGATGGAACCATTCCCTGATCTCCGGCAGCCGCTCCTTGTCCCCGAGCTGCCGCCGCAGGGTCTCGGCCCGGTCCAGCCCGCAGTGGGTCATGACGTCGAGCGTCTCGATGATCTGCTCGTGCCAGATCGTCACCCCGTTGGTGTCCGCGAGCACCGGTTCGAGGTCCCGGTGCGCGTAGTGCGGCGCGCCGCCGTGCCGGGCCGCGATGTACCGCTCGGGCATGCCGCCGGCGACCGGGCCCGGCCGGAACAGGCTGATGTCGGCGATGACGTCCTGCACGTCCCGGGGCTTGAGGCGGGAGAGCAGATCCTGCTGGCCCGGGGACTCCAGTTGGAACATCCCGATCGTCTGGCTTTCCTGGATCAGCTTGAAGGCGAACAGGTCGTCCAGCGGCACCTGGGCCCCGTCGTCGAGATCCACCCGGGTGCCGGTGGCCCGTTCGATCTCGGCGACCGCGTACGCCATCGCCGACTGCATCCGCACCGCCAGGATGTCCAGCTTGATGTTGCCCAGCGCCTCGACCTCCTCCTTCGCCGCCATCACCATCGGATAGTCGCCCTGGGGGGTGGGCTGGACCGGCAGCCGGTCCAGCAGCGTCGCGTCACTGACGACAACCCCGCACGGGTGCATGGCCATGCCGTGCACCAGGGAGTCCAGGCCCTCCGCCAGCTCCCACAGGGGCCCGTACCGCTCCGCCTCGGCGGCCAGTCCGCGCAGCTCGGGCAGTTCGGCCAGAGCCCCGGTGATGTCGCGAGCCCGCAGGTGGGGGAAGGACTTGGCGATCCGGTCCACCTCCTGCGGTGGGATACCGAGGGCCAGCCCGGTGTCCCGCAGCGCCCGGCGCGCCCGGTACGTCTCGGGCATCGCGGTGACGCCCACGCGCTCGTGGCCGAAGCGGCGGAAGACCGCGTCGTACGCCTCCAGCCGGCGTGCCGACTCCACGTCGATGTCGATGTCCGGCACCCCTTGGCGTTCCCTGCTCAGGAAGCGTTCGAAGAGCAGGTGGTGCTCCAGCGGGTTGGCCGTGGCGATATCCAGGGCGTGGCAGACCAGTGAGCCGGCGCCGGAGCCGCGGGCGGCCACCCTGATGCCCAGGGCGCGGATGTCGGCGACGATCCGGCCGACGGCCAGGAAGTACGAGTCGTATCCCTTGTGGGCGATGACGTCGAGCTCGTGCTCCAGCCGCTTCCGTGCCGCGGCGTCGCGGTCCAGGCGACGCCGGACCAGGCCCGCATCGCACCGCTCCCGCAGCTCCCGGGCGGCGCCGCCCGGGGGAGCGCCGACGACTTCCGGTTCGGGGAAGTGCCGGGAGCCGAGGCCCAGCCCGCCGGCGGGGTCCAGGCGGCAGCCGTCGGCGGTCGCGGCGGTGTCGGCGAGCAGGCGGGCGGCCCGCCGCGGCCCGCCGCCCGCGCAGGCGGCGATCTCCGCGGCGGCGCGGGCCATGAGGTCGGCGGGCTTGAGCCAGCGCTCGCCGCCGTCCAGCCGGCGCCGGTCGATCGGGCGCAGCAGCCGGGCCGCGTCCAGCACGTCGGCCAGCCGGTGCTGGCGGGGGCGGGCGTAGCGGACGGCGTTGCTGAGCACGGCGGTGACGCCGGTGTGGTCGGCCAGGGCGATCGTGCGTGCGGCAAGCCGCAGTGAGCCCGGGCCCGTACCCGGGGTGCCGAAGGTGACGGCCTCCAGGCGCAGGGCGTCGCCGAACAGCTCCTGCCAGGGGCGCAGCAGGCGCTCGGCGGCATCCGGCCGGCCCGCGGTCAACGCCCGGGCCGGCTCCGACAGCGGGCCGAGCAGGACGGTGAGGCCCGGGCCGGCATGGGCGCGCAGGGCCGTCCACGGCACCCGGACCGGAGCCGCGCCCCGTGCGGTGCCGGCGTGCGCGGCGGAGGTGATGCGGCACAGCCGGGCCCAGCCCTCCGCGTTCCGGGCCAGCAGCACGAACCGCATCGGAGGCTCCGCCACGTACGCGCCGCCGCGGTCCGGTGTCCTGCGCCGGGCCGCCGGAGGCGCGGGCGCGACCGCCTCCACCGCGAGGTCGATCCCGAAAACCGGGCGCACCCCGTGGTCCGCACACGCCTGGGCGAAGCGCGCCGCACCGGTGACGGTGTCCCGATCGGTCAGCGCCAGCGTCCCCAGCCCGTGCCGGGCGGCCTCCTGGACGAGCTGCTCGGGGTGCGCGGCGCCGTACCGCTCGGAGTAACCGGACGCGACATGCAGATGGGCGAAGCCCGCCATGTCGCACCTCCATCACTCCACCCCTTTTCGGCCATTCACCCGAAACGCCTATCGTACGTTTGTTCGGTAATCCTAGCGCGGTAGCCGCAGGTCAGCGACCTGAGTGAAGGGGCGGCGGCAGGGCCGGCGTGCGAAGAGGGCGACGAAGAGGGGGAGATTTCGGCCATCGCCCCACGGATGTGCGGCAGTTCGGGCGCGGCGCCCGTCCGGTTCGGCCGGGGCGGGGTCGTGCGGGGCCGTCGGCCAGCTCCCGGCTGCCCCGGGACGGAGAGGCGTAGACGACGAACCGGTCCTGAGGGATGGGCCACGGCGTCCGCGGTGGGGACGGAGGGAACGGACGCCATCCGCCGGGCGGGCCGGCGGTACTGTCAGAGGGGCCTGCCAGGCTGTCCCCATGAACGACACCACGGTGACCGAGGGCTACTGGGACACCCAGGCCGAGCGGTTCGACGAGGAACCCGACCACGGCCTGCGCGACCCGCGGATCCGGCGGGCATGGGCGGCACGGCTGCGCACATGGCTGCCGCCCGACCCCGGCGACGTGCTCGATCTCGGCTGCGGCACCGGCAGCCTTGCCCTCCTCGCGGCCGAGTCCGGGCACCGCGTCACCGCTCTCGACCGCTCACCGCGCATGGCCGCACTGGCCCGCGCCAAGCTCTCCGGTACAGGGGCCCGGGTGCTGGTCGCCGACGCCGCGCGGCCGCCCGTGCCGGCGGGCACCTTCGACGTCGTCCTGGTCCGGCACGTGCTGTGGGCGCTGCCCGATCCGGCCTCCGTCCTGCGCGAGTGGGCCGGCCTGCTGCGGCCGGGCGGCCGGCTCGTCCTGGTGGAGGGCCGGTGGAACACCCTCAGCCCCGCCGGTATCAGCGCCGTGGCCCTGGCCGAGCTCGCCGCTCCGCTCGGCGGCTCCCTTTTCGTCGAACAGCTGGGCGGCGATCCGGCACTGTGGGGCCGTGAGGTCGACGACGAGCGGTACGCCGCCGTGGTCCGTCCCGCAGTCCGCGAATTCCGCCGGCACACCGAAATCGTCGACGTCCACCTTCTGCTGCTGCGGGGCGAGGAGGTCCTGCTCTCCCGCCGCTCCGGCACCGGGTACGCCGACGGCCTGCTGCACGCCCCCTCCGGCCATCTGGAGGCAGGCGAGGACGTCAGGAGCGCGATGATCCGCGAGGCGCGGGAGGAGATCGGGATCGACCTCGACCCCGCGCGGCTGGAGGCGGTCCTGGTCATGCAGCACCGGGCGCCGCACGGCACGGCGCGGATCGGCTGGTTCTTCGCCGCCCGGCACCGCCCGGGCGACGCCGAACCGGTCAACCGTGAGCCGGGCAAGTGCTCCGAGCTCGGGTGGTGGCCGCTTCGCGACCTGCCTGATGACATGGTCGCCTACTGCCGTGCCGGTATCGACGCCTACCGGGCCGGGCACCGCTTCCTGCTCCATCTCCACGAGCCCGGCGACACCATCGCGTACGCGGCCGGCGGACCCGAGCGGGCGGTGCCCTTGGCGCCGTCCGCTGTGCCAGGATCCAGGCCATGAGCCTGAAGATCACCGTCGATCCCGACGCGGCCGCCCCGCCCTACGAGCAGCTGCGCGCCCAGATCGCCGAGGACGCGCGCACGGGAGCGCTGCCCGTGCACTACAAGCTGCCCACGGTGCGGGGCCTGGCCGAGGAACTGGGTCTGGCCGCGAACACCGTGGCCAAGGCATACCGCGCTCTGGAGGCGGACGGGGTGATCGAGACCCGGGGACGGCACGGCTCCTACATCGCCGCGCGGGACGCCCACGCCCGGGAGGTCGCCGCGGCCGCCTCCGCCTACGTGGAGCGGGCCCGCCGGCTCGGCCTGGGCCGCGACGCCGCACGCGCCGCTGTCGAGGAGGCGTTGCGGGCCGGGTACGGCGAGGGCCGGGGCGCCTGACACGCCCCGGCTGTCCCAGAACCTCCCGGCAGGGCAGCCGGGACGCCCCTGGCTACAGGTACAGGCCGTCCGCGAGCGGGGTGGGCGCCGGCAGCGTTGGAGCGGGACCGCGGCGCAGTGCGTAGAGCTCCGCGAGGGTCGCGCCGTCCCGGCCGATGCCCTCCCCGGTGCCCAGCCACCGCACGGCCTCGTCCCGGCTGAGCCGGCCCACCTCGATCCGGGCCAGGCAGCGCCCCGGCCGCACCACAGCGGGGTGCAGCCGCTCCAGATCCTCGTTGGTGGTGATCCCGACGAGGACGTTGCGGCCCTGCCCGAGCAGGCCGTCCACCACGTCGGCAGGGGAGTCGCCGTCGTCGAAGGCCATATGGGGCGGCAGAGAGCGCACCGGGTCGCAGGACCCTGCGGCGGTACCGCCGTCGAAGGGCGCACGGCCCTCCTCGATCGGGGCGGACGCGGGGATGGTGGGCGGCACGAGCCTCCTCGGTGTTCGCGGCGTGGTGGACATGCCGCCATGGTCCGGCATGGGTACGACATCGGCCCACTGTTTTTCCTCGCTGCACGCGCTCGCCCTGCGTAGCAAACCCCACGAAAGAGTTGATTCATCGCGTGAACGTCCGGATATGACCTGTTCAGGGGCCAACCGCCCTGATCGGACACTCTCCTGACGTCCGATCAACACCCGGCCGCAGCCGGACGGCACCTCCCCGACTCGGGACGGACAGGGCCGCCGGAGCGCGGGCGGAAGCCGGCGAGGAGTCGAAGGGCATGACCAAGCGCATCCCGGCCGCGGCCGCGTTCCTGCTCATCTGCGTGCTCGCCCTCGCCGGCGCCGGCCCCGCCCGCGCTGCGGGCACCGCCTACGCCGCGCTCGGCGACTCGTACTCCTCCGGCCTCGGCGCCGGGAGCCATGAAGCCTCCAGCGGCACGTGCGACCGAAGTTCCAGGGCCTATCCGGCGTTGTGGGCAGCGGCTCACAAACCCGCCTCGTTCGCCTTCGCCGCCTGCGCCGGCGCCACCACCACCGATGTCGTCCACCGCCAGCTCGATGTGCTGAACGGGTCCACCGGGCTGGTGAGCATCACCGTCGGGGGCAACGACGCCGGCTTCGGCGACATCATGACGACCTGCCTGACCTCCACCGAGCACACCTGCGAGGACCGCGTGGCCAGGGCGCGGGCCTTCGTCCACGACCGCCTGCCGCGGCTGCTGGACTCCGCCTACGGGGCGATCAGGGCCCGTGCTCCGCGCGCCAGGGTGGTGGCGCTCGGCTACCCCCGGCTGTACGCCGTGCCGGGCGACTGCCTGCTGGGCCTGGGCAACGCCGTGCGACGGGCCCTGGACGCCGCGGCCGACGACCTCGACGCCACCATCGCCCGACGTGCCTCGGCCCACGGCTTCACCTTCGCGGACGTGCGCGGACGCTTCTCCGGGCACGAACTGTGCTCGAAGGCCCCCTGGCTGCACGGCATCACGCTTCCTCCGTCCGCGTCCTACCACCCGACGGCGGCCGGACAGTCCAGGGGCTACCTGCCGGCCCTCACCGCCGCCGGCTGACGCCCGGTCGGTTGCCCGTACAGGCGTCCGGAGTCAACCCCCTTGCGCGGTAGGTGAATCGGGAGATCAGGGCGGCCAGGGGATGCGCGCGTGACGCGGCGGGGCGATAGGGTTAACCTGCCCGAGGCGGGTGCCCTCGACAGGGTGGGGAGAACCATGGAACAGATAGCGATGCCGAGCAGGCCCAGAGTGCCTGCGATCAGCTGCGGTACCAGCGCGTCCAGCGCGCGCCTGGACCGGCACCTGTCCGTGCTGGCCGGTCCGGCGCTACCCCAGCGCGAGACCGAGGACGCGACCGTCCTCATGCGTGAGATAACGTCTCGCAGGACCGTCCACACCCAGGCCAACAAGGGTGCCAGGGTCTCCCTGTTCGCGCCGTTGCGCCGGCTTCGCCGCTCGCTCTTCGGGGGCTGACCTCCTGGCGCGCCGGTTCGCGCCCGGGCGCTGCCGGCCGATCACGGCGGCAACGGCCGTCCTCCCCAGCGGCCGTTGCGGACCGCCAGTGTCCGTCCGTGCGCTCACAGAAGAGCGAACCGCCCGTCAGGGCCCTCCTCGTGGTGTTCCCGCACCGAGGCCGGCCGGCGCCTGCCCGCAGGCACCGGCAGTACTCCCGCCCGCCGCAGGGCCGCGGCTGCGACGGTTCCCGCGCCCGTCCACCGCGGCCAGCCGCCCCGCGAAGTTCCGCACCTCCCCGCGGAGCTCCGCCAGCAACGTCAGCACGCTGACGAGTTCCAGCAACTCGGAGGTGACCGCCTCGGGTATCAGCCCCATCTGGTCGTAGAGGCCGTGCTGGACGCGCACCGGCTCCGGGCAGGGGCCGCCCTTGACCGTGAGGGGCGTCGTCGGCGTGCGGTGACCGGGCAACCGGGCAACAGAGGACCTGCGCAAAGCCCACGGTCGCGGCATCCGAATCGGTCGTGTGACGTTACGCCGCCTGCTCGCCCGCCGCGGTGTCACCTTCGAGCGAACCAGGACGCGTCAGGGCGCCTCCATGGTCACGGTGAAGGAGAACCGGTCGCCGCGGTAGTGGATGCGGACCAGGTCGACGGCGCGCCCGGTGTCGTCGTACGTGACGCCCGTGTAGTGAAGTATCGGGCTCAGCAGCGGCACGTCGAGAAGCCGGGCCGTGTCGGGGTCGGCCAGCCGCGCCTCCACCGTGTCCGTGATGCGGCTGATGCGTATGCCCAGGACGTCCCGGAGCACCTTGGTCATCGGCCAGCGTTGCAGGTCGGCGGGGTCGACCCGGTCCGCGATATCGGGATGGACGAAATTCTCGGCCCAGTTGGTGGGTTCGCCGGCGGAGTCGTGGCGCAGCCGCCGGAAGCAGACCGTCTCCCCGACGCCGGGGAAGTACTCGGTCGCCTCCGGCGGCAGCGCGGTCGGCCCATGGCCGAGCACCGTGGTCCGCTCACCGGACTGCTGGGCCACAATGGCGTCCACCGACCCGAGCAGCCGAACCGGGGCCGCCCGCCGGGCCGCGGGGACGATGAAGGTCCCGCGCCTGCGGTGGCGGGTGATGAGCCCCTCCGTCTCCAACTCCTTGAGCGCCTGCCGCAGCGTCAGCACGCTGACGCCGTAGTGGACGGCCAGCTCCTCTTCGGTGGGCAGCCGCAGCGGGGCGTCCGGGCGGCGCCCCAGTATCGAGGCACGCAGCGACTGGGAGACCTGGTACCACAGCGGCAGCTTCCGGTTGAGGACCAGGGAGTCGGGGGAGAAGGCGATCACGGCCGGAATTCTCTCCCGAGGCCCTCCCAGACCGCGTCGTACCCCTGCTGGCGGTGCGGGGCTCCGAGCGCGTACGCGGTGGGCACCACCGGCCAGCGGGTCTCGAACATGAACGCCAGCCCTTCGTCGACTTTCTGCGGACGCAACTCGGCGCTGCTGGCCCGTTCGTAGGTGGCCCGGTCCGGCCCGTGCGCCGACATCATGTTGTGCAGGGAGGCGCCACCCGGGACGAAACCCTCCGCCTTCGCGTCGTACGCCCCCGCCACCAAGCCCATGAACTCCGACATCACGTTGCGGTGGAAGTACGGAGGCCGGAAGGTGTCCTCCCCGACGAGCCAGCGCGGCGCGAAGACCACGAAGTCGGCGCCGGCCAGGCCCGGGCTGTCGGAGGGCGAGGTGAGGACGGTGAAGATCGACGGGTCGGGGTGGTCATAGCTGATCGACCCGATCACGTTGAAGCGGCGCAGGTCGTACACGTAGGGGACGTGGTTGCCGTGCCAGGCGACCACGTCGAGCGGGGAGTGGTCGTACACCGCGGCCCACAGGTTGCCGCCGAACTTGTTCACCACCTCGGTGGGTTCCCTGCGGTCCTCGAAGGCGGCGACCGGCGCGAGGAAGTCCCGCGCGTTCGCCAGGCCGTTGGCGCCGATCGGGCCGAGCTCCGGAAGCTGGAAGGGCTGGCCGTAGTTCTCGCACACGTATCCGCGCACCGGGCCCCGTGGAAGCTCGGCGCGGAAGCGTACCCCCCGCGGCACCAGCGCGACCTCGCCGGGACCGGCCTCCAGTACGCCGAGCTCGGTCCGCAGCAGCAGGGTTCCCTCCTGGGGGACGATCAGGAACTCCCCGTCGGAGGACGAGAAGGCCCTGCCGTCCATGGAGCGGTTGGCCGCATACCAGTGGATGCCGATGCCCTCGCGGCGCAGGACGTCCCCGTTCCCGCCCACGGTGACCAGGCCCTGAACGAAGTCCGTCGGCTCCGAAGGCGCGGGGAGCGGGCCCCAGCGCAGCCGGTTCGGATCGGGCTCGGTCTCGGTGAACGGGCCGCTGCGCAGCCGGCCGTTGGCGATCCGGGTGAACGGCGGGTGGGCGGCGGAGGGACGGATGCGGTAGAGCCACGTCCGCCGGTTGCGGGCGCGCGGCTCGGTGAAAGCGGTGCCGCTCAACTGCTCGGCGTACAGGCCGAGGGGTGCGCGCTGAGGGGAGTTGCGCCCGACGGGCAGCGCGCCCGGCACGGCCTCCGAGCTGTGCTGGTTGCCGAAGCCCGGCAGGTAGGCGCGGTCTTCGCCCTCGACCTGCACACTTCTGCTGACGTCCATGCCCGCTCCCCATGCGTCGTTGCCGTGGTTGATTCCTATGGTTCAGCATAGGAATCAACCACGGCAACCCTCCTCGCTCCGCATGAGGCCGCGGACGCGGCGCTGCAACTCGCCTTCCGCGCCACTCCCACGGGTGATTCTCGCGTCATCGCCGAAGTGAAGTCGCTGGTCAGAGCCTATCTGGCCACGGCGCTCGAATGGCGAACGCGGATTCGACGCGTCGGCGCTGATCTCGCGGGGTACCGTCGTTTCAGGCACGGATCCGGGGCGGAGTCTTCCGCCCGCTGCCCCGCGTGAGCGGTTCCCGATGACGCGTGGAGTCCCGTCGCCGCCCTTCGGTGTGGCCGCGACGGTACGGGCCCGAGGCGGTGGAGTGCCGCATCCCCTGTTTCCGGTACCGCCGGGACCGTCCGGCGGTGGTGGACGGGCGAGCACTGGTCAGGAAAAACTATCGGCGTTAGTTTGGTTCTGGGTTCGGAGTCGCGGTCCGGGAGGGCGAGAAGATGGACGGCAGGACGGAGACGGCGGGCGGCCCGGCCCGCTTCCGCGCGGGGCGTGAACGTCTCTTCATCGACGGGGAGTGGCGGCCGGCGGCGGGTGTGGAGTGGATCGAGGTGGTCGATCCGGCGACCGAGCAGGTCATCGCGCGGGTGCCCGCCGGCGACGCGCGGGACGTGGACGCCGCCGTGCGGGCGGCCCGGGCGGCCCAGCCCGGTTGGGCGGCCGTCCCGGCGGCGGAGCGGGCAGCCGTGCTCGAAGCGGCTGTCGGGCTCATGGCGGGCAGGCGTGAGGAGATCGCGGCCACGGTGACGGCGGAGCTGGGCGCACCACCCGCCTTCGCCACCGCCGTCCACGCCGACCTGCCGACGGCTGTGCTCGGCTCCTATGCGAAGCTGGCCCGCGAGCAGTCCTTCGAGGAGCGGATCGGGTCGTCCAAGGTGTTGCACGAGCCCATCGGCGTGGTGGGTGCGATCACCCCGTGGAACTACCCGCTCCACCAGGTGGTCGCCAAGGCGGCGCCCGCGCTCGCGGCCGGCTGCTCGATGGTTCTCAAACCCGCCGAGGACACGCCGTTGGTGGCCCAGCTCTTCACCGAGATCCTCGCCGAGGCGGGGTTGCCGCCGGGGGTCTTCAACCTCGTCACCGGGCTGGGACCGGTGGCGGGCCGGGCGCTGGCGGAACACCCTGGGACCGACATGGTGTCCTTCACCGGATCCACCGCCGTGGGACGCCAGATCGGAGCGGCTGCCGGCGGTGCGGTGAAGCGGGTTGCCCTGGAACTCGGCGGCAAGTCGGCGAACGTGATCCTGCCGGGCGCCGACCTCGCCCGCGCGGTGAACGTGGGGGTGGCCAACGTCTTCGCCAACTCCGGGCAGACCTGCAGCGCGTGGACGAGGATGCTCGTGGAGGCGGCCCGCTACGACGAGGCCGTCGAGCTGGCGGCTGCCGCGTCGGCCAAGTACGTGCCGGGCGAGCGGCTCGGCCCGCTGGTCAACTCCAAGCAGCGCGAGCGGGTGCGCGGCTACATACGCAAGGGCGTCGACGAGGGCGCACGCCTCGTCGTGGGCGGCCCGGACGCGCCCGAAGGGATGCCGACCGGCTACTACGTACGGCCGACCGTGTTCGCCGATGTGGCACCGCAGATGACGATCGCCCAGGAGGAGATCTTCGGCCCGGTGCTGGTCCTCATCCGCTACCAGGACGAGGAGGAGGCGTTGCGCATCGCCAACGGGACGGTCTACGGGCTGGCCGGCGCGGTGTGGGGCGCCGACGACGAGCAGGCCGTCGCCTTCGCCCGGCGGATGGAGACCGGCCAGGTCGACATCAACGGCGGCCGCTTCAACCCGCTGGCCCCCTTCGGCGGGTACAAGCAGTCAGGGGTGGGCCGTGAGCTCGGACCACACGGCCTGGCCGAGTACCTGCAGACGAAGTCGCTCCAGTTCTGACCCCGGCGGTACCCGGCCGGCTCGCCGCCCCCTGCTGGCGGACCTACGGCGGCGCGCAGGAGGTCAGGCCGGGGTATGGGGCGACAAGACACCAGGACGACCTGGTCCTCATGCCGGCATGTCGCCACGTCGGCACCCCGGCAAGACGACACAACGCCGGAAGTCGACAACACGAAAGGAGAAGACCCGTGGTTCGCGCAGCTGTCCTGCCTGCTGTCAACGCGCCGTTGACCGTGACCGACATCGAACTCCCCGGGACGGGGCCGGGGCAGGTCCGGGTCCGGCTCGCGGCGGCGGGGGTGTGCCACTCGGACCTGTCCCTGTCCAACGGCACGCTGCGCCAGCCGGTCCCGGCGGTCCTCGGGCACGAGGGAGCGGGCACCGTGGTGGAGGTGGGGAACGGTGTTGCCCACGTCGCACCGGGAGACGCCGTGGTTCTCAACTGGGCTCCCGCGTGCGGGGGCTGCCACTTCTGCGGGCTCGGGGAGCCGTGGCTGTGCGCCCGTGCGGGTGCCGCGGCGGCGGAGCCCTATGCCGCCCTGGCCGCCGACGGCAGCGCCCTGTACCCGGGCCTGGGGACGGCGGTGTTCGCGGAGGAGACCCTGGTGGCGGGGAGCGCGGTGCTGCCACTGCCGGACGGTGTGCCCCTGGCGGACGCGGCACTCCTCGGCTGCGCCGTGCTCACCGGGTACGGGGCGGTGCACCATGCCGCGCGGGTACGTCAGGGAGAGTCGGTCGTGGTGTACGGGGTGGGCGGCGTCGGCCTCGCTGTTCTGCAGTCGGCTCGGATCGCCGGCGCGGGGCCGTTGATAGCTGTGGACGTGTCCCCGGAGAAGGCCGAGCTGGCGACAGCCGCCGGGGCGACCGAGTTCGTCGTGGCCGGCGAGGACACCGCCAAACAGGTCCGCAGGCTCACCGGCGGGTACGGGGCGGACATCGCGGTGGAGTGCGTGGGCCGGGCCGACACGATCAGGACCGCGTGGTCGTCCACCCGGCGGGGCGGACGCACCACGGTGGTGGGCATCGGTGGACAGGACGAGAAGGTGGCCTTCTCCGCGCTGGAGCTCTTCTACTTCGGCCGTACCCTGACCGGCTGCGTCTACGGCAACTGCGATCCCGCCCGGGACCTGCCGATCCTGGCCGAGCACGTCCGCGAGGGTCGGCTCGACCTGTCCGCCATGGTCACCGACCGGATCGGACTCGACGGCATACCCGGCGCGTTCGAGGCGATGACGCGGGGACGCGGCGGGCGGGCGCTGGTGGAGTTCTGAGCGTGCACCCGGCCCGGGCGCACGCCCCGGCCCGGGCGCACGCCCCGGCCCGGAGCGGGCCAGGGCGGGGCGCAGGTCCAGGGACGCGGGGGCTCGAGGCCGCCGTCCGGCGGCCGTGCTACTCGACCATCGCCAGCCACGGCTGGTGCGCGCCGCCGAAAGGGCCGATGCCTTCGGCGACAGCGCCCATCAGCCAGCGCGCGGACTCCTCCGCCGCGGTGATGACGTCGGGCGGATAGCCGTAGCGCACCTGGTGCTCGGCGAACTCGTCCTCGTCGACGAGGAGCGGGGATGTGGCGCCACGCTTGCGGAGCACGTCGAGGTCGAGGTCGACCATGGTCACCTCGGCCGTTGTGGGCCAGACGGGAGGAGTGGTGATGTCGCAGTAGATCTCGGTGGAGCGGGGCGCGGCGTTGAAACAGGCGGTCCACCAGGCGCCACGCGGGACGAGCAGGACGTGGGCCTCGGGTATCGGTACCTCGGGGTTGTGGCCCTTGCGCATGACGCTGTGGGCCGGCAGGCCGAGCCATACGCCGTGCTCGTCCTCGCCGAGGCAGCGCATGCGGAGGTTCCAGTGCAGGGAGTCGTCGTACTTGCGGTAGTTGACCTGGACGAGGCGGTCCGGGAGTTCGGGTTCCGACATGGCGGCCATCCTGTCACCGGGGAGCCGGGTCGGGTCACCTCAATTCCGTGTCACCCGAATTGGAGGGCGAGGCCGTCCACGAGGGCGCGCAGACCGGTCTCGAACGCGCTCTCGTCAACCTGCCGGCGGCGTTCGGCAAGCAGGTGGGCCTGGCCGAGGTGCGGGTAGTCGACCGGGTCGTACGCTTCCGGGTCGCCGACGAAGCCACCGGCGAACGATCCGAGCGCCGAGCCGGTGACGAAGTACCGCATGAGTGCGCCGATCCTGGTGGCCTGGGCCGGCGGCCAGCCGGCCTCGACCATCGCGCCGAAGACGGCGTCGGCCATCCGCAGGCCGGCCGGCCGCATTCCGGGGCCGGTGGCGAGGTAGGGCACGAAGTTGGGGTGGCCGGTCAGGGCGGCGCGGTAGGAGCGGCCCCAGTCCAGCAGGGCGGAGCGCCAGTCGTGCGTGCCGCCGTCGAACATCGACAGGTCGACCTGGCCGACGACGGAATCGGCGGCGGCGTCGAGGATCGCTTCCTTGGTGGCGAAGTGGTTGTAGAGGGAGGGCCCGCTGACTCCGAGCCGGGCGGCGAGCCGACGGGTCGAGAGCGCATCCAGCCCCTCCTCGTCGATCAGAGCGAGGGCCGCGCCGACGATGCGGTCGCGGCTGAGCAGGGGCTTGCGGGGACGGGCCATGCGGCACATAGTATTGGGCCACCGGCAGAAAACTAGCGATGGTAGTTTGGAGGTGTCCAGTGGACCTGGAGCTGAGTGAGGAGCAGGCCGCGGTCCGGGCGCTGGCCGCCGAGTTCGTCGACCGGGAGGTGGTGCCGCACGCGGCGGAGTGGGACCGGGCGGAGTCGGTGGACCGGGGCGTCGTGAAACGGCTCGGTGCGCTGGGCTTCCTGGGGCTCACCGTCGGCGAGGAGTACGGCGGCTCCGGCGGCGACCACATGGCGTACTGCCTGGTCACGGAGGAGCTGGGGCGGGGCGACTCGTCGGTGCGGGGCATCCTGTCCGTCTCGCTGGGACTGGTGGCCAAATCCATCGCGCACTGGGGCACCGAGGAGCAGAAGCGCGAGTGGCTGCCCGGGCTGACCTCGGGAGAGGCGGTCGGCTGCTTCGGGCTCACCGAGCCGGGGACCGGCTCCGACGCCGCCAACCTCACGACCCGGGCGGTGCGCGACGGTGGTGACTACCTGATCAGCGGCAGCAAGATGTTCATCACCAACGGCACGTGGGCCGATGTCGTACTGCTCTTCGCCCGGACCGGGGGAGAGGGGCACCGGGGAGTCAGCGCGTTCCTGGTGCCGACCCGCAGCGCCGGCCTGGAGCGCCGGGAGATCCGCGGCAAGCTGGGCCTGCGCGGCCAGGCAACCGCCGAGTTGGTGCTCGACGGGGTCCGGGTGCCGTCCAGGGCGATGCTCGGCCCCGAGGGCAAGGGCTTCGCGGTGGCCATGTCGGCGCTGGCCAAGGGGCGGATGTCGGTGGCCGCCGGGTGCGTCGGGATCGCCCAGGCCTGCCTGGATGCGGCGACCGGGTATGCGGGGCAGCGCGAGCAGTTCGGGGCACCTGTCGCCGGACGGCAGCTCGTCCAGGAACTGCTCGCGGACATCGCCGTGGACGTTGATGCGGCGCGGCTGCTCACCTGGCGGGTCGCCGATCTGATCGACCGGGGCCTGCCGTTCGCCACCGAGTCCTCCGTGGCCAAGCTCTACGCGAGCGAGGCGGCGGTGCGCTGCGCCAACAACGCCCTCCAGGTGTTCGGCGGCTACGGTTACATCGACGAGTACCCCGTGGGGAAGCTGCTGCGGGACGCCCGGGTGATGACCCTGTACGAAGGCACCAGCCAGATACAGAAGCTGCTCATAGGCCGGGCGCTCACGGGGGTCTCGGCCTTCTAGCGCTCTGGCCGGAGAGGTTCGCCTGCTTCGTGGGGTCCGGAGTGGTGCATCGCACGGCGGGGGTCCGTCCTCGTACGGGGGCGTACTCGGACGACTGGCGACACCGCGGCGAGGTGCCGTGCCGGGCGAACCGGTGGACCGTTCAGGCCGGAGCGCCAACCCGGTACCGCTCCCACAACACCGCTCCGGTGGAGCCCGAGCGCACGCTAAGCGCTTGCTCAGTCGGGAAGGTAGGGTGTGACCCTGTCAACCGGCGGGTGTGAGGAGCGGGAGATGAGCGCGGAGGCGGCAATCGGAGGGGCATGGGGCGACATCACCCCCGACGCCGCGCGGCGGTTGGTGGTCGCGGCGGTGGAGGCCTTCGCCGAGCGCGGCTACCACGCCACCACGACCCGGGACATCGCCGGCCGGGCCGGAATGAGCCCCGCCGCCCTCTACATCCACTACAAGACCAAGGAGGAGCTTCTCTACCAGATCAGCAAGGTCGGGCACCTGCGCTCCCTCGCCATGCTCGCCGAGTCCCGGGACGCCCCGGGCAGTGCGGGGGAACGGCTGGCCGCGGCAGTGCGGGTCTTCGTCCGCTGGCACGCCGAGCACCACACCACCGGGCGCATCGTCCAGTACGAGCTGGGCGCGCTCGCGCCGGACCACTACCGGGAGATCGTGGCCCTGCGCCGGCAGACCGAGGCGGCGATGCGGTCGATCGTCGAGGACGGCGTGGCAGCCGGGGAGTTCGACGTGCCCGACGTCTCCGGGACCACGTTGGCGGTGCTGTCGCTGTGCATCGACGTGGCGCGCTGGTTCAACCCCGGGGGACGCCGTACCCCCGACGAGGTCGGGACGCTCTACGCGGGACTCGTCCTGCGCATGGTGGGCGCGGCCGAACGCTCGGCGGAACCCGCTCAGCCGTAGCTCGTGCCACCACCGCGGCGTCGAGTCGGCACCGGACCTCGACGCGTTGCGCCGACCTCGGCCCGGCGCCGGGCCTCGGCCCCTCGGTCCGCGCGGTCGGGGCGCCCGGTGCCGCGGCGGTCGTGGGAGAGAGGCCGGCAGGCCGGTGTCCTGACCGGAACGGTCCGTCGGTTCGCGACGTCCGGCACGGCACCTCGCCGCGTTGCCGCCGATCGTCCGAGTACGCCCTGTACCCGGACGGTCCTCCGCCGTGCGATGCACCGCACCGGACGCCGTGAAACCAGGCGGACCTTTCCGGTCAGAGCATCACAGGTAGAGGCGGGTGACGGTTTCGGCCACGCAGACGGGCTTGTCGCCACCGTCACGTTCGATGGTGATCCGGGCCACCATCTGGACGCCGCCACCGGCCTCCGAGACATCCGTGATCACGCCGGTGGCCCGCAGACGGGAGCCGACCGGGACGGGGGCGGGGAACCGGACCTTGTTCACGCCGTAGTTGACGCCCATGCGGACGCCCTCGACCCGGAAGATCTGCGGGGTCAGAGAGGGAATCAGCGACAGGGTGAGGAAGCCGTGCCCGATGGTGGTGCCGAACGGGCCGCCGGCCGCGCGGTCGGGGTCGACGTGGATCCACTGGTGGTCGCCGGTGGCGTCGGCGAACTGGTCGATGCGCTTCTGGTCGATCTCGACCCAGTCCGTCCAGCCGAGCTGTTCGCCGACGGCGGCGCGGAGCTCGTCGAGCGAGGCGAAGACGCGGGGCTGGGACATGGGCGGGGCCTCCTGGCGGTCGTGGTCGTGGAGCCGACGGGCGGAACCGGTGAGGCGCACCTGGGTGCCGTTGCGGGCCTGTCGAGCCCGGCCGGTACCGGCGCGGCTCCGAATCCGGTCGGGGCGATCGGTTCGGGTCGGGCGTGGGGCTGGGGGCTGCTCGGCACCGGGGTCGGGCCAGTTCGGTCCCGGCCCGGTCCCGGTCGCGCGGGGACGCGGGGCCGTGGAACACCCCCCGCG
>Ga0164242_10002540_pt1 | contig 21113 bp, 22 predicted proteins | sample OricomgcompostMG_FD_108783 | JGI IMG/M metagenome (GOLD analysis project Ga0164242, IMG submission 108783) | Miracle-Growth compost microbial communities from Emeryville, California, USA - Original compost - Miracle growth compost (MG) ... | reverse complement strand
TCTCGGCCCAGCGGGCGTACATACGGTATAATTCGCCGGCGAACAGGGAAGATTCGTCGCCGCCGGCGGCCGCCCGGATCTCGATGATGACGTCGCGGTCATTGTTCGGATCTTGCGGCGTCAGTGCGTCGCGCAAACGATCCTGGTTAGCCGTCCAGCGCTCACCTAGCCCCTTAAGTTCCTCCTGGGCCATCTCGCGCATTTCGGCATCGGAACCGTTCAGCATCTCTTCGGCGGCCGTTTTATCGGCCTGGATTTTAGCGGCTTCATCGAACAGGGCGATTAAGTCGTCCAGCTCGGCCTTCCGCTTGGCCAGCTTCGGATAATTCTTATCGCTATAAACAGCCGGATCCTGGAGTTTTTTCTCCAGTTCCGTCAGTTCTTCGCGTAGCTGCTTTTCTTTATCGTCCATGATTTCTCTTACTGATTATATAGGTAAATAAAAACCGCCCGAAATATGAGTTTCGAACGGTTGGGTCGGTAGCTACTTATTGGGCTTGGCGTTCTCGGCCTTGGCTTCGGCCTTCTCGATTTTGGCGGCGGCTCGCTTGGATTGCTTTTGGGCGGCTTTGGCGCGGCGCTCTTTGGCGGCTTGGCCGGCGGCGGCGCGGGCCTTGAACTTGTCGACGCGGCCTTCGATGTCGAGAATGCGCTCTTCGCCGGTGAAGAAGGGGTGAGAGGCGGAAGTGATGTGGACTTTGATCAAGGGGTATTCATTGCCGTCGTCCCACTTGGTGGTTTCTTCGGTAAGGGCGGTCGAGCGCGTCAGGAAGCGCGCGCCGTTATTGAGGTCTTCATAGACCACAAGGCGATAATTGTCTGGATGTAATCCCTTTTTCATACGAATTCATAGTATACACATCTGTTGGCGAAAGGTCAACACTCCTCCCTAAGAAACCCCTCAAGCTTGAGTCGGGGGCGGTTTTGGCGTTTAGTTATAAGGCATGAAATTAGACTTCGGGCCGGATATTTTCAAACCGACGCTGGCGGTAACGCTGTCCCGGGCGGAAGAAGCCAAGCTTGACGCGGACGCCGGTGCCATGGAGGCGCTGGAACAGTTGGCCGCGGCAAGGGAAGTGGATTATGAAACGGATGATGATACATCTCGCCTGCATTTCAGGCTGCGCGCCATAGGCCGGCGACGCGAAGCCGTCCACGAACAGCGCCTCGGGAGGGTCGTCCGCGTATTGAGCGGCCTGTCCGGCTACAATTATTCTCCGGCGGACGATCAGGAGCTGCGCGCTTTATCTTTCGGGGAAGCTCGTTCCCATGCGGAAGGAGGCGTGAGTTTGGCCGCCGAACTGGTCTTGCCGGACGTTGATGATCAACGCCTGAGCAACTTCACCACGCGGGTGATGCAGGGCATGGCGCGCCAGCTGCGTTATGAGCAGAGAATCGGGCGCAGAAAAGGCAGGTACACGGGCTTTATCTTTGCCGCTATCGATCGGCGGGAGACGCGCGGTGGCGGGGGCGTGCGGCTCGAAACCAATCCGCGCACCAAAGCGCATATGAGCCTGGAGCAGATTGACTCTTTGCCGGAGCGGCCGGTCGTTAATTTGGCCGCGCATAATTTGGTGACCCATAAACAGCAACTGATTTGCCTGGCGGGTATAGCGGCTATAACGCATGCCGAGGATCGGCTTGCTTAAGCTCATCTCATCTGTTAAAATGGAGCCACAATCAAGTAAGCAGGCCGAGGGTTTGATCCTCTTTCGCGGTTAGCCGTGCAGGCACGCGAAGGTTCCCGGCCGAAGAGAAAGGACTCAATACATGGCTACCAATGAGGTAGATATTAAGAAATTGCTGGAAGCGGGCGCGCATTTCGGCCACAAGACCGAGCGCTGGCACCCCAAGATGGCGCCGTACATCCACAGCAAGCGGGGCGGGGCGCACATTATCGACCTGACCAAGACGGTCGAGGGTCTGGACGAGGCGCTGAGCTTCCTGACCAAGACCGCCAGTGAAGGCAAGCAGATCCTGCTGGTCGGCACCAAGCGCCAAGCGCGCGATATCGTGAAAAAAGCCGCCGAAGCCACCGGCATGCCGTATGTGACGGAGCGCTGGCTCGGCGGCATGTTGACCAACTGGAACACCATCGGCGGCCGGGTGAAGCATCTGCAGGACCTGGAAAACCGCATGGCTTCCGGCGAACTGGCCAACAAGTATAACAAGCTGGAGGTGCAGCGCTTCCAGGAAGAAATCGATCAGCTGAACGTCATGTACGGCGGCGTGAAGGAATTGCACGCGCGGCCGGGCGCCGTCTTCGTGGTCGACGTGGTGCATGACGCCAACGCCGTGCGCGAAGCTACCAAGCTCGGCGTGCCGATCGTGGCCATCGTCGATACCAACGCCGATCCGACGCTGATCAAGTACCCGATCCCGGCTAACGACGACGCCATCAAATCGATCCAATTGATCGTCGACTACGTGCAGGCCGCTATCGAAGCCGGCAAAGCCAAAGTGAAGGCGCCGGTGGCCGACAAAACGGAGACTCCAGAAAAAGCTAAAATCGAGAAAGTGAAGGTGTAGACATGGCGGTAGATATCGCGGAAGTAAAACGGCTGAAAGATCTAACCGGCGTCGGTTTGACCGATGCCAAGAAAGCGCTGGATGAAGCCGACGGCGACTTCGACAAGGCGCTGCAGGCGATGCGCAAAAAGGGTCTGACCAAAGCCGAGAAACGCGGTGAGCGCGAAGCCCGACAGGGCCTGGTAGGTACCTACAACCACGACGGCCGCATCGGTGTGCTGGTGGAAGTGAACTGCGAGACCGACTTCGTGGCCCGCAACGAGATATTCGTTGACTTGGTCAAAGATCTGGCGATGCATATCGCCGCCGCCAGCCCGCAATACGTGAGCATCGACGAAGTGCCGGCCGAAGACCAGGACAAGATAAAAGCCGAGTTCGCAGATAAAGCCAAAGCCGAAGGCAAGCCGGCCGACATGATCGACAAGATCGTCGACGGACAAGTGAAGAAACACTTCGCGGAGCGCTGCCTGCTCGACCAACCGTTCGTGAAAGATCCCGACCAGACCGTCGGCGACTACGTGAAAGACCACAACGCGAGGCTCGGCGAAAATATCGTCGTGCGACGCTTCGCCCGCATGGCTCTCGGCGAAGTCAGCTGATATAGTAGAAAGCGTATGGACGCGAATCAAGTAGTTACCAACGCCAAGGATAAGTTCGCCCAGGCGGCCGAGCGGTTTCAGGATAGCCTAAAGACGCTGCGCACCGGGCGGGCTAATGCCGCCATGCTCGACGGCGTGATGGTCGAAGCTTACGGGATGCCGATGCCGCTCAACCAGGTGGCCACGATTTCCGTGCCGGACGCCACGCTTATCCAGCTGTCGCCGTTCGACCCGAACAATTTGAGCGCGATTGCCGAAGCCATCCGTAACGACTCGACACTTGGTTTGAATCCGACCGACGACGGTCGGGTGATCCGCGTACCGATCCCGCCGCTGACCGAGGAACGCCGTCGTGAGCTGGCCAAGCAGGTCGGGCAGAAGCAGGAAGAGGCCATGATCGCGCTGCGCAATGTACGCCACGAAGCCATGGACACGTTGAACGCGGCTAAGAAAGATAAAGATATCAGCGAAGATGAAGCCAAGCGCCTGAGCGGTCAGGTCGACGAGGCCATGAACAAAATCCGCGCCGACATCGAAGCGACCGCCAAAGCCAAAGAATCCGAAATTCTCAGTTTATAGATTTAAGCGTGGGTGATGACCGTCGTACCCAGAACATGCCGGCGGCATGTTCTGTAGACGCGAGCGGAGCGTCCTTAGTCAAGCGTGGGTAATGACGGTAGTGCCAATAGGTGCCCAGTTGTAGACCCATTGGGCCTGGTCGACCGGCAGGCCGACGCAGCCGTGCGAGCTGTTGATGGCGCCGAACCAGCTTGAGCCATGCCAGTAGACGCCGTGGATGGCGTTGCCGCCGGTGAAATAGTTGACCCATGGCACACGCGGCTGGAAGTATTTGGTGCCGTTGGGGTTGTAACCCGACATGTCCTGGACGCTGTATTTGGCGTAAATGTGATATTCGCCGGTGGGGGTCGGCGTGTCCGGCGCGCCGTCGCTGGTGAGAAAGGTCTTGACGACCTGGCCATTCTGGTAGACCCACATCTTTTTGCTGGTGATGTTGGCGACGATCAGTTTGTCGAAATTGGCGGCTGTGAGCGCTTGGAAAGGCGCCGTTTTCATCGGCGTGTTGAATTGCAGGCCGCCGCGAGCGGCCAGCACGTCTTTGGCGAGACTTTTGCTCTGGGTCTTCAAGCTGTTCGGATCGGTTAGGCTGCGGCCGTCTGTGCCGGCTACGACTACCACGCTGGCGCCGTCCTCGTTGACGGTGACCTGATTGACCGGCGTGCGGGCGTATTCTTGGGCTTCTTTGAGCAGTGCGCTGTTCATGGCCGTTTCATTGACGTGGATGTAATATTCGGAACGCTGCTTGTTGGCGCTGATTTGCAGCCAGCTCTTTATAATGTCGCTGTTCAGCTGCTCGGAATAGGAGCCGACGGTCAGTGTGGCCTTTTGGCCGGTGATAGCCTTCAGTTTGGTCTGCAGATCGGCGGCCGGTACGGTTATGTTGAGTCCGGCGATCGATTGGGCCGACTTGATGGTGGTCGCCGAGGCGTGAGCGGCAGTGTAGCTGGCCGACCAATAGCGCCCGCCCAAAACGATAATGGCACTGCCGAAAACGAGCGTTATAAGCGCGGCAGTGGCGACTCGATGGCGGCCGGCGAAGTCGCCGAACCTTCCACCGGTCAGGCGGCGGGTTGAGTTGCCAAACAGATGAAACGGCCGTTGAGCCGAGCCGTGGTCGTGAGGCGTCGTTGCACTGCCGGAGCTGGTGCCGCCGGCATTGCCGCCCAAACCACTAAAATCGAGCTCGGGAAGCGGTGCCGTCACATGCGACGACGAAGCTACCGCCACAGCCAATTTCTGGGGCGGGTTCGATGCCTCCGGAGCCAGTACCTCTACCTTCATATCAGATGCCTTTGGTTTTGCCGTGAGGAATTCATTGCCCACCTGCATGGAGGGCGTAAGTGTTTGACTCATTTTTTGTTAACCTCTTTGTTTGCTACCGGGCCTCACACGTTTTTGCCCTTACGTTTAACTATACGCCCGAGCTCGCCGGCTTGTAAAGGCTCGCAAACTGAAATTTTAATGAAAAATGGCTGAAAAAGCGCCGCTTGCCGGCGGCTCCGGCTATTTGTTTTGCTACAATGGATAGCAATGGCGATTCTTTTATTAATTGTGGGCATCCTGCTGTTCGTCGGCTTGATTGTCATCCACGAGTTCGGCCACTTTATCGTGGCCCGGCGCAATGGCGTCGAGGTCGAGGAATTCGGCATCTTCTTCCCGCCGCGCCTCTATTCGCGCAAGACCAAGGCCGGCTGGGTCTTCAGTTTCAACCTGATTCCGCTGGGCGGCTTCGTGAAGCTGAAGGGCGAGCACGATTCAGATACCGCGAAGGGCAGTTTCGGCGCGGCCGGTCTCTGGCCGAAAACCAAGATCATGGTGGCCGGCGTGATGATGAATCTGATCGTGGCGCTGGTATTATTCACGATTTTGGCGCTGATCGGCATGCCGAAGATAGTCGACAATCAATTCACGGTCAAAAAGGACACCCAGCTGGTCAGCCGCCGGGTCCTGATCAGCTATGTGGAGCCTGGGTCGCCGGCCGACAAAGCCGGACTTAAGGCGGAAGATGAGATCAACGATCTGGCTCTGCCGGGCTACAGCCCGGTCGGTGTGGCGAGCGCCGACAAATTGCCCGGTGTGACCAAAGCCTTCGCCGGCAAGACGGCGACTGTTTATTACACGCGCGGCGGCGAGGAGCGGCAGGCTACCGCCACGCTGCTCAGCGAGCAGGCGGTCGCGGCCAGCCAAAAAACCGATAATCCGAAAGGCTATCTGGGAGTGTCGCCGGTTGACCTGACGGTGCAGCGCTCCACCTGGTCGGCGCCGGTCGTGGCGGTCGGCTTCAGCGCGCAAATCACGGCGCTGACCTTCCAGGGCATCGGCCACGCGCTGGGCGGCCTGGGCAGCATGATCGCCGGCTTCGCAACCGGCAACCACGCGGCCCGCGAACACGGCCAGACCGTGGCCAGCTCGCAAGTCAGCGGCCCGCTCGGCATCGTCTTCATACTTAAATCATTCAGCGAAATCGGCTTCCTGTACATCTTATTCATCATCACCTATATATCATTGATCCTGGCGGTCATGAATATTTTACCGATCCCGCCGCTGGACGGCGGCCGGCTGTTCGTGATCGCGGTTTACCGGGCGATCAAAAAGCCGCTGACGGCCCGCCGGGAGGAGATGATAACCGCCACCGGCTTCCTGTTTTTCATGGCGTTGTTCGTGCTGGTGACGATCTCTGATGTTCATAATTTTCTATAATGTCTAAGAAGCGAAAGGCCTCCTCCAGTCCGCCGGCCCAAGACGCGCCGAGCGGGCAAACCGGACAATCCGGCGGACAGCCGGCCGACTCGCCGGTTCAAGCCAGTGAACGCGCGGCTGGTTCCGCGGCACCGGCGATCAACTGGAATCCGTGGATCGGCGTGGTCTTCGTGGTGCTGGCCTATTATTTTTCGCAGATTATCAGCAGTCTGATCGTATCGATCTATCCGCTCCTGAAGCACTGGTCCGGTGATCAGGCTACGGACTGGCTGCAAAATTCCATTTACGGCCAATTTTTCTTCGTACTTTTGGCCGAGTCGATCATCCTCGGCGGGTTATATCTATTTTTGCGACGCTACAGACGCAGCTTCCAGACTATCGGGCTGAAAAAGCCGCGCTGGGCCGATCCACTGTACGGCCTGGCGGCGATGCCGGTGTACTACATCGTTTATCTGATAGTCGTGGGGCTGGCCGGCCACTACATTACCGGACTTAATATCGACCAGCAGCAGGACATCGGCTTCAATGATGTGAACGGCGGGCTGGAAATGGTGCTGGCGTTCATCAGCCTGGTGGTGTTGCCGCCGTTGGCCGAAGAGATTATGGTGCGCGGCTTCTTGTATAGCAGCCTGAAAAAAATCACCAAGCTGATCCCGGCGGCCATCATTACCAGCTTGATTTTCGCGGCGGCGCACTTGCCGGAGGGCGGGGCGGCCGGACCGCTCTACATTGCCGCCATCGACACCTTCGTGCTCAGCTTGTTCTTAATATACCTGCGCGAAAAGACCGGCAGCTTGTGGGCCAGCATTACGCTGCACGCGCTGAAGAACGGCGTGGCCTTCGTGGCGCTGTTTGTTTTGCACGCTCACTAGTGTTAGGATGAAACCATGATCAAGAAGCGCTACTTCGTTTCTGACCTCCCACTGCCGCCCGCCGGGGCGTAGTTTTGTTTGATTCGTAAACACGCCTCCGCTCAAAACGAACGGAGGTTTTTTAATTTGTAAACACGGAGACTAATGATGGAGAAACTTGAAATGATCGCGAGCACCGATGAAGTATGGTCCGCGGCCGCGTTAGAAATGACGGTGAACGACACCGGTGCCAGGGAACAGATACAAGCCGGCGGGCAGCGTATAGTTGCTTGCGTAGTGGCCGGCCGCCTTTCGGTGGATGACTTGCGCGGCTGTGCGCGTTGGACGGCTAGACTGGCGCATGAGGCCGCACTGGCGGCCGGGCAAGAGAGCGAACGGAACGATGAAGAACAACAGCTGGAAATAGCCGCCCGTCACATCTTACACGGCAGCGTCAGCGCCGCTCTAAACAAGGTGAGGACCGAGAGCCGTCTGACGACTCAGCGCGTCGGACGGGCCGCTCGAAGCAACTTTGCCTAAGCAGCCGAAAAGGTTACACTTAATTTCGAAAGGACGATCATGAGACTGTCGCAACTGTTTACCAAGACCAGTAAAACCGCGCCGGCCGACGAAGAGGCGCGCAACGCCCAGCTGCTCATCAAGGCCGGCTACATCCACAAGGAAATGGCCGGCGTGTACGCCTATTTGCCGCTTGGCCTTCAGGTGCTTGAAAATATCAAGCGGATCGTGCGCGAAGAAATGAACGCGCTCGGCGGCCAGGAGGTCGCGATGACGACGCTGCAGCCACGCGACATTTGGGAAAAGACCGATCGCTGGGACGACGCCAAGGTTGATAACTGGTTCAAGACCAAACTGAAAAACGGCACCGAGCTCGGCGTCGGCCTGACCCACGAGGAGCCGATCGTCGACGCGCTGAGCGCCTACGTCGATTCTTATAAAGATCTGCCGATTTACGTCTATCAGATCCAGAACAAGTTCCGCAACGAATTACGCGCCAAGAGCGGGCTATTGCGCGGCCGCGAATTCGTTATGAAAGACATGTATTCGCTGGCGCGTTCGCAGGATGAGCACGAAAAGCTATATGATCGGGCCGTTGCCGCTTATTACCGGGTCTATGACCGGCTGGGGCTGGGCGAAATCACGTACAGGACATATGCCGACGGCGGCATTTTCACCGATCGCTTCAGTGACGAATTCCAGACTTTGAGCGACATCGGCGAAGACACGATCTATGTTGACGAAGCGAAGAAAATTGCCATCAACCAGGAAATATACAACGACGAAAACCTGGCGAAACTCGGGCTCAACAAGCAAGCTTTAGTCAAGAAGAAAGGCGTCGAGGTCGGCAATACGTTCCACCTGGAATCGAAATATACCGACGCGCTTGGCGTTTACTACGCCGACGAGTCCGGCGCTCGGCAATCTATCATCATGGGTTGTTATGGCATCGGTATCAGCCGTTTGATGGGGATTCTGGCCGAGATTTTCGCCGATGACAAGGGTTTGGCGTGGCCGGAAATGGTGGCGCCGGCGAAAATCTATCTGGCCCGGCTCGGCGACAACGAGGACGTCGTTAAGCAGGCCGACGAATTATACGAAAAACTTACAGACCAGGGCGCCACTGTGCTGTATGATGACCGCGATGTCCGTCCGGGCCAGAAATTCGCCGACGCCGATTTGCTTGGCATCCCGTACCGGCTGGTGGTCAGTGACAAGACGCTGGCGGCCGGCAGTTTGGAGCTGAAAAAGCGTCAAGATGACCAGGCGGAGCAGATAAATCCGGACGAATTATTAAAAAAATTTGGCAGGCTGTAATAGCTTGCTATAATAGTTCGACACGCTGGGAAAGTCGACAAAAACCACAGGCTATGTGAGTGACCGTATCGGTGTAATGAGTAAGAAGGGAGATCAATGAAAAAGTCGTTTCGATTGACCAAAGCAGGCGTCGACACGCTTCAGACCGAGCTGGACGGTTTAATTGCCAAGCGAGCTGGTATCGCCGAGGCTATTAAGTCCGCCCGCGAACTCGGTGATCTCTCCGAAAACGCCGAATACCAGTCCGCCCGCGCCGAGCAGGAAAAAAACGAGGCGCGGATTTCAGAAATCGAAAATATTTTGCAAAACGTCGAGATTATTAAGAAACCGCGCGCCGGCGGCAAGGTGCAGCTCGGCTCGCTCGTCAAGCTGAAGGCCGGCGGCAAGACCAAGGAATTCCAGGTTGTCGGCACGGTGGAGGCCGATCCGTTGAGCGGCAAGATCAGCGACGAGTCGCCGATCGGCCAGGCGCTGCTCGGCAAGCAAGAAGGCGAGCAGGTCGAAATCAAGACTCCGGCCGAAACCATCGCCTACAAGATCGTCGAAATCGCTTGAGACCCGCCGCTAGTTACTAACCTGAAACTCCGTTATACTTGAACCGTTATGCAGTGGTTGAACGATGCCGTCGATGAACTTTTGGAACGCCACCAGGATGGCGAGGTCGTGGTGTCTTCCGGCGTGTCGCCGTCGGGCACATATCATTTGGGGACTTTGCGCGAAGTCGCTACCGCCGAAGCGATCGCTTATGAAGTGCGGCGGCGCGGCCGGCCGGCGCGGCACTTGCATATCGTCGACGATCTTGATTCGCTGCGCAAGGTGCCGGTGAACATCCCGGAGAATTTCAGCGAATACTTGGGCAAGCCGCTGTGCGACATTCCGGCGCCGGACGGCTCCGAGAAGTCGTACGCCGACTATTTCGTCGGCGATTTGTTCGTGGCGGCCGAAAAGATGCATATGCAGCTGGAAGTGGTGCGGGCCCATGAAGAATACCGGGCGGGTTTTTTCGTGCCGGCCATCGAGAAGTCGCTTGAGCGGCTGGAAGCGGTCAAGCAGATCCTGGCGGACATTTCCGGACACCAGGTCAACGACCAGTGGTCGCCGATCCAGGTGGTGGAAGACGGCTACCTGAAGAACCGGCCGTTCGTGAGTATCGACAGCGACGCGAAAAACCTGATATTTCGTGACAAGGATGGCCAAGAACAAACGATAAGGTACGATGACGGGCAGGTGAAACTCAACTGGCGGCTGGATTGGCCGGCCCGCTGGTGGCTGCTGGGCGTGCAGGCCGAGCCGTTCGGCCGCGATCACGCCACCAAAGGCGGCTCGTACGACACGGGCGCGGTGCTGGTGCGTGATATTTTCGGCGGCCAGGCGCCGCTGCCGCTGCCGTACAATTTCATCAATCAGACCGGTGAGACCAAGAAGATGAGCAAGAGCGCCGGCAACGTTATCACGGCGGCCGATCTTTTAGAGATGCTGCCGCCGGAAGTAGTCTGGTTCTTCCTGTTGCGTTACGCGCCGGACAAACAATTATTCTTCGACGAGGGTCCGACGCTGATGCGATTGGTCGACGAATTCGGCGAACTGCTGGCCAAGCCCGACAAAACCGACAGCGACAAGCAGCTTTTGGATCTTTGCTTGCACGGCGTTGAGCAGCCGACGGTCAGCCGGGTGCCGTTTTCGCACCTGGTGGCCAGCTATCAGGCGGCACTCAGAGACGTTGACCGAACGCTCGACATCATCCGCCGCACCGAACACGCCCAGGTGGTCGAAGCAGACGCCGAGACCATCCGCAACGAGCTGAAATTTATCGACGTCTGGTTGGAAAAACGGGCGCCGGCGGACGTGAAATTCGCCCTCCGCGAGCACGTTGACCCGGGTGAGTTCAGCGACGCCGAGAAACTGTATTTAGCGCAGCTGGCCGACAAGATTACGGACGCCCCGGCCGAGGCCGATGGCGACTGGTTCCACAAAGCGATTTACGAGTTCAAAGACAGCGGCAATCTGGCGCCGAAAGAGCTCTTCAGTACGCTTTATCGTGCCTTGATCGGCCGGGAGTCCGGCCCCCGCGCCGGCTGGTTCCTCAGTATCCTGCCGCGCGACTGGCTCATCAAACGCCTAAAACTCGAGGCTTGAGCGGCGTGATCCAGGTCTCCGACGAGCAATTCCAGCAGTTGATCAACCAGGCGCTGGAGAGTCTGCCCGGCGAACACGCGCGGAACATCAAAAACGTGGCGATTCTGTACGAAGAGCTGCCGACGCCGGAGCAGCGCCAAAAGTTGGCGCTGCGCCACGATCAGACGCTGCTCGGCTTGTACGAGGGCGTGCCGCTCAGCCAGCGGCAGGGGATGACCCGCATATTGCCGGATAAAATCACGCTCTTCAAGCTGCCGCTGGAATCCCAGGCCGACACGGAAGCGGAGCTTAAGGAGCAAATCCGCCATACGCTGTGGCACGAAATCGCTCATTACTACGGGCTGGATCACGATAAGATCCACGAACTCGAACAATAATATCGTAGTAAAATTAGCAACGCTACCGCAAGACATGGCCGGGCCGGTCTTCATGATACCAAGCATAACTGGTACCATAAAAGCTGACCAAAAGGAGGGGATCATCGCTCATTATCAAGTGCCGCGTGCTCATGCCGCCGGCCAACCTACCGTAGAATCACTGACCGCCCGGGCCACGGCCGAAGCCCGCCGGGCGCCCACCCAAAACCTGTGGGATAAAATCTGGCGCGACCGGAATGGCAACATCGCCGTCTGGCAAACGCCCAATGTCTGGATCATCGCCTGGGCGGTGCTTGACATCGTGGCCATCTTCGCGCCGTCCAAACACGTCGCCAGCGTGGCCTGGGCCATCGGTACGGGCGTGCTGATTATCTGGGCGCTGCTGGAAATCTTCCGCGGCGCGTGCTACTTCCGACGCGCTTTCGGTCTGCTCGTGCTGCTGCTGGCCGTCGGCTCGATTTTCAACGTCGGTCTATAAGAGAAGAGAGGAAAAAGAGGAGGAGCGCATGAAAAACTTTAGCAATTACGTGGCCCTTTGGCGCGATGCGAAGGTTGAAGAATGAAGCAGGCGCTGTTCGCGGCCGGCTGCTTCTGGGGCGTGCAATATTATTTTGATCAAGTGCCGGGCGTGGTAAAGACGGTGGTCGGATACACCGGCGGCCATACCGAGAACCCGACCTACGAACAAGTGTGCGCCCACGGCACCGGCCACGCCGAAGCCGTGCTGATTGATTTTGATCCGGCGGAGGTAAGTTACGAAACACTGGTCCGGCAGTTTTTCCGGATGCACGACCCGACACAACTCAACCGGCAAGGGCCGGACATCGGCGACAATTACCGCTCGGCGATCTTTTACTTCGATGACGACCAACGCCAAACCGTCGAGATGGTCATGATGGACGTGGCGCCGAAATACGACAAGCCGATCGTTACCCAGCTGGCGCCGGCCGGCAAGTTTTACGAGGCTGAGCCGCACCACCAGAAATACGCCGAGCGCACCGGCCAAGGCATGTGCCACGTGCCGTACGCGCCCCTCGAAAAATAAGTTTTCCCGGCGGCCCGCGCTTCTTGTACACTAGGGGTAATGGCAGCGATTATTTTTGATTTCGACGGTACCATCGCCGATAGTTTTGATTTTGTGGTTGATTTTCTGGCAGCTGAAGCGGGGCGAGAGCCGCTCACGGCCGAGGAAAAGCAGGCCTTGCGCGGCCGCTCGATGGCCTCTATCGGCCGCGGTCTCGGGCTGTCGTGGTTCCATTTGTTCAGGCTGTTTTTCAAGGGCCGCCGGCGCATGGGGAGCGCCGTGAACCGGCTGCAGCCGTTCGACGGCCTGCCGGCATTGCTCGCGAAACTGCACGCCGAGGGGCACGAACTGTTCGTACTCACCAGCAACACCGTGCCGAACGTGCACAAATTTTTGCACCACCACAAGCTGCATACCTATTTTTTGGAGGTTTACGGCGGCATCGGCTTGTTCGGCAAAGCCTCGGCGCTGCGCAAGCTGCTGCGTGAACAGCAACTGGAAACAAAAAACAGTGTCTATGTGGGCGACGAAGTGCGGGACGTGCAGGCCGCGCAGTCGATCGGCGTGCGGATGGTAGCCGTTACTTGGGGCTTCGCACGGCCCTCCGACCTGGAGGCTTTGCGGCCGACCGCGCTGGCCGGCACGGTCGACGATTTAATGAAAATTTTGGAAGATTGCTAGGCGTGGGCTGCCACCGGGTTGGTACAATAGGGTAATGGCTTACACTAACGCGCGCAGCAAACCGTATCGGCCGGGGCAGGCCGAACCGTTCAAAATCAGCCGCTCGAAGATCGAGCTTTTCATGCAGTGCCCGCGCTGTTTCTGGCTGGACGCGCGGCTGAAGATCAAGCGGCCCAGCGGCCCGCCGTTCAACATCAATAAGACTATCGACGAACTGTTCAAGAAGGAATTCGATTCGCACCGCGCGGCCGGCACGCCGCATCCCATCATGGCCGATAATCAGATCAAAGCCGTGCCGTTCCAGCACGCCGACCTCGACAAATGGCGCTACAACTTCACCGGCGTGGCGACCGTGCACGAACCGACCAATCTGCATGTCTACGGGGCTATCGACGACGTGTGGGTCGACCCGGAGGGCGAGCTGATCGTGGTCGACTACAAGGCCACCTCCAAAAACCGGGAAGTCAGCATCGACAGCGATTGGCAAATTAGCTACAAACGCCAGCTGGAAGTCTACCAGTGGTTGCTGCGCCAAAATGGCTTCACGGTCAACGACACCGGCTATTTCGTGTACACCAACGCCCGCATCGACGTCGACGGCTTCGCCGACCGGCTGGAGTTCGTTACCAAGCTGATCCCGTACGCCGGCAACGACGCTTGGATCGAGCCGACTTTGGAGAAAATGAAAGCCTGCCTGGAAAGCGACGATATGCCGCCGGTCGGCGAGGCGGCCATGGGCGGCCCGTGCGACTTCTGCGACTACGCCCGCCGGCGCACCGAACTGACGGTCAACCATCTTCGGAGCAAGACCGCCAAGTCATAAGCTATAATAATCAGCATGCTAGATATTCAGTTTATTCGCGACAATCCTGAGCTAGTGGCCGAGAAGTCGAAACAAAAGGGCTATGACGTCGACATTCAGCAATTACTGGGGTTTGATAAGGAACGGCGGGAGCTGCTGCAGCAGGTGGAAGATCTGCGCCGCCAGCGCAACGAGCTGACAGCCGCGACCAAGGGCCAAAAGCCGAACGAGGAACAAATCGCCCAGGGCCGCGAACTGCGCGACAAGCTCGGCGACATCGAGCACAAACTAGAGTCAATCGAAAAAGAGTACGACATACTGCTGAGGGCCGTGCCGAACCCGGCGGCCGATGACGTGCCGGTCGGCGGCGAAGCCGACGGCGCCGAGATCAAGCAGGTCGGCGAACAAACGACCGGCGGCGAGGATCATCTGGACTTCGCCACCAAACGCGATTGGCTCGATTTCGAGCGCGGCGCCAAAGTCGCCGGCGCCAAATTTTATTATCTGAAGGGTGACTTGGCGCTGCTGGAAAACGCGCTCACGCAGTACGCGCTGCAATTCGTAACAGGCAAGGGCTTCACCTTCATGACCGTGCCGCATCTGGTGAACGGCCGTGTCATGGCCGGCACCGGTTTCGCGCCGCGCACCAGCGAGCAGAGCGACGAATACGCCATCGAAAACGAAGATTTGTCACTGATCGCCACGGCCGAGTTGCCACTGACCGGTTATCACGCCGACGAGATTATCGACGAAAAAAAACTGCCGCTGTTATACGTCGGTCTGAGCCCGTGCTATCGCAAAGAGGCCGGCACGTACGGCAAGCACACCCGCGGCCTGTTCCGTGTGCACCAGTTCAATAAGTTGGAAATGTACGCCTACACGCTACCGGAACAAAGCCGGGAAATGCACGAGAAGCTGTTGGCGCTCGAAGAAGAACTGTGGCAATCGCTCGGTATCCCGTACCGGGTGGTAAACATCGCCAGCGGTGATCTGGGCGCGCCGGCCGCTAAAAAATACGACATCGAGTATTGGTCGCCGGTCGACGGCACGTACCGCGAACTCACCAGCTGCAGCAACTGCACCGATTATCAAGCTCGCAATCTGAATATCCGGGCGCGCCGGGAAGACGGCAAAATCGAAACGGTACACACCTTGAACGGTACCGCCGTGTCGTTGGCTCGCTCGCTGGTGGCTGTTATCGAACATAACCAAACGCCGGAAGGCCGTTTGCGGATTCCCGAACCGCTCCGGCCGTTCATGGGCGGCCGGGCCGAAATCTAACTTTGGCCGGGCGAAGGGCGGGTACGCTCCGCTTGGCCGTGGGCGTATAATAGAAGTAGAAATCGTTCCTTTGAAGTTCTAAAAGCAAAAGGAGGCAATCATGTTGCAAAAATTTGAGATCCAGGGCGTGCACATGACCGTTGATGATTCGCTGAAGCGCTATACCAACCGTAAGATCGGCGGCCTGGACAAATATTTGTCGAAACATGACCGCGAATCGGCTCATGCCACCGTCATTCTCAAAGAGCGCGCTTCCAAAAAGGACGATCACTGTGTCTGCGAGGTCGTGCTGCATTTGCCGCGTCAACAAGTCGTCATCAAAGAAGCGGCACTGAACATGTACGCCGCCATCGACATCGTCGAAGCCAAGCTCAAGCAGCAAATCAAACGCTATAAAGACCAGCACGAAAGCGGCAAATCACGCCGCCACCTGGTGGCTCGCTGGTCACGCCGCCAGGCATAGTTTCACTAGTGGCGCTTTGATCGTGCCTACAAAAAGTCCCACCGGGCTTTTTGGGTCGCATTTCGCCTGATAAATCGCTATAATAGCTACGATACTTTTACCCAGACAAACCGAGCGTAAGCCCTGGGGCAACAAAGAGGGAGACCATTTCCGGAGTATGAATATTGTCTTTAAGAAAATTTTGGGAGATCCGCAGGCCAAGACGGTCAAGCGGCTGCGCAAGCGCGCCAAAGACGTCAACGCGCGTGCCGACAAGTATAAAAAACTGACCGACAAGCAGCTGCAGGCGCAGACCGACGTGCTGAAAAAACGGCTCAAAAAAGAGTCGCTGGACACTATTTTGCCGGATGCTTTCGCGGTGATGCGCGAAGCCGCCACACGGGCGCTCGGTATGCGGCACTTCGACGTGCAGCTGATGGGCGGCATGGTGCTGCACGAGGGCAGCGTGGCCGAGATGAAGACCGGCGAGGGCAAAACGCTGGTGGCGACGCTGCCGGTTTACCTGAACGCGCTGACCGAAAAAGGCGTGCACGTGGTGACGGTGAATGATTACCTGGCACAGCGCGACGCCGGCTGGATGGGGCAGGTTTATAACTTCATGGGCATGAAGACCGGCGTCATCATGGGCGATCAGTCGTACATTTTTGATGCTGATTTCACCAATACCGAGCACGAGGACGAGCGCTTCCGGCACCTTAAGCCGTGCACCCGCCGCGAGGCTTACGCCGCCGACATCACCTACGGCACTAACAACGAATTCGGCTTTGATTACCTGCGCGACAACATGGTGCGCGAAGAAGATCAGCTGCGCCAGCGCGAGCTGAATTACGCCATTGTCGATGAGGTCGACTCAATCCTGATCGATGAGGCCCGCACGCCGCTGATCATCAGCGCGCCAAGTGTCACCAGCGGTAGCGCCTACGCGCAGTTCGCCAAAGTCGTGCGTCAGCTGGTCAAAGACAAGCATTTCGAGACCGACGAAAAGCGCAAGACCGTCATTCTGACCGACGCCGGCGTAGAAAAAGTGGAGAAGGCGCTAGGCATCAAAAACCTCTATGGCAGCGAAAACATCCGCACCATTTATCACCTGCAGCAGGCCCTGCGCGCTCACGCGCTGTTCCACCGCGACAAAGATTACGTGGTGACGCACGACGGCGAGGTGGTGATCGTCGATGAATTCACCGGGCGCTTGCTGGCCGGCCGGCGCTACAACGAGGGCTTGCACCAGGCCATCGAAGCCAAAGAAGGCGTCGAAGTCCAGCAGGAAAGCATGACGCTGGCCACCATCTCGTTCCAGAATTATTTCCGCCTGTACGACAAGCTGGCCGGCATGACCGGTACCGCTATGACCGAGGCCGAGGAATTCCATCAGATCTACAAACTTGACGTGGTGGAAGTGCCGTCGAACCGGCCGCTGGCCAGGATTGACCGCACAGACCGCATTTATCGCACCGAGCAAGCCAAGTTCAAGGCCATCGCCCGCGAAATCAAGGCGCTGCATACCAAGGGCCAACCGGTGCTGATCGGCACCGTTTCCATCGAGAAAAACGAGGCGCTCGGCGCCATGCTTACCAAGGCCGGCGTGCCGCACCAGGTGCTGAACGCCAAGAACAACGAGCGCGAGGCGAAGATCGTCGCCCAAGCGGGTGAGAAGGGCGCCGTCACGCTGGCCACCAACATCGCCGGCCGCGGCACCGACATCGTGCTCGGCGAGGGCGTCAAGGAACTGGGCGGTTTGTTCGTGCTCGGTTCCGAGCGGCACGAATCCCGCCGCATCGACAACCAGCTGCGCGGCCGTTCCGGCCGCCAGGGCGACCCCGGCGTCACGCAGTTCTTCGTGAGCACTGAAGACGATTTGATGCGCATCTTCGGCGGCGACCGCATTAAGGGCGTCATGAGCCGGCTGAACGTCGACGACGACACACCGATCGAGAACCGCATGATCAGCCGCAGCCTGGAAGGCGCGCAGAAGAAAGTCGAAGGTTATCACTTTGACCAGCGCAAGAGCGTCGTGCAGTACGACGATGTGATGAACCGCCACCGCAAGGCCGTCTACGCCATGCGCCGCGAGATTCTGCGCTCCAAAGACATCAGCAAACGCATTAAGATTTTCATCGAGGAAGAAACCAAGACGCTGGTCACCTCGCCGGAAGCCACGACCGACCAGTTCGAGGATATTTTGCGCCAGGAATTCGGCTTTGATGAGGCCACGCTGGACCGCTTGTTCGATGCCGACGCCGACAAGTTCGCCGATGTCCTGAAGACCGAAACCGACGAGCTGTATAACGGCCGCGAAGCCGCTTTCACGCCGGAAAACATGCGTAAAGTGGAGCGCGACATTTATCTTCAAGTATTGGATAACCTCTGGATGCAGCACCTCGAAAACATGGACCATTTGCGCGAGGGCATCCACTGGATGAGCGTCGGCCAGCAGGATCCGTTGGTGGAATACCGCCGCCGCGGCCAGCTGTTGTTCGAAGACATGCAGCAGACCCTGCGCCGCGACGTGCTGCGCACGCTGTTCCACGCCGCGCCGGTAACCGACGAGCAGCTGCAGCGCGCCATCGACACCGACCTGACGCGTGCCGCCGCCGGCTCGGTCAGCAACGCCTCGCAGATCACCGCCGCCGAAACCGAGTTCGAAGCGGCCGATTTCAGCACCAAGCGCGCCGCCCAGGCCACCAAGAAAAAACAGACAGACGCCCGCAAGAAGTCCCGCAAGCAGGAACGCAAACGCAAAACCGCCGCTAAACGAAGGAAGCGCTGAACGCGGGCTATGCGACATACGGTCACCGAAGTCAGTCTCGACAATGGCGCCAAAGGCCTGCTGATCCATATTCCGAATGCTTCGGTCATGACCTTCGACATCAACTTCCGGGCCGGTGAATATCTGGTGGAGCCGGAAAAGTGGGAAGTGCCGCACCTTATGGAGCATGTGCTGCTCGGCGCCAACGAGCTGATCCCGAAAGCCCGTGATTTTCAGGCCGAGCTGGAGAAAAACGGCGCCTATAGCAACGCCACGACGGGTGTTTACGATATCACTTACGAGGTAGAGTGCGCCGATTTCGAGTGGAGCCGGGTGCTTGGGTTGCTGCTGGTAGCCATTACCAAGCCGCTGTTTTTGGATGAGGAATTTCAGGCCGAATTCGGCAACGTACAGGAGGAAATGGCGGCCCGCAGCAACAGCCATTTCCGGCAGCTGAACCTGGAAATGCGCCGCGGACTGGGGCTGATCGCCAAAACGGACGCCGAGCGGCTGGAGCTTATGAACAATGTCACGGTCGACGACGTCCGCGATCATTATGCTCACACGCACACCACGCCGAACATGCGTTTCGTGATCGCCGGCAACCTGTCGGCTTCCCGGCGACAAAGCCTCATTAACGTATTGGAGGCCATCGAACTGCCCACCACGGGCAAGCGTTTCGTGCTGCCGCACGAGCGGCCGCGCAAGCTCGCACGCCCTATCTACGTGCCCAACGACACCGTTGAAAACCTCTATTTTTACATCGACACCTTCACCAAGCACCGCCTGGACGACCCGGAAACCGACGCGCTCAACCTGGCCAACACCATGCTGACCGAAACGCTCTATTCCAAAATTCTCGGCACGGCTCGCGAACACGGCCTGGTCTATGGTATGAACTCGGGCCTCTCGCAAACCCGCGACGCCAGCAACTGGTGGTTCGGCGCCCAAGTGTCCGACAAGAATGCGGTGCCGCTCATGCACATCGTCACCAAAGAGCTCGGCAAGCTGTTGGCCGGCGACGTCTCGCAAGAAGACATTAAAATGACCAAACAGTACGCCCTGGGCCGTTTCCAGCGCAGCGCCCAAACGGTCGGCGGCACCTCCGGCGGTTACACCGGCCGCTACTTCTTCGACGGCGTCATCGAGGACTATTATCGCGTGCCGGAACGCATCCGTTCGGTGAACAAACAGCGATTGGTTGAGGTCGGCCGGGCGATGTTCGCCGAAGATACCTGGGGCCTCGGCGTGCTCGGTAACTGCGGCGAAGAATTTGTCGGTCAATTAGAGCAGCAGTTAGCGCCGCTTTGGAACGAGCTGGCGCCACGGGCCGAAGCCGAAGTCGGAGCAGCCAGCCATGGACGAACAGACTAAGCGTGCGGCGGTCCTCTTGGCCGAAATCAATCAGGCGGCCGAGCGGCTTAAAATCGACGAACTGAACGACCAGCTGAAAGGACTGCAGATTGCCTCGCAGCAGCCGGGCTTTTGGGATGATTCCGTAAAGGCCCAAGAGGCGATGAAGCAAATCGCCAAATTGGAGGCGCGTGTCACGCCGTGGCTCGACTTACAGACGCAAATCAAGGAAGTTGGCGACATGTTGGAGCTTAAAGATGCCAGCTTGGGCGAAGAGTTGGAATCGCAGCTGCAGAACATCAGCCATAATTTCAACGAACTCAAAGAAGAATTAAAGTTCAACGGCCCGTATGACGACCATGACGCCATCCTCAGCATCTACGCCGGCGCCGGCGGCACCGACGCACAGGATTGGACACAAATGTTATACAGAATGTACGCCCGCTATTTCGAAAATAACAGATGGAGCGTGACGGTCGTGGACGAATCTCCCGGCGAAGAAGCGGGACTCAAGAGCGTGACCGTGGAGGTTGCGGGGCCGTTCGCCTACGGCAAACTGAAGGGCGAGCACGGCGTGCACCGGCTGGTGCGGCTCAGCCCGTTCAACTCGGACAATCTGCGCCAGACCAGCTTCGCCAAAGTCGAGGTAATGCCGATGATCGAAAGACCGGACGAGATCGACATCGACGATAAAGACCTCAAGATCGACGTCTACCGCAGCGGCGGCCATGGCGGCCAATCAGTCAATACGACCGATTCGGCCGTGCGGGTAACGCACCTGCCGACCGGCCTGACGGTAGCTATTCAAAACGAGCGTTCCCAGCTGCAGAACAGGGAAACGGCCATGACTATCCTGCGCTCGCGTCTGGCCCAGTTGCAGCTGGAGCAGCACGCCGAAAAACTCACCGAGCTGAAAGGCCCGAACCAATCGGCGGAGTGGGGCAACCAGATCCGCTCTTATGTACTGCATCCGTACAAACAGGTCAAAGACTTGCGTACCAAATACGAGACTTCCGATCCCGACAAAGTCTTGGGCGGCGATCTTGACCCCCTGATCAATGCCTATCTGGAACACTCCCTTAGCGGTTAAATCTAGTGATAGTCCCAGGGGTCAGAAGTGTCAATAAGGTCTGTGTCTAGTTGAAAAACGATGCCC
>Ga0164242_10002539_pt1 | contig 21114 bp, 16 predicted proteins | sample OricomgcompostMG_FD_108783 | JGI IMG/M metagenome (GOLD analysis project Ga0164242, IMG submission 108783) | Miracle-Growth compost microbial communities from Emeryville, California, USA - Original compost - Miracle growth compost (MG) ... | reverse complement strand
GCGCGCGACGGCGTCTATCTCGTCACCGGCAATCACGAGTATTACTCGGGCGCCGATGCGTGGATCGCGGAATTCCGCCGCCTCGGCCTGACCGTGCTGATGAACCAGCACGTCGTGATCGAACGGGACGGCGCGCGCCTCGTGCTCGCCGGCGTGACCGACTACACGGGCGGCCATTTCGATCCCGCGCATCGCAGCGATCCGGCCGCGGCGCTCGAAGGCGCGCCGCCCGATGCGACGACGCGCGTACTGCTCGCGCACCAGCCGCGCTCCGCGCATGCGGCCGCGGCCGCCGGCTTCACGCTGCAACTGTCCGGCCACACGCACGGCGGCCAGATTTTTCCGTGGAATTTTCTCGTCAGGTTGCAGCAGCCGTTCACGGCCGGACTCGCGAAGCTCGACGGCCTGACCGTCTACACGAGCCGCGGCACCGGCTACTGGGGACCGCCGAAGCGCGTCGGCGCGCCGTCGGAGATCACGCGGCTGCGGCTGGTTCGCGACGACGGCGCGCGCGGGAACTGAGCGCTGCCGAACACCGCACCCGGCCGGCGATGCCGCGCATCGCGTCCGGCCGACCTGTTCGCTCTCCTACGCTTGTTCCCGACCCGACGGCAGCCATTGCATCGGGCAGCGGTTCCTGCGCCGGCGCGCGAACCACCGCATCCGACCGTTACGCTGCCGCGGCGCGCAGCCGATGAACGATCTGGTCGTCCTTGCCCTGCACCAGCGGAGTCAGCGTGAAGTTGAACTCGATATCGCGGTACGCGTCGCGCTTGAGGCCGAGCGCGCTGCCGCCGGTCCTGTCGGTGATGGGCGGAATCAGTTCCTCGCGCGTGGCGTATGCAAAGTCATCCCAGATCAGCGGATCGCCTTCGATGTTGAACTGCGTGGTCAGCTTGCGGCAGTGCTCCGCGGTCACGAAAAAGTGCACGTGTGCCGGACGGTTGCCGTGGCGACCGAGCCCGTCCAGCAACTGCTGCGTCGCGCCTTGCGGCGGACAGCCGTAGCCGACCGGCATCAGCGTGCGGAATTCGTACCTGCCGTCGGCGCCGGTGCGGACCGCGCCGCGCAGATTGAAGTCGCTTTGCGCGCCGGTCGGATCGAAGTGCGAGTAGAAGCCGTTCGAATTCGCGTGCCAGCATTCGACCACCGCGCCGGCGACGGGCTTGCCGTTCAGGTCGGTGACGGTGCCGTGAATCACGAGCGGATCGGCGGCGTCGTCGGGATCGACGTCGATCTTCGCGACGCCGTCGCGCACCGGCGTGCCGGCGACATACAGCGGCCCTTCGATCGTGCGCGGCGTGCCGCCTCCGACGCCGGCCGCCTTGTCGGCGGCATCCATGCGGATGTCGAGATACTTTTCGAGCCCGACGCCGGCGGCGAGCAACGCCGCTTCGCCGTCCTGGCCGAGCTTGTTCAGATAGCCGACGCCGGCCCACACTTCGTCGGGCGACACGTCGAGATCGTCGATCGCCTTGAAGAGATCGCCAAGCAGCCGGCAGACGATCTGTTGCAGGCGGACGTTGCCGGTCCCGCCACCGAGATTGGCGGCGGCCTTCAGCAGTTGCTGGACTTCGCCGGTGTGAAAGACTTTAACGGTCATGATGACTGTCTCCTTGCTTTTTTGGAAAGAGCGTTCACGCGTCGCTATCGCGGATCGACGACGGATGACGGCACAGCGGCGTCACCGCGATCGTCATGTAGCGGAACAGCGGCAGGCTGGACAGGATCTCGTGCAGTTGCGCGTTGCTCTCCACGTCGAAGATGCTGTAGTTCGCGTATTCGCCCACGATGCGCCACAGGTGGCGCCACTTGCCGCTCTTCTGAAGCGCCTGCGAATACGCCTTCTCGCGCGCCAGGATGTCGGCGACCACATCGGCGGGCAGGTCCGCCGGGAGATTCACGTCCATTCGTACGTGAAAAAGCATCGTCAATGTCCTCCTGTCCGGTTTGCTATCGGGTTGTCCTGAGCCATCCGTCGCGGGTGAAACGCTTCACCGCGGCTTCGTCCAGTTCGATGCCGAGGCCCAGGCCGTCCGGCACGCTGAGTGCGAAGTCGCTGTAATCGAGCGGCTTCGTCAGGATTTCTTCGGTGATCAGCAGGGGTCCGAACAATTCGGTGCCCCACTGCAGATTCGCGACACTCGCGAACAGATGCGCGGCGGCGATCGTGCCGAACGCGCCTTCGAGCATCGTGCCGCCATAGAGTTCGATACCGGCGGCATCCGCGATCGCGGCGACCCGCTGCGCGGCGAACAACCCGCCGCTCTGCTCGATTTTGATCGCGAACACGTCGGCGCCCGCGTGCTTCGCGATCTCGAATGCGCTGTCCGGGCCTTGCAGGATTTCGTCGGCCATCAGCGCGACGGGGAACCGGCGCATCAGACGCGCGAGCGCGGCGGCCGAAGCCACCGGCTGCTCGACCAGTTCGCAGCCGGCGTCGGCGAGCGCCGGAATCGCGCACGCGGCCTGCGTCTCGCTCCACGCCATGTTGACGTCGACGCGCACCGTCGCGCGCTCGCCGAGCGCCCGCTTGATCGCGGCGACGTGACGAATATCGGTGTTCGGATCGTTCGCGCCGATCTTCAGTTTGAAGACGTTGTGCCGGCGCGCGTCGAGCATCGCCTCGGCTTCGGCGACGTCTTTCGCGGTGTCGCCGGAAGCGAGCGTCCACGCAACCGGCAACCGGTCGCGCCGGCGTCCGCCGAGCAGTTCGCTGACCGGCACGCCGACGCGCTTGCCCTGCGCATCGAGCAACGCCGTTTCCAGCGCGCACTTCGCGAAGTGATTGACCTTCACCAGCTTGCCGAGCCATGCCATCAGCGCCTGAACGCGCGTCGCGTCCTTGCCGATCATCGCGGGCGCGAAGTACGCATCGATCGCGAGCTTCATCGTCTCCGGGCTTTCCGGGCCGTACGCCATGCCGGCGATCGTCGTGCCTTCGCCGATGCCGACGACGCCGTCGCTGCAATACACCTTCACCAGCATCAGGGTTTGCCCGTACATCGTCGCGACGGAGAGCTTGTGCGGGCGGATCGTCGGCAGGTCGACGACGCGCGTTTCGATACGTTCGATGGTCGCCAGGGACATGGGAAGCGCGGCAGGAAACGGAATGGACTTGACGGAATTTATACCCGCCGCCGGCTCGCGTCGTCCAATACTATTTGAATCCCGTCCCATACCTTTATGGTATGGTTATCAGGAAACGCCTCAAGCCGCGCCGCCTCGTCGCATACACAATATTCGCCGGGTATGGAAAATTCCGCGTTTTTCCGTGAGGCCAACGCATGGATCTACGCCAGCTTCGCTACTTCGTCGCCGTGGTTCGCGAGCGCAATTTCACGCGCGCCGCCGAGCAGTTGCGCATCGCGCAGCCGCCGCTGAGCCGGCAGATCCAGTTGCTCGAACAACAGATCGGCGTGCCGCTGTTGATCCGCAATACGCGACCCGTGCGCACGACCGACGCCGGCCGTCTCGTCTACGAGCAGGCGCTACAGATACTCGGGCGCGTCGAGCAGATGCAGACGGCCGCGCGCCATGTCGGGCTCCATCACCGCACGGTGTTGTCGATCGGCTTCGTCGCGTCGGTGCTGTATTCGGGCCTGCCGACGCTGATGCGCAAGCTGCGCGAGCACGCACCGGAACTCGACATTCAGATGGTCGAACTAATGTCGATCCAGCAGATCCAGGCGCTGAAGGAAGGTCGCATCGACATCGGCTTCGGCCGCGTGCGCCACAGCGATCCGAACGTCGCCGGCGTCGTGCTGCGCGACGAGCCGCTCGCGGTGGTGGTGCCGGCGAGTTCGCCAATGGCGCGCGTGGCGACGCCGATCCGCATCGACGAACTGGCCGGACAAAAGCTGATCGTCTATCCGAAAGCGCCTCGTCCGGGCTTCGCCGATCAGGTGCTGAGCCTGTTGCACGGCGACGGCGTACAGCCGGCCGACGTGCTGGAGGTGCAGGAAATCCAGGCCGCGCTCGGCCTCGTCGCGGCGGAGTTCGGCGTGTGCGTGATTCCGTCGTCGGCGTGCCAGATACGCCAGGACGTGCATTATCGGCTGATCGACGGCGGCCACGCGACGTCGCCGATCATCCTGAATCACCGCGTCAACGACAATTCGATCTACATCGACCTCGTCAAGCAACTGGTCGCGCAGATGTATGCGGAGCCGCAAGCGTGGCTCCCCGCAAGAAAAAAGAAACGGTGAGCGTGCACGCAGCGACGTCGCGCCGCCGGCTGCCGTTATCATGAGGACCGCGCGCGACGTCCGCAGCCCGCCTGCGTCGCCCGGCTTCTACAGGACTTCCCGTTCATGGACGGCAATCACAATCTTCATCGGACCTCGTTCTATCTGCTGCTGCTGGCCGTGTCCGTCGCGCTGTGCCTCGTGCTCGCGCCGTTCTTCAGCCCAATTCTGTGGAGCGTGATTCTCGCGCTGATCTTCCAGCCACTGCAACGCCGGCTCGTGGTCCGCTTCGGGCGCCGCCGCAATCTCGCCGCGCTGACCACGCTGCTGCTGTGCGTCGTGATCGTGATCCTGCCGACGCTCGTCGTCGCCGGCACGCTGATCCAGCAGATCGCCGTCGCGTACGAGCAGATCCGCTCGGGCAGCATGGACGTCGGGCAGCACTTCAGTCAGGTCGTGCACGCGCTGCCGGAGTCGGTGCAAAACCTGCTCGCGCGCTACGACCTGATGGATCTGCCGGGCCTGCAGCAGCGGCTGTCGGCCAGCGCGGCCGCGGCGAGCCAGTTCCTCGCGCACCAGGCGCTGAACATCGGGCAGAACACGATCCAGTTCGTCGTCGCTTTCGGCGTGATGCTGTATCTGTTCTTCTTCCTCGTGCGCGACGCCCACGAAATCTCGCTGATCGTGCGCGACGCGATCCCGCTCGACGACGTGCACAAGCGGCATCTGCTGCGCAAGTTCGCGACGGTGATCCGCGCGACCGTGAAGGGCAACGTGGTCGTCGCGCTCGTGCAAGGCGCGCTCGGCGGCCTCGCGCTGTGGGTCGTCGGGATCCGCGGCGCGCTGCTGTGGGGCGTCGTGATGGCGTTGCTGTCGCTGCTGCCGGCGGTGGGCGCGGCGCTCGTGTGGGTGCCGGTCGCGATCTACTTCGTCGCGACGGGCGCGCTCGTGAAGGGCGTCGGCCTCGCGCTGTTCGGCATCTTCGTGATCGGCACCGTCGACAACGTGCTGCGCCCGGTGCTCGTCGGCAAGGACACGCGGCTGCCCGACTGGGTCGTACTGATCTCGACGCTCGGCGGCATGTCGCTGTTCGGCATCAACGGCTTCGTGATCGGGCCGCTGATCGCCGCGCTGTTCATCAGCTGCTGGGACCTGCTGCGCCGCGACCAGCGCGGCTACGAAGACTGACGCCGGCGTCGCGCGCTCGCGGCGGTACTTTCACGCGGCACCTTGGTCACGGCGACGCGCGCAGCGGCATCGCGTTGCGGCTACCGCGCGGCGCGTCCGGCGCCGACGGTCCGCGCGCCGCATCGCCGTCGGCCGCGACCGAGAAGCCGAACGTGTTCACGCCGTGCGCGCTGCGCACGAACACGGTGCCGCCATGCATCTCCGCGACCGCCTTCACGATCGACAGCCCGAGCCCGTGATTCTCGTGGCTGTTCGAGCGCGCTTCCTGGAGCCGATAGAAACGGTCGAAGATCTGTTCGCGCGCGACCGGATCGATCGGCTCGCCCGGATTCGATACGGCGATCTCGACCTGGCCGCGCTGCGGCGTGATCGTCACCTGCAGCGACGTGCCAGGCGGCGAATGCTGGATCGCGTTCACCAACAGATTGCTCATCGCGCGGCCGAACAGCGACGTGTTCACGCACGCGGTCGCGTCGCCGTCCAGCGTGACGCGCAGTTGCGCCTCTTCGAGCGGCATGTCGAGGAATTCCAGCATTCTCGACACCTCGTCGCGCAGCGACACCTCGGTCAGGTCGGATGCGCGCTCGCCGCGGTCGCTGCGCGACAGGAACAGCATGTCGTTGACGATCACGCGCAAACGCTCGAATTCTTCGAGGTTCGATTGCAGCGTCTGCCGCAGTTGGAGCATCGAGCGGTCGCGAGTCAGCGCGACCTGGGTCTGCCCGATCAGGATGCTGACCGGCGTGCGCAGTTCGTGCGCGACGTCCGCATTGAACGATTCGAGCCGTTCATACGCGCGATCGAGCCGTTCCAGCGCACCGTTGAACGACGTCGCCAGTTCATGCAGTTCTTCCGGCAGTTCGTCCGCGCGCAACCGCTGCCGGCGATTCGACGGGCTCAGTTGCGCGGCTTCGCGCGACAGCCGCGTGAGCGGCGCGAGGCCGAACCGCGTGACCGCGCGGCTCAGCAGCGCGACCGCAACCGTCGACAGGAAAATCAGCGCCGCGAGGGCGACGCCGAAGCGCCGCAGCATCTGTTCGGTGCGCTCGCAATCGGTGCCGACCACGAGCCTCACCTGGGGCCGCTCGCCGGCGGCCGGCACCACGTAGTTCGTCAGGATCACGTCGTAATTGCGGCCGGGCTCGCGCATCAGCAGATGGTTCGACCCGACCGAGCCGCGCACCGTGCCGACGATCGGCTCGCCGAAGCTGAACCGCGGGTCCGGGCTTTCGACGAAGTAATGCATGCGGCTGTCCGCCGGCGACAGGTCGCGCAGCTTTTCCTGCACGAACGACCATTTCTGCACGGTCGGCGCGTGACCGACGATCAGCGCCGCGATCCGCGCGCGCGTGTCGAGCGTCTCGCGCAGTTCGTCGAACAGTTGCCGTCGCATCAGAATGAAAAGCCCGCTGCCGGTCAGCGTAAACACGACGAGCGACACCGCTGCGAACATCGCGGACAACCGCAGCGAGATCGAGCGCTTCATCATCATGCCGGGCCTCCGTCCTCCCGCACTTCGAGCACGTAGCCCATCCCGCGGATCGTGTGCAGCAGCTTCGCCGCGTAAGGGCCGTCGAGCTTCGCGCGCAGCCGCTTGATCGCGGTTTCGACGACGTTCGCATTGCTCTCGAAGTTCACGTCCCACACGAGTTCGGTGATCAGCGTTTTCGACAGGATTTCGCCGCGCCGCCGCGCGAGCACCGACAGTAGCTGGAACTCCTTCGCGGTCAGGTCGAGCCGCACGCCGTCGCGCATCGCGCGGCGGCTGATCAGGTCCACCTGCAAATCGCCGACGGTGATCAACGTCGATTCCTGCGCACGCGCACGGCGCGTCAGCGCGCGCAGCCGCTCGACCAGTTCGAGGAACGAGAACGGCTTCGTCAGATAGTCGTCCGCACCGTCGCGCAGGCCATGCACGCGGTCGTCGACGCGATCGCGCGCGGTCAGCATGATCACCGGCGTGTCCTTGCGCGCGCGCACCGCGCGCAGCACGCCGAAACCGTCGAGCTTCGGCAGCATCACGTCGAGCACGATCACGTCGAAGTCGTATTCGGTCGCCATCCACGCGCCCTCCTCGCCGTCCATCGCAACGTCGACGATCCATCCCTGCTCGCTCAAACCGCTGCGCAGATAGTCGACCACCTTGCGCTCGTCCTCGATCACCAGCACTTTCATGTTCCGTTCCCCCCTGTTTTGCGCGCGCGCCGGAACATGCGGCCCGCGTCGAGATGCGCCTGTACGCGTGCGTGCGTCAGCCGTTGGCGGCGCGGCCCGGCGCGGCCGCGCTCCAGCCGCCGCCCAGCGCCTTCGCCAAAAATACTACGGTCGCGACCTGCTGTCCGTGAATCTGCACCTGCTGGCGCTTGCTGGCAAGCAACTGCTGCTGCGCATTCAGCACGTCGATGAACGCGACCAGACCGCCCTGGTAGCGTTCGTTCGCGAGATCGTAGGACTTGCGCGCGTCGTCGACCGCAGACTGCGCATCCGCCGACGCGCTCGCGAGCACCGATAAGCCGGTCACCGCATTCTGCACTTCCTGAAACGCGGTCAGCACGGTCTGCCGGTAATTCGCCTGCGCCGCCTCGTAGCCGGCCTGCGCGTACGCGACGCCGGCCGCGCGCTTGCCGCCGTCGAACAGCACTTCGCCGGCCGCCGCGCCGAGCGACCACACGAGGCTCGGCACCGTGAACAGATTCGCGAACCGCGTCGACTCCCAGCCGATCGACGGCGCCAACGTGACATCCGGAAAATACGCGGCACGCGCGACGCCGATCTGCGCGTTCGCGGCGGCCATCTCGCGCTCGGCGGACGCGACGTCCGGACGGCGCTGCAACACGTCGCTGGGCACGCCGGGCGGCAGCACCGGCACCGGCAGCGGGCCGACCTTCGGCGCGAGCGTGAATTCCGGTGCGGGCGTGCCGATCAGCAGCGCGATTGCGTGCTCATACTGCGCGCGCTGGTTCACGAGCAGATGCACCTGGGTGCGCGTCGCGTCCAGTTGCGCCTTTTGCTGAAGCACGTTCAGCCCGGACACCGCGCCGAGATCGTGCTGCGTGTTCACGAAGTCGAGCGCCTTTTGTTGCAGATCGATCGAACGGTTCACGACGTCGATCTCGTCGTCGAGTTCGCGCAATGCATAGTAGTCCGTCGCGACGTCCGCGCTCAGTACGAGCCGCGCGTTCGCGAGATCGTCGCCGGCCTGCTGTCCGGACGCCTGCGCGGACTCGACCGTGCGCCGGATCCGGCCGAACAGATCGAATTCGTAGCTGACGGTCGGGCCGATCGCCAGGTCGTTCTGCACCGTCGACATGTTCGGCATCGCGTAGCTCAGTTGCGGCCGGTTCGCGGACACGCGCTCGCGCGCGGCGCTCGCGTCGACGGCCACCTGCGGCGCCTGCGCCGACGACACCGACGCGAGCGTCGCGCGCGCCTGCTGGTAGTGCGCGGCCGCGACGCGCAGCGTCTGGTTGTGCGCGAGCGCCGCCTGTTCGAGGCCGTCGAGGCCCGCGTCGTTGAAAACGTTCCACCATCGCGGATCGAGCGGCGCGTGCGCGGGCGCGGCGACGTGCCAGTACGCGTCGGCCGGATCGACGCGCCACGCGGCCGGCGCCTGCACCGACGGCGCGCGATAGTCGGGGCCGACCGTGCACGCGCCGAGCGTTGCCGCGAGCGTCGCGAGCGCCAGCGCGCGTCGGCCGCGCATCGCGTGGTCCGGTCGCCGGGCCGTCATGTCGCGCTGCGCCGCGGCGGCTGCGGACGATCGTGCGCGGCCGCGCCGCCATTGCCGGCCGCCACGACGACACGATCGCCGTCGGCAATCGAATCGCCCGGATTCACGATCACGCGGTCGGTCGGCGCGACGCCGCCGCTGATTTCGAGCGTCTGCCCGAGATCCCGCGCGATCTCGATCTTCTTCAGACGCACGTTGCCGTTCGCATCGACGACGGCGACCTGCGGCCCTTGCGCGCGAAACAGCAGCGTGTTGCCCGGCAGCGTCAGCGTGCCGGCCGGCTTGATCTGCAATGCGGCCTGCACATAGGCGCCGGGCAGCAGCGTTCCGCCGGGGTTCGGCAGCGTGATCTCGATCTGCAACGTACGCGTCGCGACGCTGATCGCCTGCGACGTACGCGTGACGGTGCCGTCGACCGTCACGCCCGGCAACTCCTGTTGCGTGACGCTCACCTGCTGCCCGACCGCGACCTGGTTCGCGTAGGTCTGCGGCACGTCCACGTAGAGCCGCAGCGACCCGGACTGCGCGATCGTGAACAGCGCGCGGCCCGTGCCGCCGTTGCCGGCGTTCACCAGGTCGCCGATGTCGATGTTGCGCCGGGTGATGACGCCGTCGATCGGCGCGACGATGTGCTGAAACGATTTCATTTCGGCGAGCCGGCGCACGTTCGCGTCGGCCGCCGCGACGTTCGCGAGGTCCTGGCTGTATGCGCCCTGGCGGTCGTCGAGTTCCTGCTGCGAAACGGCGTCGTGTTCGCGCAATTGCCGCGCGCGGTCGAACGAGGTTTTCGCGAGCGCGAGCGTCGACGCGGCCTGCTGCCGCTGGGCGTCGGCCTGCGAGAGTGCCTGGTCGATCTCCGGCGTATCGATCTCGGCGAGCAGTTGCCCCTGCTTCACGTGCGCGCCGATGTCTGCATACCAGTGCAGCACATAGCCGTTCGCGCGCGAATAGATCGGCGCCTCGACGAAACCGCGCAGCGTACCGGGCAGCACCAGCCGGCCGTCGCCGGCCGACGGCCGTGGCTGCACGACGCTGACGTATTGCGTCGCGTTCAGCTTCGTCACGTTCGCGAGGCGATGCGCGTTCATCAGGTTCGACACGATCGTGCGCGTCGCGCCCGCCGCGAGCAGCACCGCGATCACGAGCAGCGCGATGCGCGCGCGGCGGCCGGCCTGACCGCGCGCCGGCAGATCGAGGCCGCGCTCGCCGCCGCCGACCGCAATGTCGAGAGAAGAATGATGATGAGGATCGTTCATATGGTCGACCAGGAAGGCGGGAAATGGCGGAAGGGGCCGGGCCGGAGCGAGCGGTGCGCCATCAGTGCACGCCCGGTTCGCGCGTTCGCTTCGCGGCCGCGCGCCGTGCGAGACGGCTATGCACGCCGGCGAACATCAACGGCACGAACAGCAACGTCGACACGGTGGCGAACATCAGGCCGCCTATCACCGCGCGGCCGAGCGGCGCGTTCTGTTCCGCGCCTTCGCCGAGGCCGAGCGCCATCGGCACCATGCCGATCATCATCGCGAACGCGGTCATCAATACCGGCCGGATCCGCGTCGCGCCCGCCTCCAGCGCGGCGGCGAGCGGCGTGGCGCCGGCGGCGAGCCGCTGCCGCGCGAACGCGACGACGAGAATGCTGTTCGCGGTCGCGACGCCGACGGTCATGATCGCGCCGGTCAGCGCGGGCACGGACAGATGCGTGCCGGTGATGAACAGCATCCACGCGATGCCGGCAAGCGCGGCCGGCAACGCGCTGATGATGACGAGCGGGTCTGCCCACGACTGAAAGTTCACGACGATCAGCAGATAGACCAGCACGATCGCCATCGCGATGCCGACGCCGAGCCCGATGAACGACGCGCGCATCGTGCCGATCTGGCCGCGCATCGCGATCGTCGTGCCGCGCGGCGCATGCGCCTGCGCGTGGTCGACGATCGTATCGATGCGCGCGCCGACCGAGCCGAGATCGCTGCCCTCGACGCTGACCAGCAGATCGATCACCGGCCGGATGTTGTAGTGCGTGACGACCGCGGGGCCAGCGTGCGGCACGAGCCGCGCGAGATTGCTGACGAGTTGCAGCGGCGCGTCGGGCCGCGCGGACACCGGCGTGTTCATCAGGTCGCTGACCGACGTGATCGAATACTGCGGCGCCTCCACCGCAAGCGGATACTCGACGCCGTTCTGCGGACTCACCCAGAACGCGGGCGACGTCTGCGAACTGCCGGACAGCGAAATCAGCACGTTTTGCGCGACATTCTGCACGGTCAGGTTCAATTGCCGCATCCGCGTGCGATCCATCGCGATGCGCAGCGCGGGCTCGTCGTTGCGCTGCTCGATGTGTGCATCGACTGCGCCCGGCACCTCGCGCACCTGTTTCAGCAGCCGGCTCGCGAGCGTCATGTCGTTGTCGAGATTCGCGCCGACGACCTGCACGTCGATCGCGGCCGGCTGCCCGAAGTTCAGGATCTGCGTGATGATGTCGGCCGGCTGAAAGAAGAATTCGATGCCCGGAAAGCGTTGCGGCAGCAGCGCGCGCAGCCGGTCGACGTAGACCTGCGACGGCGCATGGTTTGCCTTCAGCGCGATCTGGATTTCGCCGTCGAGCGTGCCGATCGTCCCCGCGTTGCTGTACGACAGGTTGATGCCGCTATACGGCAGCCCGAGGTTGTCGACGATCGTTTCCAGCTGGTCGGGCGGCACCACCTGCCGGATCGCTTTCTCGACTTCGTCGGCGAGCCGCGCGGTTTCCTCGATCCGGTAGCCGGTCGGCGCGCGCATATGCAGGCGAATGTCGCCCGCGTCGACGTTCGGAAAGAAGTCGCGCCCGAGAAAGAACACGAGCCCGAGCGACGCGACGCAGAACGCGAGAAACGTGCTCGCAAAAAAGCGGCGGCGCGCCAGCAGCACGCTCAGCAGCGAAATATAGGTCGCGCGCACGCGCTCGAACGCGGCGTTGAAGCGGCGATGCACGCGCGCGAGCGACGACGCATCCGCGCGGTCGTCACGCGTCGCCGGGCCGTGGGCACGCGCGCCCGACAGCAGCAGCATCGCGAGCGTCGGCACCAGCGTGCGCGACAGCACGTACGACGCGATCATCGCGAACACGACGGCTTGCGCGAGCGGCACGAACAGGAAGCGCGCGACGCCGGTCAGGAAGAACATCGGCACGAACACGATGCAGATGCACAGCGTCGACACGAGCGCCGGCACCGCGATCTCGCCGGCGCCTTCGAGAATGCCGTCGTGCAGCGCCGCGCCGAGATGCAGGTGCCGTTCGATGTTCTCGATCGTCACCGTTGCGTCGTCGACGAGGATGCCGACCGCGAGCGCGAGTCCGCCGAGCGTCATGATGTTGATCGTTTCACCGAGCGCGAACAGCGCGAGCAGCGACGCGAGAATCGACAGCGGAATCGATACCGCGATGATCAGCGTACTGCGCCAGTTGCCGAGAAACAGCAGGATCATCATCGCGGTCAGGCACGCGGCGATCAGCGCCTCCCGCACTACCCCCGCTACCGCCGCACGCACGAAGATCGACTGATCGAACAGCGGCGTGATTTTCATCGCGGCGGGCAGCGTGTCGCGCACCTTCGGCAGCAGCGCTTTCAACGTGTCGACGACCTGTAGCGTCGACGCGTCGCCGCTCTTCAGGATCGACACCAGCACGCCGCGCTGGCCGTCCTGCCGCACGACGTTGGTCTGCGGAGAAAAGCCGTCGCGCACGTGCGCGACGTCGCCCAGATAGGTCGTCGCACCGTTTATCGTCTGCACCGGAATGCGGTTAAGACCGGCGATCGTGTCCGGCGACGCGTTGGTGTCGATCCGGTATTCGGTCTGGCCGAGCTTCGCGGTGCCGGTCGGCAGAATCAGGTTTTGCGCGTTCACCGCGTTCACGATGTCCGCCGGCGTGAGGCCCTTCGCGATCAGCGAGCGCGTGTCGAGATCGACGGAGATCACGCGGGTCTTGCCGCCGTACGGATAAGGCACCTGCGCGCCGGGGATCGTGATCAGTTGCGGCCGCAGGAAGTTCATCGCCAGATCCGCGAGCGTCTGTTCGCTCATCGTGTGGCTCGACAGGCCCAACTGGATCACCGGAATGCTCGACGCCGAATAGCTGATGACGAGCGGCGGCGTCGCGCCCGGCGGCATCTGCCGCAACTGCGCCTGCTCGGAAGCGACGGTCTGCGCGATCGCGGTCTGCAGGCTCGCGCCCGGTTGCAGGAACAGCTTGATGACCGCGATGCCCGGCAGCGACTGCGACTCGATGTGCTCGATGTTGTTGACGGTCGTCGTCAGCCCGCGCTCGTTGACCGACGTGATTCGGTCCGCGACGTCCTTCGCGGACAAGCCCGTATACGACCAGATGATGCTGATCACCGGGATGTTGATCGACGGCAGCACGTCGGTCGCCATCGACATCAGCACGAACGGCGTGGCCAGCACGATCATGATGGCCATGACGATGAACGTGTACGGGCGCTTCAGCGCGAGATTGACGATCCACATGGCGACGGTTTCGGGTAAATCATCAGGCGAGCGAACCGGTACGCGCGACGACCACCGCGAGGTCACGCATCTCGGGAAACGGCCGCGGCGCGCGGCTGTCGTCAGCGCGTCGACATCGACCGGGCGGACCGTCGGCGCCGGGCGCGCCGCGTTTCGTCAGTTCACGAGCCGCAGGCGGTCGATCTCGCGCGGGTCGCGCGAACGCGGGGGCGAAAGGGTGGAGCGGGTGGAGCGCGACGCATCGCAGGCTGCGAGCGCCGCTTCCTGCCCGGCAAGGGTGACCGGCACGTTGTCGCGCAGGAAATCGACGAACGTGCGGATCTTCGCGTCCAGATAGCGGCGCGACGCATACAGCGCATAGATGTTCAGCGTTTGCAGACGCAGGCCCGGCAGCACGCGCACGAGCGATCCGTCGGCGAGCCCCGGCAACGCAACGGGCAACGGCAACGGGCCGATGCCCATGCCCTCGCGGATCGCCAGCGCGAGCGCCTCGGGGTTGTTCACCTGGAACGGCGCGGCGCCGCCCGGGCGAAACGTTTCACCGCGCCATCCTTCGGGCGCCCACGGACCGGCGTTCAGACTCGCGTCGGACAGATAGAGGCAGGTGTGCGCGCGCAGATCGTCGAACGAGCCGGGCTCGCCGCGCGCGCGCAGGTACGCGGACGACGCGCACAGGATTTCGGTGGTACGGCCGAGGGGCTGCGAAATCAGCGCGGAATCTTCCAGTTGCGCGGCGACCACCACGGCGACGTCGAAGCCCTCCTCGATGATGTCGGGCATCTGCTGCGCGATCGTCAGATCGACGGCCACTTCCGGCTGATGCCGCTGATACCGCGCGATCAGCGGCATCACGTAATGCTGGCCGAAGCTCGTGCCGCCATAGACGCGCAGTGTGCCCGCCGGATTCGCCTGCGCGCCCGCCGCCTCGGATTCGGCCTGTTCGATCTCGGCGAGGATCCGCCGGCAGCTTTGCAGGTAGCGCTCGCCGGCCTCGGTCAGCGACATGCGCCGCGTGGTCCGGTTCAGAAGCCGCGTGCGCAGCCGCGACTCCAGATCGGTGAGCGCACGCGACACCTGCGCGGTCGTCATCGACTCGTGCGCCGCGGCGCGGGTGAAGCTGCCCAGTTCGACCACCCGAACGAAGATCCGCATGTTCCGCAGCGTATCCATCAGTGACTCCCGTTCATCGCGACTCGCCCGAGTTTCTCTACGATGACGGCAGTCTGGCGCAACGGTGGTGGCCGGATGCTGACCCGCACATGGCGCTGCGGACAGCTTCGGACGCGGCTTGCCGTCGCCCGTGCGGCGGTATTTGGCAACGTTTCACCGGCTGTCGTCGCCCGTCACGTTCGTTTACCTTTCTGACATTAAAACGTCTGCAAACGAAGCGTTAAATGGGCAATCCGGTACACGTTCGTGGACGTCTATCCTTTCATCGATTAATCTGCGTTCACCGTGACTCCGCTCACGCCAACCAGGGGGGTTGTATGCAACACGGCATCATTGCGTGGCTCATCATCGGCGCCATTGCGGGCTGGCTCGCCGGCGTTCTCGTGAAAGGCGGCGGCTTCGGGCTGATCGTCGATATCATCGTCGGGATCGTGGGCGCGGTGATCGGCGGCTGGCTCGCCCGGCTGCTCGGCATCTCGCTCGGCGGCGGCATGATCAGTTCGATCATTACCGCGATCATCGGTGCGGTCATTCTGCTGTTCATCATCCGGCTGTTCCGACGACGGTAGCCGGCGACGCGTCGATAAAAAAGGCGTGCCGGTCGTTCGCCGGCACGCCCCTTTTTGAACCGTTTCACGCGATTTACGCGTTCGCCGCGAGCCCCCACGCGTCGGCCGGCAGCATCGAGCCGGTTTCGTTGTAGCGCAGATGCATTTCGAACGCCCTTTGCAGCAGATGCGGCGTCTGGCCCCCGCCCTTCAGTGCATCGCGATAGTAGTCGCGCAGCAGGTCGCGATAGAGCGGATGCGTGCAGTGCTCGATGATCTGCACCGCGCGCTCGCGCGGCGCGAGACCGCGCAGATCGGCAAGCCCCTGCTCGGTCACGATCACGTCGACGTCGTGTTCGTTGTGGTCGCAATGCGCGACCATCGGCACGATGCTCGAAATGCGGCCGTCCTTCGCGATCGATTTGGTCGCGAAGATCGCGCACGCGGCATTGCGCGCGAAGTCGCCGGATCCGCCGATGCCGTTCATCATGTGCGTGCCGCCGACGTGGGTCGAATTCACGTTGCCGTAGATATCGCATTCGAGCGCGGTGTTCAGCGCGATCAGACCGAGGCGGCGGATCACCTCCGGATGGTTGCTGACCTCCTGAGGGCGCAGCACGAGGCGGTCGCGATAGCGGTCCAGTTCGGACAGCACCTGCGCCTGGCGCCTCGCGGACAGCGTCATCGACGCTCCGGACGCGAACACCATCTTGCCCGCGTCGATCAGGTCGAATGTCGAGTCCTGCAGCACTTCCGAATACATCGTCAGCGCGTCGAACGGCGACGCGACGAAACCGGACAGCACCGCGTTCGCGATCGTGCCGATGCCGGCCTGGATCGGCGGCAATTGCGCGGGCATGCGTCCGTGCGCGACTTCGTGCTCGATGAATTCGATCAGATGGCCGGCGATGCGGGCGGTTTCGTCGTCGGCCGGCAACACCGTGGATGAACTGTCCGGTTCGTCGGTAATTACGATCGCGGCGATTTTTTCCGGCGGAATCTGGATCGACGTCGTGCCGACGCGGTCCTGCGGACGCACGATCGGCAGCGGATCGCGATGCGGACGGCGGCCCGGAATCCAGATATCGTGCAGACCTTCGAGCGCGAGCGGCTGAGCGAGATTCACCTCGACGATTACTTTCTCGGCCAGAATCGCGAAGCTCGCCGAATTGCCGACCGACGTGGTCGGCACGATGCCGCCCGTCTCGGTGATCGCGGCGGCCTCGATGATCGCGATGTCGAGCGTGCCGAGCAGATGCGCGCGCAACATTTCGACGGTTTCGGACAGGTGCTGGTCGATGAACATCACGTCGCCGCGATTGATCGCCCGGCGCAACGTCGAATCGGCCTGGAACGGCATCCGGCGTTCGATGACGCCGGCCTCGGTCAGCGCCTGGTCGACCCGGCCGAGCGACGCGCCCGTCATCAGCGTGATGCGCAGCGGTTCCTTCTCCTCGCGTGCGCGCCGCGCCAGTTCGATCGGCACGGCCTTCGTGTCGCCGGCACGCGTGAAGCCGCTTGCGCCGACGCGCATGCCGTTGCGCACGAGTTGCGCGGCCTCGGCGGCCGAAGTGATTTTTCCGCGCAACGCGGCACAACGAATACGGTCTTCGTACATCAACGTCTCCTGGTTTTTGCTCTTTCTGCCAACGCCGTTCGCGGTTTGCGCTTCGGTGGCCTCGCTCGCCGCACGTTCGCCCGGCTGATCGCCGCCTTTGCCGCAACCTGCGGATCATGGGGCGGTGTAGCCGCACATGATCTGCATGCCGCGGCCTGGCGTCTTTGCGATAGATCAGCTACCGAAGTAGATATTGCAGAAACTGACGGGACCGACGCAGTGGTCGTCGTTATCCGGCTTTGCTGCGTCGCGGCGGCCGGGCGTGCCGATCGTGGGCGACGCATCGGTTCGGGCGGCCTGCTGCGGGGCAGGCGTCGCGGCAGGTGCCGTCTGCGCGGAAGCGACAGCGGCAACGGCAGACAACGCACAGGCGGCAACGACAATCTTCACGGACTTCATTTGACTTCTCCAGAGCTAACGGATACTGCGCAGGCAGTGACGTGACTATATGACCCGCGTCGCCGCCAATTAAGAAGCCGCGCTGGAACGCATTTTTCCGACATCTGGCAAGATCGCGCGCGAACGGCGCGGCCAACGCCGGTCGCCGGTCGTCGTCAACGGCGAAGCTGCGCGCGCGCACGCCGGCGCGCGAGCGCGGCCAGCGGCGCGTCGCGGTCGAGCAGCGCGCTGCGGATGAAGTGCAGATAGCTGAGCAGCCGTTGCAGGTCGTGCCGCCGCTCGCGGTCCGCCCGCACGCTTTCGAGCACCCGTTGCGCGACCCACGTCGCCGCGCGCACCGAGGCCAGCGCGCGATCGAGCCGCGCCGGCTCGGGCTTGTCGAACAGCGCGGCGACGTCCGCGAGCACGCGCTCGACGTACGTCGGCCAGCGCGCGTCGAGAGTGTCGATATACGTCGCGCGGGAAGCGTCGCGCCGCAGGTCGATGACCGCGTGCCCGACTTCCAGCGCTTCGAGCATCCATCGCAGCGCACGGCGATGCTCGCGCACGCGGCCGGCCAACAGAAGCCGTAGCTGATGCATCAGGTCATGCGTGCCCGACTGGAAACGCTGGCCGAGCCCATCGAGATCGCCGGTGCACGCGAGGCCGACCTGGGTGCGCAGGTCCATGCACATCCGATCGATCAGCCAGCCCATCTGCGGCGGAAACACGATCGCGAACGCGAGCGCCGCGACCAGCATCGCGACCACGACCGCGATGCCATTGTTGACCAGCAGATCCGGCGCATACGCGATCACGTTGTCGGGACCGGCGAGCAGGCAGAAGAACACCAAGAAGCCGACGCCGTAGCCGGCCGCGCGCCGCCGCGTCGCGAGAAAAGCGCCGGCCGCGAAGACGGGCACGAGCACCGCGCACAGCAACGGAAAGCCGTCGACGTTCGGATAGACGTAGCACACAAACACATAGCCGACGCTCGCGGCGAGCAACGCGCCGACCGCCATCTGCACGGCCATGCGCGTCGCGTTCGGCGAGGACGACGTCAACGCGCAGGTCAGCGCGGCCGCGATCACCGCGAGGCCGCCGCTCGGCCAGTCGGTCTTGATCCAGAACCCGCCGACGACGATCATCACGGCCGCCGTCCGCACGAACGTGAACGCGACCAGGTACCAGTTCGTCCTCGCGACGTAGCGGGTCGGGCGCGGCTCGCGCACGACGGTCGGCTGCGCGAACGCCGCCCACGTTTCGCTGTACCGGATCAATTCCGTCGTGAAACGGTATAGCAACTCGGCAGCGGTGTCGAAGTCCTGCTGCGCGTCGCGCGAGCCGCGCGCTTCGAGCGAGCGCCGCTTTTCGCGGACATGACGCGGCAACGCGCACCGGAACGTGTGCAACGCGCGCGCGGTGCGCGTCGCGTACGCGTGATCCGCTTCGTCTGGCGAAGATGGTTGCGCAAGCATCTGCGAAAGCGCGGCGAGACACGGCATCAGCGGTTCGATCGCGGCATCGTCGCCGCGCAGCCGCTTCAGCAGTTGCCGCAACGCGTGCAGCCGCGCACACACATGCATGAAGCCGTCGTTCAGCCGCGCGAGATGCCGGCTGCGCGCGCGCAGTGTCGGGTCCTCGAAGAACGCGGATGCGCGCGCCGCCTCGAAGCCGACGATCTCGTCGACGAGTTGCGCGAAGCGCCGCTCGAACGCGCGCCGCTCGATGCCGCCTGCCAGCACGCCGGCCGCGAAAGCAGTAAAATCGCCAAACCGTAAACGCAGGGTCCGACTCAGCAACGAAGTCGACTGGCGAGGCATCACCACGGCGCTGACGATCCCCGAGCAAAGAATGCCGATCGCCACTTCCGCGCCGCGCCCGAGCGCCGCAAGAAACAGCCCGCCGGGCTGCATGGCGACCGGAATGCCGATCAGCGCCGCCGTATAGCCTGCGAGCACGAAGCCGTACCAGCGAAAATGTCTGTTCCGCATGGCTGCCGCCGTACACGCAGCGACCCACGTCGAGATCCCGACGATGTACAACTCGGGCTGCTGCACGAACACGGCCCCCAGCACGACCGCAGCCACCATCCCGACGCCGGTGCCGACGATCCGGTATACGCTCTTCGCGAACACCATGCCGGAGAATGGTTGCATCAGCACGAATACGGTGGTCATCGCGATGCGCGGCTGCGGCAGATCCAGCAACATCGCCATCCCCATCGCCATCAGGCAGGCCAGCGCGGTCTTGAGCAGATGAAGCCAGACCGCGCCGTCGGTGCGCGCCCAGTCGCGTGCCGCGTGCCGGAGCGCGCGCCATACGGTCTCGATACGTCTTCCGTACCGACGCGGACCGAGTGGGCGGTGGATCGCTGGCTGGCGGTTCATCGAAAGCGCACGTTGCTCGGGCTGTGGCGAAAGAGAGCCTCTGCGCGGCGCGCGGGAGGGCGAGGCGCCGATTGTAGGACTGCAGAACACGCGAATTAACCGGACGAACCGTGAACGTCCGTTCCATATCACTCAACAATAAAGTGGCCTGGCGGGCGGACAATATCGCTTCCGTGTTGAATACGAAGGGTTGATGGATACGCTACAAAACATGCGGGTCTTCGTCCGCGTGGTCGAAGCCGGCAGCTTTACTGCCGCGGCTCAGTCGCTCGATTCGACGACCGGCGCGATGTCGCGTGCGGTGTCGGAACTGGAGGCGCATCTGCGCACGCGCCTGCTCAACCGCTCGACGCGACGCCTCGCGCTGACGCCGGCCGGCGAATGCTATCTGAAACGCTGCTCGCAGATTCTGGCGGACGTCGACAGCGCGGAGGAGGAAGCAAGCTGCGCGCACGAGCGTCCGGCCGGCGCGCTGCGCATGCACAGTTTCGCGAGTATCGGACAGCAATATGTATTGCCGGCGATCTCGCGCTATCGCGCGCTGCATCCGGAGGTGACCGTGGACCTGACGCTGTCGCAACGGATGCCGGACCTGTTCGAAGGCAGCAGCGACGTGTCGGTGGTGACCGCTTTGTCGCTGCCGAACTCCGATCTCGTTTCGCATCGGCTGGGATCGACGTGCAGCATTCTGTGCGCGTCGCCGGCGTACATACACGCACACGGCGCGCCGCACGTGCCGGCGGACCTTCCAGACCACGACTGCCTGATTCTGAAAACACCGGCTTTTCCCGCACACGAGTGGGTGCTCGAAGGCCCCGAAGGCGCGGTCGAAATGGAGGTGGATGGGCCGGTGCAGGTGAACATCGCGGAATCGCTGGCGGTTGCGATCCGCGAGGGAATGGGCATCGGGGCGTTGCCCGTATACGCGGCGATCGACGGATTGCGCAACGGCACGCTGGTTCGCGTACTGCCGCATCATACGTTGCAGAGGATGAATGTGTACGCGCTGTATCCGTCGCGCAAGTTCGTCGATGCGAAAACGAAGACGTGGGTGGAATTCCTTCGCGCGCATCTACCGCAGGTAATTGCACGCGATCGGACGCTGCTCGATGAGCTGACGCGGGAGCAGGTCGCAAAGGATGCGGGGGAAGAAGCGGAGACGACTAACGTTGCGCCCGCAACGATGCACGTGTGAGTCGTGCGACGTCGACAGGACGCCTGGGCGGCGCCCTGTTTGCGCCTGTGTCTGCGTTGCAGGCCGCGTCAGGCCACGCAGGCGCGCGTAAACGCCAAAACCCCGGGCCTTGTGGAAGGGCACCGGGGTTCAGACGATACGGCATGAGGAGCCTGACGATGACCTACTTTCACACGGGCAATCCGCACTATCATCGGCGTGGAG
>Ga0164242_10002538_pt1 | contig 21116 bp, 20 predicted proteins | sample OricomgcompostMG_FD_108783 | JGI IMG/M metagenome (GOLD analysis project Ga0164242, IMG submission 108783) | Miracle-Growth compost microbial communities from Emeryville, California, USA - Original compost - Miracle growth compost (MG) ... | reverse complement strand
TGGTTTTAACAAACTGCCTAAACTTGCAATAAGCGGATTGGCGAGTCTGTTTGCCCAAATAGCACTTCCATACCCCATGAAAAGCTCATCCCCGCCATCTCCTGTAAGTGCCATCGTAGCTTTTTCATGTGCCAGCTTACTTATCAGGAAAAAAGGAAGAGCAGAGCTGTCTGAGTAGGGCTGGTCAAAGTTTTCAATAACAGGGAGCAGATGCTCCAAGGCTTCCTTTTGCGTAATTATTAGTTCATGATGTGCTGTCCCCAAATGCACTGCTATCTTTTTGGCAAAGACCGATTCGTCATATTGTGTTTCCTGAAAGCCTAAAGAAAAGGTCGCTACTTTATGTGAGCAAATTTTTGAAGCAAAAGAAGTTACGAGAGAAGAGTCTATACCTCCACTTAAAAAGCATCCGAAAGGGACATCACTTTGCAAACGCAATTCGACGGCACTTTGAAGCAGGTACTCCAATCTTTCTAAGGCTGCCTTTTCATTGTTAAGAACACTTGGCTCTATTATATCTGACAAGCTCCACCAGGGAGAAACAGTGTTTTCTGAATTGGAAAAGACAAGAAGATGCCCTGGAGGTAATTGCTGAATTTCTGTATAAATAGTGCCGGGAGATGGGATAAAACCAAGATGTAAAAATGCAGAAACTGCTTTTTTATTCAGTGAAAGTTGCATTGGAAATTTTGCAATCGCTTTGAGTTCGGAAGCAAAAACAAGCTGTTTGTTTTTTATGGAATAATACAAGGGCTTTTTCCCGATCCTGTCCCGGAACAGGTAGATTTTTTCTTCTTCTTTGTCCAGTATTGCTGCGGCAAACATGCCATTGAGTTCCGGAAGAGCCTTTTCCCCTTTTAGAGCAAAGAGTTCCAGAAGCACTTCTGTGTCAGAAGTCGTTTTGGTTTTTATGTTGTATTGCTGCGCAAGCTCTTTATAGTTATAAATCTCTCCGTTAAAGACAATTATAAATCTTCCGTTGGCAGATACCATTGGCTGATTGGCAGTGGCGGAAAGATCAATTATTCCAAGCCTGCGATGGGCAAGGTGAAAATTGTTGTAGGTAAAAGTGCCTGTATTGTCCGGTCCCCTGTGAGCAATGGTATTTGCCATTTCCTGCAACAAATTTCCAGTATCTTTTTCTGCATAAAATCCGGCAATACCACACATTAAGAAAAAATCAAGTGTTTAATAATTGCCCCGGTTCTTTTGGTAAATATTTCTGCGGGTGCTTTTTTGTATCCTTCAATAAGGAATTTTATTCCTTTTCGTTTTTTCGATGCAAGTATAGCATGTAAAGAAAGGTAGGTAAACATATGTCCGCTGATTCTTTTTATAGCTTTATTGCCAAATACACTTATAAAGACAGGGTCTGCTAAAAGCTTTTCTTTTAAGATTAGGGCTCTTGAAAGGAGGCTTTTTTCATCATATTGCAGTACACTTCTTCCCGCATGTTGAATAAGGGCAGCCGTTATAACCGGATTATGTAAAATGCGGTATCGGGCAGAAAGCTTAAGCCAAAGCAGCCAATCTTCTGTTCCGGACAAAGCCCGTTCTTCTTCAAATAAAAATTTAAGTGCAATATCTTTTCTTAGGAAAACACCCATGCAGCTCATTACGTTACCCCTTATGAGTTTTAAGTTTAAGATTTGCAGGGGAAAACACATTCGATTATAAATGCTCCCGTCGCTTCCTTTTATTTCATATCCTTGATGAAAGACTTCCGGTTGCTCTCTTTCTTGAATAAAATCAGCCGCTTTTTTAAGATGATCGGGATAAAAGACATCATCGGAGTCAAGGAATGTAACATATTCCCCTCTGGCAATCAGCGTTCCGACATTGCGTGCTCTACCCCTTTCCCCATTGCTTACTTTTACATATTGCACTCTTTTATCTTTAAACCGGGCAACAACTTCTTCTGTATTGTCGGTGCTTCCATCATCAACAACGATTACTTCGAAAGAAGGAAACGCTTGCGCTAACAGGGAGTCAAGTGCAAAGGGAATAAGCTTTTCCCGGTTATGCGTCGGTATTACAATTGTAAATTTAATTTCCATAGTAGCAGGCAATTCTTTCATAAACCGCTTCAAATTGGCCTATGATCTTTTCTATTGCTAGGTCTTTACGGACTTTTGCCTTTGCAGTTTCAGCAATTAGCTGCGCTTCTTTAAGATTTCCTAAAAACCAACGAATTGCATTCGTTAAACTTTCCGGAGATTTAAATTCCGCCAAATACCCGCTTGTTAAATGTTTTACTAAATCTGTAGCTCCGGAAACCGGAGTAATAATCAAAAACTTTCCCATAGCCATGGCTTCTACCATTATTTGTGGGAAAGCCTCCTGAAGGCTGGGGTGAATGACAGCATCTGCTAAAGAAAGAAATTTGTATCCATCTTTGCGCCAATGAGTAAATCGTACCCTGCTTTCTATGCCTAGTTTTTGGGTAAGAATTTTTAGTTTCTCATGCTCGCTTCCTGATCCAACAAATACAAATACAACTTTATCTTCCAGTCCGATTTCTTTTATTGCCTGTAATAAATACGCTTGTCCTTTTACCGGACTTTGACGGGAAATATTTACGAATACTTTTTTATCGCTGAGGTCAAATTCTTTTCGCAGTGTTTGTTTTTCTTCTTCCGGAATTTCCCGGTATTTTTCATTGTCAAATTCAAATCCATAAGGAATCTGGTATATTTTTTCCCGGGCGACTTTCTGATCTGTTAAAAGCGTTACAATAGCGGAGGAAGGAGCAATAACAGCACTTGAAAAACGGTGGAGCAACGCTTCCAAAAAAAGGTATAGCCTGAGTTTTATACCTTTTGCTGTGAGGTAAAACTCATTATGATAATGCCTTCCGACAATAAGTTTTGTTTTCGTCCCCGAAAGAATTATGGCAAGCATGGCAATAAAAGATTCGTAGAAATGATGTGCATGTATAATTTCAGGTTTTAGCTTTTTAAGAAGGGGTATAAGCCGGAAAACGGTACGAATAGCCCCTAAGAATGTAAGCTCGGTAGTGGTAGTGTATAAAGGGATATTTTGAAGGGCATATTGTGGATTTTGAATATTGCTTTCTGTTGTCATGACTGCGGCATGCATCTCAAACTTAACAGGATTGGCATAGCGAATAACCGTATCTATGAAATCATTCCTATTGATGAGGTAGGTAAAATGAAGGACTTTTATTTTACTTGTTTTCATCTTTAAGTTGATTCAACAGGGTATAAAATTTTTCTTTAAAATTTGCTATAGCAGCAGATTCAGAAAGTGCGCTGGTTAGCTCTTTACATTTTGTTGAATATTGCTTTTTGCTATCTGGAGGGAGTAAAAAAAAAGCTTCTATTTTTTTTGTAATGGCTGTTGCGGAGAGTGGGAATATAAAATCTTTAGAAACCTTATTTACAACCTCTTTAGCACCTGTCCATTCAGAAACCATAGAAACAACGCCGGCTGCCATACATTCTAAAATAGAAATTCCATAGGCTTCTCCTCTTCCCGGATGAATGCAAAGCGCTGCTTTTTCTAAGTATGTTTCAATATCCTTCACTTGCCCCACATGCTTTATTCTGTCTCCCGAAACAGGGGCATATTGCATTTTTATACTTTTCAGGAAATCAAAGTCCCAGGAACCTACAATAGTCAAAGTATAGGTATTGTCCAATTGCTCAAATGCCTGAAAAAGGAGATCTATACCTTTATACCATCCTCTCCAGCCAGAAGGCCCATTGCCGATAAAGATGAGGTTTTTACTATCTATGGCAGGCTGAAGACTGAGTAGTATTTTTAGCCGCTCCTCTTCAATGCCATTAAAAAAGGTAGTAATAGATGCATGGGGAAGCAGCTCTCTGGCAAGTATTGTTTCCATTTCTCCGCTACAAATTAGTCCATCGTAACTATTTAAGACAATTTTATTGAGTCTTTCTGTTGTGGAAGAATAACGCCCTTTTTTCATAAAGTACAAAAATTCATTGTCCAGTATGGCCAGGGTCTTTGTTTTAGAAAGTCTTTTAAACAACTTCATTAATGCCGGAGTAAAATGCACTCCTTCGGATAAAATTATGTCGTACCGGAAAAGAGGAAAGCATAGTGCGTTTATTATCCAGCTTAGATATCGTTTTAAGAAAAAAGCGTTATTGTCATGCCATCGTAGTTTTTCATCTACAAAATAAAAATCGGCGTTTACAGATGCTGCAAGCTTGCGATGAAAAGGATGAGGTCCCGGACGACCATGGATAAAAGCAACTTTCAATGTAGAAATTTTTATTTTTTAGAATTATACAATACAGGCTTTCATTTGAAAATGTAGTTGTTGAACTTGTAAGGAATAAAATGGAACTTGCATGTATTTAGAAATAAAATAATCCTGAGATTAAACTCCCTTGCCAAAATAATATTATTTTTCAGCATATTTTAACTATTTGGTTACAATGCCTAAAAAGAAAGTTGTAGTTATTACCGGACCGGGACACCACGACGTAGCATTGGCGGACATACTCAGGAAAAAAGGCTTTCAGGTAAAAAAAGTACATTATTATCCGCATTTTGCTGTTTGCACAGCAGGCGAAAAAAGTGCCACCCCTCTTTTTTCTTTGTTTTATAATACCTTATCCTGGTTTGTTTGGGCTGTTTCTGCCCGTTGGTTTTTTTTGAAGAATAAGCAACGAAAACTTAATATACTCTTTCCTGTATATGATTTTTTTGCCGCTTTTTTCTTAAACCATCCTGATTTGCTTATTGGCTGGTCTCAGGTAAGCCTGCTTTCATTGAAGCGGGCAAAAAGGAGAGGGGCTGTAACGCTGCTTGAAAGCCCTATGATTCACGTTAGCGAGTGGAATGCTTTGTTGGAGGAGGAATATGAGAAATTTCCCAAACTCCGGTCAAGGGAAAGCATATTTTCCAAACCAATGCTAAAAAGGATGCTAAAGGAATATAAAACGGCAGCTTATATAAACGTACTTTCTACGTATGCAGCATCTACTTTTATTGCAAACGGGGTACCTGCTTCCAAACTTCTGGTTACAGCTCCGGGCATAGATACTACTTTTTTTATTCCCCCAAAAAACAAAAAGCAGGAAGGTAAATTTATTGTACTTTTTGCAGGCAGGTTACAGCTTTTAAAAGGAGTGCATAATCTTATACAAGCATTTAAAAAAGTGCAATTGCCGGAAGCGGAATTGTGGCTCTGTGGTTTGCTTTTCGAGGAGATAAAGCCTTTTCTGGAGCATACAAAAAATATAAAAATTCTTCCTGTTGCAGATAGAACAGCGTTGCTTCGCTTGTATCAGTCTGCTCATTTGTTTGTCTTGCCAAGCATTCAAGAGTCTTTTGGTTTAGTCCTTGCAGAGGCTATGGCATGTGCACTTCCTGTCCTTGCCTCTACAAACAGCGGTGCACTTGATCTGATAAAAGATCCCCAATTTTTATTTAGCCCGCAAAAGGAGGGCGAGTTGGAGCAAAAACTGCTTTGGTGTTATGAAAATAAAGTTGCTTTGGAAAAAGCAGGACAGCGCAATCTGTCTTATGCACGGAAAGTCTGTTCTCTCGAAAAATATGAAGAACGATTTGCTTCTAATCTGGCAAGGATACTAAAGCAATGATCCCTTTTTTTATTGAACGATTTTCCCCCCTTTGATTTAATGTAAGTAAACCCCCGCTTCTTTCCCTTCAAAAATCACTTCTATGTGTTCTTTTAGTGTTGTAGCAAGCGAATAGCCCACGTAGTCTGTAGAAACAGGGAAGTTCCTGTGATTCCTGTCAACCACAACGGCTGTTTTTAGGTTGGCAAGCGGGATGGAAAGGAAAGGCGCCAAGCTAAAAGTTAATGCTCTTCCTGTATTTAAAACATCGTCGGAAATTACTACCGATTTATTTTTGAGCAGGGTAAGTTCGATGTCCAGTTCGACTTCCGGCTGCGTTTTGGCGGTTTTTTTTAGTGTTATTTTTACAAGAGAAACTTTTAAATTTTTAAAAACGGCTAATTCCTTTGCAAGGAGTTTTCCAAAAGTATATCCCTTGTCAAAAAGACCTGCAATTACCAGTTCTTTTTCCTTATAATTTTGCTCGTAAATCTCATACGCCATCCTTTTTATTATCTGTTGGAGCTTTCTTTTATCCAATATGAGATTCTTTTCCATATCTTGCTTTCTTTTCCTAAATTAGGACACTAATATAAAGGTTTTGAAACTTCTTAAAAAAATAAAATCATTATTTGGTTTCGGATAAAAAAGAGGCTAAATTTGCAGTCCTTTTGTGCGATTAAAAATAAATTTCATATAATAATGAAAAAAGACATACATCCCGAATATAGAGAAATTGTATTTCATGATACTACAAGTGATTACAAATTCCTTACAAAATCGACTTTAAAGTCAAACGAAACCATTGAATGGACAGACGGAAAGACGTATCCTCTTGCAAAAATAGAGGTTAGTTCTGCTTCCCATCCTTTTTATACTGGTAAGAAATTATTTGTGGATACTGCAGGAAGAGTTGAAAAATTCAATAAACGGTACAAAAAGTAATTTTAAAAAAGCATATATTAAAAGTCTCTATGAAAGCCATAGAGACTTTTTTGTTTTAAATTCAGCCTTATGAGCTACATACTTTTTGATGATATTGAAATCCGTTTAGCCCTAATGCCCTTTACCCTTACCCGTCCGGTAGCACAAATACGGTTAGGGATTTTTACAATTGCCGAAAAGTGGGAATACTATTTAAAGCAATCTGTCTTCTATGGCACACAAAGCTATCTTGAAAAAAAGTATCCCTCATTGGCAGCTCCGGATGCGATTTTTATTAATGGAGCGGTATGCCCTACTTTAGAGTTGTTTGAAAAAATACAAGCGCTGAAAGAAGGACAGGCCTTGGTGCAAGGAACAACTACACTGGCATTTGCAGGGAAAACGATAAAGGAAAAAATAGAATATGCATCTCCCTTGTGCATTATCCGCAATTGCCGGGATATCTTTCAAAAGAATGGAGCGGCGATCCGGGAAGACTTTAAACGGATTCAGGTAGAAAAAACAGGCCATGCCATAAGTGATAAAAATACCATTGTGTATAATGCCGGGAATATTTTTCTGGAACCGGGTGTAAAAATAAGAGCAGCAGTTTTAAATGCAGAAGATGGTCCCATTTATCTGGGAAGAAATGCAGAAGTACAGGAAGGTGCTTTAATAAAAGGACCCTTTGTATTGGGTGAAAGCGCTGTAGTAAACATGGGCGGGAAGATGCGGGGCGATACAACTATCGGGCCTTTTTGTAAGGTAGGAGGGGAAATAAGCAATTCGGTACTCTTTGGATTTAGCAATAAAGCGCATGACGGCTTTATAGGCAATACAGTAATCGGCGAATGGTGCAACCTTGGTGCCGGTACCAATACGTCTAACCTGAAGAATAACTATGGAGATGTAAGCCTCTTTAGCTATAAAACCGGAAAATTGGAAAATACGGGAACGCAATTTTGCGGGCTTATGATGGGTGACCATTCCAAAACAGCTATCAATACCATGCTGAATACCGGAACCGTTGTGGGCGTTTGCTCTAATATCTTTGGAAGTGGCTTCCCTCCTAAATTTGTTCCTTCCTTTTCCTGGGGTGGTGCCGGTAAATTTGAAATATTTAACTTGGAAAAAGCCTTGGAGATAGCCGGGAAAGTTATGGCAAGAAGAAGTGTAGAACTCAGCGATACAGATAAGGCTATTCTGCAGCATATTTCAGAAGAAGCTTTAAAGGCTGTGGGGAAAATTTAACCCTAAAAATTCCTATTCTTTAAATCTTGCCTTATTTTGTAGATTCAAAGAATTTGTCATTATGTTTTTCAAAGATATTCCCGGTTTAGAAGAGACAAAGAAAATTCTCATTGCTTCCGTAAAGAATAATCATATTGCGCATGGTCAATTGTTTTTTGGCTCAGAAGGATCTGCAGCCCTTCCCTTGGCATTGGCTTACGCTACGTTTATCAACTGTGAAAATCAACAAGCGGAAGATGCGTGCGGTGTTTGTGCTGCCTGTGTAAAGAATCAGAAATATATATTTCCGGATCTGCATTTTATATTTCCTACAAGTTCGACAAAAGCTAAAACCAAAGATATTTCCAGCAATACTTTTTTGAAGGAATGGCGTACTTTTCTTACTGAAACGCCTTATTCCAACCTTTCAGAATGGGGTGCCTTTTTTGGAGGTGAAAATAAGCAGCTTTCCATTTCGGTAGATGAGAGCAGAAACATAGTGAAGAATTTAACCCTTAAAGCAATTGAGGGAGCGTATAAAATCATGGTGCTTTGGCTGCCTGAAATGATGAATGCCGCCGCAGCAAATGCTTTACTTAAAATACTGGAAGAGCCGCCGGGGAAAACAGTTTTCCTGTTGGTAACCCAAGATCCGGGCAAAATAATTACGACCATTTTAAGCAGGACTCAAATGGTAAAGATCCGGGATTTTACAGATAGTGAGGTGGCGACATATCTTGAAAAAAAGAAAGATATTACAGAAAAAAGGGCAAAGCAAATAGCCTACCTTGCCGATGGGAAAATGAATGAAGCGTTTAGGCTGGTCGATGAAGCAGAAGAAGATAATCAGGAAATGTTCCGGGAATGGATGCGGCTATGCTATAAAAAGGATTATACGAGCCTGGTAAATTGGTCTGATAGCTTTCAAAAAATGGGACGGGAAGCAGAAAAAACATTTTTCCAATATGGACTTTCGGTGCTTCGGGAAAGTTTGGTTTTCCAAAGTACAGGCGATGCTTTGCTCCGCCTGGAAGAAACAGAGAAAACCTTTATAGAAAATTTCTCAAAAGTATTGAATACAGAGAAGATCGAAAAAATTTCTACCTTTCTGAACGAAGCTTATTATCATATTGAAAGAAATGCCAATTCGAAAATTGTTTTCTTAGATATGTCCCTTTCCGTAGCGGCTTCGCTTCGGTAGATTTATTATTCCATTGCTTAATAGAAGTAAAATAAAAATAGAAAGAAAATGATTCGAATCGGAACCCGGGGAAGTAAACTTGCTCTTTGGCAAGCTGATTATGTAGCAGGACGGCTTAATGCAAAAGGAATTGCCACAGAAATAGTAGCCATTGAAACGAAAGGTGATAAAATACAAAATGCTTCTTTTTCAGGAATAGGCACAAAAGGGCTTTTTACAGAGGAGTTGGAAGATAAATTACGTACCGGCATAATAGATATTGCAGTGCACAGTGCCAAAGATATGCAATCTTCCCTGCCGGAAGGCTTGGAGTTAATTGCTTTCAGCATAAGGGAAGATCCTTGTGATGTACTCGTTAGTTTTGATAAAACATTTTCGCTTGAAAGGCCGGGTGTAAAAGTAGTAGGTACTTCCTCTACCCGGCGCAGATCCATTATTCAACACTATTACTCAGAAGTCCGGTTGCAAGAAGCCCGGGGAAATCTGCAAACCCGGTTTCAAAAGATGCGAGACGGGCAATTTGAAGCGATGATCTTGGCATATGCAGGTGTAAACAGGATGGAGTTGAATGAATTTATTGTTCAAAAATTACCCCTGCCTGTTTTTACTCCTGCTGTTGGACAAGGAGCTATTACGATTGAAGCATCTGTTGAACTTGCAAAGGAAAAAAAGGAACAAATAAGAGCTTTGGTAAATCATACTGAAACGGAAGTTTGCCTGAAAGCAGAGAGAGCATATCTGAAAAAAATGGAAGGAGGATGCAGTATTCCTTCCTTTTGTTTAGCAAATATCGTCCATGGAATGCTTGAAGTGAACGGAGGTATCATAAGCCTTGATGGAAAGGAAGAAGTACGAAAAAATATTCAAGGTTCCATTCAAAATCCGGAAGAAGCAGGGCTTGCATTGGCAAATCTTGTACTCGGGGCAGGCGGTGATAAGATTTTAGAATCGATTAAAAAGGTGCGGGACTAGGGGCCTAAGTCTGACCATGATCACCTTATAGCCTCTGCATCCGCCCTTATCCTATATAAGGGATCTGAAGAAAGTTTATTTCAAAAGTGATTGTAGTGTCATTACAGAAATGCACGAAAGTAGGAAGGAGTAGTGATGGAAGATTGGAATTTCGGGGTATGGATAAATCGAAAAATCAAGAACTATCAATTCTGGCAGGCAGGATTCCAGCCGATTGAATTAGTGAGTAACTATTTTATTGAACAGAAACTTTATTATATTCATAATAATCTGGTGGAATTAGTATATCTTATTAATTATGAATAATTTATGTGTAGTTTTGCCATTGACTATGCAGGTGGGAAAGGATTGTTGGAAGTAATTGTACTGGAGTAAGGGGGGATTATAAATCCCTTACTCAGGAGTCCGGACTAACGGTTGTTGGTTTTTATACTTTTATTTGGTTATGCTTTTGGGGCGCTAATAGAAGTATCTGAAATATTCAATTTTCTGTACATTAAAATGTAAATGATTGGTAAAATTCCTACTGTGTTAATAAGAGCAATGCAAATAAACCAAGCAAGATGATTGTTCCGCCCTGCTCTCCACATTGCAATTAACTTCCAAATTGCTTCCCATATAACCAAAATGATAATTACAGGCATAAGCCACGCTAATGTTTCTTGTAAGTGTTGAAATTTGTCCATTTGTTTATACTTTGGTTAATTAAAATTCTCATTGAGAATTTCAATATACGCACATATCTGTTACTACAAGGATTAAGGATACCATCTTCAATTTATCGTTTTACTCACTATTGCTATTATAGCATGTAGCAGTGTTGTTTATCTTCCGACTTCGTTTAATACCTCTGTTCGTTTTTGTAGATATTTCAAGACTACGTATATCAATAAAGTCAAAATGCAAGAAGCAATCACAAAATAATTATAATTGGTTTTGCCTTCAATCAATTCACCTGAAATGTCAAAAGCAAGGAAAATCAGAAATATTGCCGCCAGTCCGGTTTTTTCCTTTTTAAGCACTTTCTTCAGACTGAACGGTAAATTTGATGGTTTGAAATTTTTTAGATTTGGAATAAATGCAGGAACTCTTTTAGCCCAATCGGTATAGATGTTTCCAAATTTCCTTCTTAGAAATTGTTCTTCGGCAAACATGATTCTTTCATAATAAATCCAATAAAACAAACAAAAGGCAATTACAAACCATAAGTTTCCTGTTATTAATGCTGGGCCAATCCACATAAAGAAATTGCCTAAATACAAGGGGTGCCTTACAATACTATAGATTCCTGTTGTGTTTAATGTGTCAGCTACTTGCCCTTTAACATTCCTGCCGGACGTATTTTTTGGTGTATGCCCAACGGTATAAACGCGAATCCCTAATCCAATTAAACTCAGGAATAAGCAGAACATCTCATAATAAATTTCGTAGGGTGTGTCTTCCAAAAAGAAAGTTTCAGGGTAGATTTCAGTTCTTAAGTATAAAACTGTACCAATAAATAAAATAATTAGTGGGAGTACGCCCCGGTATCTAAAAAGCCATATTCCTTGTTCTTCAAATTCTTCTTGCAATGCCATAGTTATTAGTTATGTTAGTTTTGAATTTTAAATTTGGCTGGCAACATGATTTTCTTACTCATATTGCTTATAACGAATTACTTAGATACCACTAATGATTTGCTTTAAAGGAAGCATTTTTCTTACAATTAAGCCTTCTTAAAAACTATCTAAACTTAAAGCCAATTTTTTAAATATCCAATTGGGCTCAATGAACAATTAATTTTAGCAATTGATAATGATTCTCAATCGGTTTTAAATGCAACGCTATAAACTATACTGCAACGCTTTTTCCTGGCTTAGGAATTAAAATTTTTAACACTAATTTTGAACTATGGCAATACGAGTTTACGACCCTTTCGAAAAAGCGCATTTTAATCCACAAACCTGTTTCCTAACCGGGCAAACGCTGCATACTTCCGAAGAGCAAACCTCTATTTTCCCGGACTGGGTGCTTGAACGCTATTCTCTGGGAGATAAAACATTTAAGATGTTGGAGGAGGGAAGCATAGTCCGGTATAAAGACCTGAAAATACCTTGTGCCAAAGAGGTTATTGAAAAGGTACTAAACCCGTTGGAAGAAGAAATAGAAAAGGCTTTTGCAGGTGGTTATGAAGAAGTAATAAAAGTGCCGGAGGAACGCCTGTTCCAGTGGATGGCTAAATTGGTTTATGGTATTTTATACGAAGACCTGAATATTGCAAAAAGAAAACTGGAGGAAAGAAGGGAAAGTTTTTCCTTGTCCAAATTCTTACAAGGGCGATTCAAAAAGCTGCATTTTATGTTGCAATCCCTGGTTGTCCCTATGGAATTTACAGGAATAAAACCCTGGACCATTCGGGTAGTGAAAGTTAAATACTCTAAAGACGTATTTAATTACAAAGACGAAACCAACAATCTCAATTTCTCTTTGGGAATGAATGATTTTGGTATTGTAGCTTGTTTACAGGACAATGGTATGGTTGGCAAGAGCCAAGAAGCTATTATAAAGAAAATTGGGAATAAAACCTTGCATCCTATTCAATTTGAGGAACTTTGTAGCCGGTTTATTTATACCAATTACTTATTAAACAGCTATGCTGAATATACTGTACAGGCAAACGATGAAAAAATCCTGATTGAGTCCGTCCCTTTGGTTGCCAAAGCTAATAAACCTTTATCTGAGCCTTGGGATGATACTATGTTTGCACAAGTGCTGGCAAGCTATTGGAGGCCTTGGGGACTTACCATGAGCCAGATTATTACGTTCCCCAATCCTCCTATAAGTTATCTAGAAGATGATTACAGCCATGAGCTCATCGCTATGGATTCCATTCCATTACCTTATTAAAAAAGCGGTAAGAAATATATTGCTTTAAATTATAATACTGTATTAAGAACGTTGCTCTAATAGTCTTTTATAGGCTTCTTGCATTTTTTCTACAGGGACACAAAGGGATACTCTTAAATACGCTTTTCCATTGTCTCCGAATATCATACCCGGAGTAAAGAAAATGTAGTGAGACTGGAGTATTTGGTCAATAAAAGAAGGGATATCTCCTGTTTTTTCCGGGTTTTTGGGTTTTGCCCATATAAACATGCCCACTTGGTCTTTGCTATACTCAAAATCCAGTAAATCCAGTATTTTATACACCCAAGCTCTGCGCTCTTCGTACACTTTGTTCCTGTCGGCATGCCATTGTGCGGAGTTGTCGAGTGCTTTTATGGCTGCTTTCTGCAAGCCTTGGAACATCCCGGAGTCGATATTGCTTTTTACGGTCAAGGCGGCTGCCAGGTAGTCTTTATCACCGAGTATCATACCAATCCTCCAACCTGCCATATTATGGGATTTGCTAAAGGAATTGAATTCAATAGCAACCTCTTTTGCCCCCTCAACGGAAAGAATGCTTAATGGCGGTTTTTTATTTAAAACAAGGCTGTACGGGTTGTCATAGCAAATAAGTATTTTTTGTTCTTTTGCAAAGGCTACCAGCTCCTTCAGCACTTCTTTGGAAACTTCTTGTCCTGTTGGCATGTGCGGGTAGTTTACCCACATTATTTTTACCTTGGAAAGATCTTCCTTTCGAAGTTCCTCAAAGTTTGGATACCAATGCTCTTTTTCGGTGAGATTATATTTGCGTACTACTGCCCCCAAAAGGCTTGTAAGCGCAGAATACCCCGGATAACCGGGGTCGGGTACTAAAACCTCATCTCCGGGATTTAAAAAAGCCATGGAAATATGCAAAATCCCTTCTTTAGAACCCATTAAAGGAAGAATTTCATTGTCCGGATTTAAAACGACTCCATACGTTGCTTTATACCATTGTGCAAGTTTTTCCCTGAATTCAGGAATGCCTCTATAAGGTTGATACCCGTGGGTATTGGGAAGGGAAGCTGTTTCAAAAAGCGCTTTTATGGTTGCTTCAGAAGGTGCCAGATCCGGACTCCCGATACCAAAGCTAATAACATTTTTACCTTCTTTATTGAGCCGGGCTATCTCTTCCAGCTTTTTTACAAAATAATACTCCTGAACGGTGTTGAGTCGATTAGCTTTTGGAATAATCATGGATCGTTTTTCCTTTCTTGTATTCTCCTAATATATTTAACTCCTTTACGATAGAGTTTATCTGTATCGCTTTTCTAAAGTCTTCGGGGTTTTTCCATTCACAATCTACATAAAAAGTATATTCATTGGGTTTCCCTAAAATGGGTATAGACTGTATTTTGGTGAGGTTTATATTGTTTTCAACAACAATACGAAGCACTTCTGCCAAAGCCCCCACTTGGTTCGGTAGTTGAAAGCTGAGCGTACTTTTGTTGGCACCTTCAACTTTTGTTTTTTTATTGCTGCTTAAGATCATAAACCGGGTAAAATTCATTTTCTCGGTTTCTATACCTTCTGCCAGAATTTCCATGCCGTATAATTCTGCCGCAAAACGCCCCGCTATTGCTGCTACCGTTGCTTCCTTGTTTCTTTTTATATCCCGTGCGCTGTCTGCGGTATCTTGATGCTCTTCCAGTTGTATATGCGGATATTTATCTAAAAACTCTTCACATTGTAGAAGCGCCATGTAGTGGGAACGGACAATTTTAATAGTATCCATTTTTACCCCGGGCAGTGCAATAAGGTTTTGCTCGATTCGAAGTTCTATCTCTCCAATGATATGCAAATCATAATTTCTTATTAAAGAATAATTTCCGAGGATTCCTCCGGCAATAGAATTTTCAATAGCCATTACCGCATATTCTACTTCCTCGTTTTTTAGAACGGTACAAACTTTTTTGAAGCTGTCGCAATGAACGGGGTTTATATCTTTGCCAAAATAATTTCGGGCAGCAATGTCATGAAAAGAGGCATCCCCTCCCTGAATAGCTATTTTCATAAAAATCAGAATACTTTTTGGATTTCGGTTTTTAGGCAAAAAAGAGCTGCCTGAACAGGGTCTTCATTTTTTTGCATGCGCTCATCCATTATTTTCTTTGCCAATTCTATACTTCTGGCTTCTCCGGGCAGCGATTTGTAAGCATTATTTATGCTTGTTATGATAGTATCCATAGAAAGCCGTATGATTTTCCATGTCTGTTCGCTTATGTAAACCTGCTGTGAAAGGTTGTGATTGAACTCTTCCCGGATTGCCGCAATAAGCAAATGTTGTAAATGTGCGGCGGTGTAATCGGGTTGGTTTGTGCGTAATAGAAGATTAGAAGGGGAAATCCTTTCCAGAAACAAGGCCATTCTTTCATAAGCCTGTAGGCGTAGAGGCAAAATAATTTCCGTGTTTTTTATTTTTAATTCTACAAGCTTTCTTTCAAATTCTTTATTCAAAAAGGACTTAACTACCAGGTACATTGCATACATAACGCAAGCAGCAGGAATTAAAATCTTTACAAGGTCTCCTAAAAATCCCAGATCGTTCATACTTTTTTTGACAAAATTAATAAGTAAATTGAATTTTGATAAATTCGTTGGTGTTTAAATATAATTGAATTATTAATGCTATGACAGAAGGCGTTTTTAAAAAGTTCCTCCCTTGTACTTTTACTGAATCGGCATTACGGGAAATTAAGGAAATAATCTTTAATAAAAAGGTACCGGAAGGGTATGGGCTTCGTGTGGGCATTAAAGGCGGTGGTTGCGGTGGCGTTTCTTATATGCTTGGTTTTGATCAGGAAAACGGTACTGATGTTGCTTATGAAGTAGAAGGCGTACCCGTTTTTATAGATAAGAAACATGTCATGTTTCTCTCGGGCTTGCAAATTGATTTTGAAGATGGGGTAAATATGAGAGGATTTATTTTTAATGCTGCTTCTGCCTAAACTGCTGCTCCTTACAAATGGGCAATTACAAATTCAACCCGGCGATTTAACTTCCGGGTCGCTTCAAATTTATTGCTGGCTATTGGTTGTGTCCCTCCAAATGCCTTTGTGGTAATGCGGCTTCCCACTATACCTTCTGAAATCAGATATTCCTTAATAGCATTGGCTCTGGCTTGCGATAGTTTAAAATTTAAGTCCGGGTCGCCAATTCCGTCTGTATGCCCATGTAATTCAACCCTCATGGAAGGGTTTAGTTGCATCATCTTTACGACTTCCTTGAGTTGCTGCAAACTGCTTTTTAGTAAAACTGCTTTACTTCGCTCAAAAAAGACATTATTAAGATTCATTTTTTGCCCGGTTTGCAGGGGCGTAAGTTGGAGATCCTGCCTTATTAATTTAAAATCTTGCCTATCACCAACCCTTATGTTCTCTTCACTGAGCAGATAGCCTTTTTTTTCCACTCCAATTGCATAATGTTTCCCTTTTTCCAACAAGAGAGAATAGTTTCCTGTTACCGAGTCTGCTTCTACTTCATCGACCAATTCTCCTGTGTCGAGTAAGGTAACTCGTACTTTGGCTCTGGTGGGTTCTCTATTGTTTTTATTGACTACTTTTCCGGCCATTACCACCATATCCGATTCTTCCAATAGTTTATTTAGGTTTTTAGCATTTAAAATACTTTTTTCCGTTTGGATAGATTGTGCTGCTTCTGCTTCTTTTTCTTTTACAAGCAGCGATAATCCTTTTGTTTCTAAATAGATATGTGCATCTTTAGATAAAGAAATACCCTCTATTTTTATCCAGGCGTCGCAGACTCTTTTACATATATAGTTGTTATACTCGTCATAATTACAGCCACAACTGTCTTTAGCAGCTTCAAAAGCATTTGCAATATCCTTATTATGGAGTGTATTCCCTTTTATGGAGATTTCTACTCTCCGGTTCATTTGTCTTCCCTCTTTGGTCTGGTTAGAAGCAATGGGCATGCTTTCCCCAAAACCTTTTATTCGAAACCTGGTTGCGTCAACTCCGTTCTTTGCGGTATATCGCGCTACCGCCGCTGCTCTTCTTTTAGAAAGGGAATAGTTGTACTGCTCTGACCCACTATTGTCTGTATGCCCTGCAACCTCAACTTCTGTCCCTTTGTATTGGGAAACAATCTCGGCAAGGCCTTTTAGTGCATTTTTTGCCTGCGGACTCAGGACATCTGAGTTTACTGCAAATAGTATTTGAGAGCTAAAAGTTATTTTTATATCATTGCCGACTCTTACAATGGAGGCATTGTCTATTTCTTTCCGCAGGTCTTCAATTTGTAAATCTATACTGTCTGTTTGTTGTACTTCCTTTGCTTCTACTTTGGGAACTAAAGGTATATCCTGAAGCGTATCTGCAGATTGCCCGGGAATCGGTAGTTGGGCTACAGGGTTGTTCTCTGATTGCTTTATAGCACAGGAAACAAGAAATAGAAGACCCAAAAAAGTAAAAAACTGCCTCATTCCATCAAACGGGTTTAAAAAAAAACCTTCTTTGAAAGAATATTGTTTAAAAATCTGAGTTCAATATTAAAAATGCAGGAACACTACGAACTATTTATTGGGGGATGATTTCTTTCACCTCTTTGGGGTTCTGTATTTATTGGGAAACGATTTTCTATAATCCTTGTATCCCTCCGGGATTGGCTTCTCTTTCATCCTTCCGATTTCATTCATTTAATAAAGGTTTTAAAAGGTGGAATTGCAAAAGATTGAGCTGCTTATAAACGATTGTTTTTGATAATTCGCTTGGACGAAAGTTGGAACGGCTGAAATAATTGTAGAAATTTAAATCCGATAAATCAAAATCCCGAGGGATGGTATTATTCTCTACCCTTGGCTCACAATAATATCAGCCTGCGTTTGATTTAAAAGAAAGTTATTTGGGCAGCCTCCCATAGTTTCCTATTTTAACAGCTGGCTTTTTAGGAAAAAAGGAGTAGGCAATCGGCCTTGAAATTAAGCCAAATGAACGGTGTCTTTTTGGGATTTGTTTGCAGTCAAATTAATTATCGAAGGCAGGCTTAAACAGTTATTTAATCCGCCCTAATAGAGGGTCTTTTACGTATTGCTTTATTTACTGAGTGCCTGCAAAAGATCGGCTTGGGTAATGATATGAATTTCCTTTTCTTGATCGTGTACTAAAAGAGCCGGGCTGTTTTTATTAATGAGGGAAGAAAGCACATCTATAGTATTGTCCATAGCTACAAAAGTAAAAGGAGCATCCATTATTTCCCTTATTTCAACCTCTTTCAGTGCAGGGTTTTCCAAGAGTCTCTGCAAGACATTCCTATCGGTGAGGCTGCCTGTGATTTTTCCGCTGCTGTCTTTTACCGGGATTTGGGAAATACCCATTTTGTTTAACAGATTAACTGCATCGGCTATTTTTTGCGTTTCCTGTATCGTTATAAGTTTTCCATTATTCCTTTGCGAAGCAATGATGTCGCCTGCTGTTGCAAATTTCTGATCTTCCAGATATCCATGCTCTTTCATCCAGTTATCGCTGTAAACTTTTGCTAAATAGCGGGTGCCATGATCCGGAAGGATAATTACCATAACATCCTCTTCTTTTAGCTGCTCTTTGGCAAATTCTAATGCTCCATATACGGCTGCCCCACTGGACCAACCTACAAATAGTCCTTCTTCCCGTGCAAGCCTTCGGGTCATTACGGCTGCATCTTTATCTGTTACTTTTATAAAGCGGTCTATAAGGTCAAAATTTACATTTTTAGGAAGGATATCTTCCCCTATACCTTCTGTTCCATAAGGGTATATTTCATTTGGGTCAAAAACGCTACTTTCTTTATATTTTTTGAAGACAGAACCATAGGTATCTATTCCTAAGGTAAAGACGGTCGGGTTTTGTTCTTTTAAAAATTTAGAAACGCCACAAATCGTCCCTCCTGTACCTACACCTGCAGCATAATGCGTAATCTTACCTTCTGTATCGTTCCATATTTCCGGGCCGGTTGTTTCATAATGTGCCTGGGTATTGGAGGGATTGTCGTACTGGTTCGGGTAAAAAGAATTGAGTATTTCTCTGTTTAATTTCGCTGCCGTGGAATAATACGATTTGGGGTCTTTGGAATCTACATTCGTGGGGCATACAATTACTTCTGCCCCCAAGGCTCTTAGAGCATCCAGCTTTTCTTTGGATTGTTTGTCGGTTGTGGTAAAAATACATTTATAGCCTTTGGCGATAGCAGCAAGAGCCAATCCCATCCCTGTATTGCCTGAAGTCCCTTCAATGATAGTTCCACCGGGTTTTAGTTTCCCTTCTTTCTCTGCATCTTCTACCATTTTTATTGCCATCCGGTCTTTTACCGAATTTCCGGGATTGAAATATTCAATTTTTACCAGAATAGTCCCTTTTATGCCTTTTGCCGTTTTATTTAATTTTACAAGAGGTGTATTACCGATGGTATCTATAATTGAATTATAAAACTTCATTGTATGTGGATTTGTGCTTTTCAAAATTAGGAATATAATTTTTCTAATAAAACAATTTAATAACAAGAACCCTCAAGCTTAAGTTTGTAGTCTTGCTTTTGAAATGCAGGTTCAAATAAAAATGGGCTTGGAGAAAGTCTAGTCGGTAGTACCGGCGAGGAGGTAAAGGACAGCCATGCGCATAGCCACTCCGTTTTCAACCTGATCGAGTATGACAGCATGTTTGGAATCGGCTACATCGCTGCTTAATTCTACGCCCCGGTTTATTGGGCCCGGGTGCATCACAAGGATTTCTTTGTTTGCCTTATCAAGGACTTCTTTATTTATCCCATAGTACAAGGAATATTCCCGGAGGCTGGGGAAATATTTTATAGTTTGCCTTTCGAGCTGAATGCGTAAAACGTTGGCTACATCGCACCAATTTATTGCTTTTTGAAGGTCTAGCTCAACTTTCACCCCTAAATCTTTTATATATTTGGGAAGTAAGGTAATCGGGCCACAAACCATCACTTCTGCTCCTAATTTTTGAAGTGCAAAAATATTAGACAAGGCAACTCTGGAATGCAGGATGTCGCCAAAAATACATACTTTCTTCCCTTCGACCGTACCCAGCTTTTCTTTTATGGTATAGGCATCCAGCAATCCTTGTGTCGGATGCTCATGCGTTCCATCGCCCGCATTTACTATTTTTGCCTTTATATGTTTTGCAAGAAAATGAGGTGCGCCTACGCTGGCATGGCGTATTACTACCATGTCTACTTTCATGGCAAGGATATTATTGACTGTGTCGAGAAGGGTTTCTCCTTTTTTTACAGAGCTTCCTGAAGCGGAAAAGTTTACCACATCGGCAGATAACCGTTTTTCGGCCAGTTCAAAGGAAAGTCTAGTGCGGGTGGAATTTTCAAAAAAAATATTTGCGATAGTAATATCCCGGAGGGAGGGTACTTTTTTAATAGAGCGGTTTATAACCTCTTTAAAATTAGAGGCTGTTTCAAATAGTAATTCTATATCCTCTGTTTGGAGATTTTTTATTCCTAATAAATGCTTTACGCTTAGCTTCTGCATGTTTTATATTTCGTTCTTTGAAACCAGGCTTATAAAATCTTCTTTTTCTCCCTGCTCCGTGAAGCGCACAATTACCTTTTCCGATTCCAGACAATTTACTTCCTTCCCTACATAATCCGGTTGAATAGGTACATCTCTGGTGTATTTTCTATTGACAAGGACAAATAGTTCGACCGAGGCCGGACGTCCAAAGGCAATCATAGCATCCAGTGCAGCTCGTACGGTTCGTCCGGTATATAAAACATCATCTATAAGTATTACTTTTTTATCTTCCAAAAGGAAGGGGATTTCAGTCGCATTTGCTTTTAAAGGAGCATCTTTCCTGCGAAAGTCATCTCTAAAGAAAGTAACATCCAAACGACCCAGAGGGATTTCTTTTTTTAAAAGCGTGCTAAGTTTTTTGGTAATGCGCTCGGCAAGGAATACGCCTCTTGGTTGAATAGCAAGAAGTACCGTATTTTCAAAAGTGTCATGTGCTTCAATCAATTGTTGGCATAGCCTTTCCAGGGTTATGTTCATCAGTTGACTGTCGATAATGATTCTTTTTCTCATGAAAAAATATTTAACAAAGATGTTTAAAAAAGTTTAAAGAGTAAAGCAGAAAAGCACTTTTAGTCTTCAAAATCATGTAGTGCATCCTAATTTCCCCGAAGTATAAATACGTCTTTTATGGATAGGCAACCTTATTAAAATAAAATACCGTTCGTCTCCTTTTTGCCGATTCCAAGCCATCATTCTTTATCTCCTGATAGCCCCATATTAAAAAGTATTGGTTGTACCAGGGACTTATATTGGCAAGATCCGATCTTTTCAC
>Ga0164242_10002537_pt1 | contig 21120 bp, 19 predicted proteins | sample OricomgcompostMG_FD_108783 | JGI IMG/M metagenome (GOLD analysis project Ga0164242, IMG submission 108783) | Miracle-Growth compost microbial communities from Emeryville, California, USA - Original compost - Miracle growth compost (MG) ... | reverse complement strand
GACCCGGGACGCGGTCGGTCGCCGTCGCGGACCGGGCCGCCGGTCCGTGCCGAGCGGTCTCCTGTTCCATTCTGCGGCCGGGCCGGGGGATCCGCCGCGCCCGGATGGGCCGCACGGTACGGATCGCACCGGGCGGTCGTTTTGTCGACACACCGGCAACAGGCCGCCGTCACGACAGGCCGATATGGCGACACGCCGACCCTGTGCTCACGGACCGCGTACGACACGCCGGCACGGAGGGAACGGCACGCCGCAGCCCCGACACGCGGGGGCGCCCGTCACCGACCCGGTCGTCTGCCCGGGAGCCGGGCCGCCCTTACGATGACGCCGTGTACGTGGCCCGGGGCTCACGCCATGTCGCCCCCCATGGCGGACGTCTACCGAGCCTTGGTGGACGCCGACGCCGTCGCCCGCCGGCGCGCCCCCACGGGGAAGGCGCAGTGCCGTGCACTCCTTCGACGCGCGGCCCGGCGGGCGTTTCGCGTCTCGCTCACCTACGACACGCCCGAGGTCCACGGCACGTCGCACGGCGCCACCGATACTCACCCCGGCACGTTCCGCGCGTTCCTCCCCCGGTGAACGGGTCGTCGAGGAGCTGGGGTTCGAGACGGACGAACCCGCGCTGCGCGGCGTGATGAGGCTGCCGACGACGCTCACGGACGGCGGCGCGGGGACGCTGGTCTTCCTGGTCCACGAGGGTGTGCCGGACGCGGTGCCGCCCGCCGGTCACGACACCGGCCGGCGGATGGCCTGGACCGCCTGGCCGAGCTGGTGGAAGGCGCCTTGTGGCGCCGGCCGGCGGGGGCCGGGGGCCAGGGCCGGAGGGGACGGTGAGCCGGCCCGCCGCTCAGGCCTCTGGCGCGTCCTTGGGCGGGTCGAGCAGGTGGGGGCCGTTGTTGCGGACGCTGTTCACGGCGGGGTTCACCGCGCGGGCGTCCAGCCGGCCGCCTGCGGGCGAGGTGAGCAGGGAGCGCAGCTCGCCGGCGTCCTGGAGCGCGGGGTCGAGCCAGGCGTCGTAGTGCTCCGGGGCCACGGCGAGCGGCATCCGGGGGTGCACCCGGCCGGCCGCGTCCGTGGCCTCCGTGGTGATGATCGTGCAGCTGACCACCCAGGCGGCCGGATCGTCCTCGCCGGCGGCCGGGTCGCGCCAGAACTCGTAGAGTCCGGCCAGGGCCATCACCCCGCCGTCCTCGGGAGTGATGAAGTACGGCTGCTTGCGGGCTCCACGCTCCTTGGTGGCGGCCAGCGGCTGCCACTCGTAGAAGCCGTCGGCGGGCAGCAGGCACCGCCGCTTGGTGAAGGCGCGGCGGTAGGCGGGCTTCTCGTGGACGGTCTCCACCCGCGCGTTGATCATCCTCGCGCCGACGTCCAGGCTCTTGGCCCAGGACGGGACCAGGCCCCAGCGCAGGGCACGCAGCTGCCGCAGCACCTCGCCGGTGTCGCGGTCGGCCCGCTCCATGACCGCCCACACGCCGTCGGTGGGCGCGACGTTCCAGCTCGGGTCGAGGCTTTCGGCGGCCTCGGACTCGCGGGTGACGTGGAACAGGCCCGCCAGCTCTTTCGGGCTCCGGGTGGAGACGTACCGACCGCACATACGATCCACCCTGCCACACCCCTCCGACAACGGAGCCGGGGCCGGGCGGGGCCCGTAGCCGCCCTGTCCCGGATCCCGCGCACCGCTCTGGTCCGATCCGCTCAGCGGGGCGCCACGTTCGGGTGACCCGCCGGGACGCCGCAGGACACCGGCGGCCCGGTGCGGCGCAGGCTGCCGGAAGCGGCCGCGGTGCTCCTCGCGGGCGCCGCGGCGGCGCAACCGGACCGACCACGGCCGGCCCGGACCGTTCCGGGCCGGCCGTGCCGACACGACCTTCAGGAGCGAATTGTGAATCGTGTGCGCAAGGGTGCGGCGCTGGCCGCGCTGGCCGGCGGGTTCGTGCTGGCCGCCGCCGGCTTCGCCTCGGCCGACGCGGGCGCCGGGGCCGCCGCCGTCGGCTCGCCGGGCGTGCTGTCGGGCAACGTCGTCCAGGTGCCGGTGGACGTCCCGGTCAACGTCTGCGGCAACTCGGTCGGCATCCTGGCCCTGCTGAACCCGGCCGCGGGCAACACCTGCGCGACCGTGAGCGCCCACCGCGGCGCCCAGGCGTCCTCCGGCACCGGAGCCCAGACCGGCGGCGGCAACGGCTCCACGCCGGGTGACGACAGCGGCGATCCGTCCCACGGCGGCTCCGACGACTGCTGAGCCCGTCCTCGGCCCGGCCCGCCGTCAGGCGGTCCGGGCCTCGCCCGGCTCTCCCGCGGCGCTCCCGGTCGGCTCCGGCTCGTCGGGGCGGCGTGGCGGGCGGATGGTCACGGCTCCCGAGTCGAGGTCTATCGGACCACGCCCCGGGTCGCCCTGGCCGGCCTCGTCCCGGGTGAGTTCGAGGCGGTGCTCCTCGTCCTCGGTGTGTTTGCGGCCGGGGTTGAAGAGCTGATCGAGAAGGTTGAACATCGAGGGCCTCCTGCCCGGCGCCGCTGCTGCCCCTCCCAGCGTACGTGGGGCGAGCACGCCGGTCACCGGTGCGTTTCCGGCCGCCGGACGTCCGAGCGTCCCCGTCACGGTGTTCCGCGGTGCCCTGGCCGGGTGCGCGGGCGTGTCCCGGACGGCTCAGCCCCCGGGGACCAGCACCGCCGCCCCGTTGACGCGGTCGCCCGCAAGGTCGGCGAGGGCCTGGTCGGCGCGGTCGAGCGGGTAGCGGGTGACGGTCGGGCGCACCCCGGCGCGGTGCGCGGCCGCGAGCCAGGCCCGGCCGTCGGCGCGGGTGTTGGACGTGGTGCTGCGCAGGTCCCGCTCCTGGAAGAGGTGGGCCTGGTAGTCGAGCGGGGGGATGTCGGTGAGGTGGATCCCGGCGACGGACAGCGTGCCGCCGCGGTCGAGGGCGGCGAGCGCCACCGGGACGAGGTCGCCGACGGGGGCGAACAGGATCGCCGAGTCCAGCGGTTCGGGCGGTTCCTCGGCGGCACCCCGGGCGGAGGCCGCCCCGAGGTCGAGGGCGAGCCGCCGGGCCTGTTCGGAGCGGGTGAGGACGTGGACGGTGGCGCCGTCGGCGATGGCCAGTTGCGCGGTGAGGTGGGCGGAGGCGCCGAAGCCGTAGATGCCGAGCCGGCCGCCCGGGGGCAGGGCACTGCGGGCCAGGGCGCGGTAGCCGATGATGCCGGCGCACAGCAGCGGCGCGAGGTCGGCGGGGTCTGCGTCCTCGGGAAGCGGGTAGGCGTAGGCGGCAGGCAGGAGCGTGACATCGGCGAAGCCGCCGTCGGCGTCCCAGCCGGTGTAGCGGGAGTGGGGGCACAGGTTCTCGTCGCCGCGCCGGCAGTAGCGGCAGGTGCCGCAGGTGTGGCGCAGCCAGGCCCCGCCGACCCGGTCGCCGACGCGGGTCCCCTCCCCCTCGGCGCCGGGGCCGGCGGCCAGGACCCGGCCGACGATCTCGTGTCCGGGGACGGTGTCGGGCCGGTGGGGCGCGAGGTCGCCCTCGGCGAGGTGCAGATCGGTGCGGCACACCCCGCACGCCTCGACTCGGACGAGGAGCTCGCCGGGGCCGGGTTCCGGTACGGGCCGGCGGACCCGGAGCAGCGGCCCGGTCGCGATCGGTCCGGGGCGGGCCACCACCCATCCGGTGAGTTCCCGCGTGGCTGTGGCGTCAGCGCTCATGAGCCCAGGGTCGCGCCGGAGCGGACAGCGGGCAATCCCGGCTTGAGGGGGTTGATCACCCGGTGGACCGCTGCCAGGGTGTGTCCGATGAATCGATTCAGCCCGCGGCGCGGCTTTCCTGGCCGGCCGGGGGACGTGAGGAAGGGGCGCCCATGCAGCGTTTCGCGTCGATCGTGCGGCTGAGGCCGGAGAAGGAGGCCGAGTACCGGCGGCTGCACGCGGACGTGTGGCCGGGGGTGCTGGCGGCCTTGAAGCGGGCGCACATCGGCAACTACTCGATCTTCCTGCGCGACGGCCTCCTCTTCAGCTACCTGGAGTACGCGGGGGACGACTACGCCGCGGACACCGCGGCCATCGCCGCCGACCCGGAGACCCGCCGCTGGTGGCAGCTGACCGACCCGTGCCAGCGGCCGCTGGACAGCGCGGCCGAGGGCGAGTGGTGGGCCCCGGCGGAGGAGGTCTTCCACCTCGACTGATCGACGGGCTGTTCGACGGCGAACGGCCGCGGGGGGATCCCGCGGCCGTTCGAATCGCCGGGCCGGACGGCCGGCGGCGGAACCGGTCAGCCGCAGAGGCGGGCCGGCGGAGGAGGCGGGCCGGTCAGCGGTAGAGGCGGATGTCGGCCAGGCTCCACCAGTTGCCCGCGCTGCCGGTCTGCGTGACGCGCAGGTAGCGGGCGGTGGTGGTGTGCGGCAGGTCGACGGTGGTGAGTTGGCCGGTTCCGGTGCCGGTGGCGGCGGTGCGCCAGTGGCTGCCGTCGTCGCTGACGCTCAGCTGCCAGCCGCGCGCGTAGTCGCCGAGGTTGTCGCCGCTGTCCAGCGCGACCTGCCGGAAGGCGGTGCGGCGGCCGAGGTCGAGCTGCACGTACTGGCCGGGGGCCTGCGCTGCGCCGCTGGTCCAGCGGGTGCTGCCGTCGTTGTCGGCCGCCAGCTGCGGCGAGCCCTGGCCGGCCGGGGAGGCGATGGCGGTGGCGCCGGAGAGGTCGAGCTGGCGCTCATGGCTCGCGGGGGCCGTCCCGGCCGCCCAGGTGAAGGTGGCCAGTGCTCCGCCGGGCAGGGTGTAAGTGAAGGTGCGGTCGCCGACCGCCACGGCGAAGGAGCGGGGGTCGTCGTTCTCGTTGTGCACGACGAGGGCCGTGGAGCCGTCGGGGTTGCGGAAGGCGACGTCGGTGAGCTGGCCGTTCCAGCCGGTGGTGCCGTAGTTGGTGCTGCCGATGCGGACGGCGCCGGGGCGGACGAACTTCGACAGGTGGCCGATGGTGTAGTACTCGGCGTTCTCCGTCACGGTGCCGTCGGGGGACGCGGTGAGGAACGCCGTGCACGTGTCGCAGCCGCCGTTGTGCGGGCCGCCGCTGGGATCGAGGACGAGGTTCCAGTCGGCGGCCGACTGGGCCCAGTTGCGCATGGTGCCGACGGTGATGGTGCGGGCGTGCCAGGTGAGGGTGCCGCGGAAGATCTGGTCGGGCGTGTCGGTGGCGCCGTGCGAGCCCGAGCACTCGGTGAACCAGATGCCCTTGTCCGGGTGGGCGTCGTGCAACGCGGTCATGGCGCTGGGGTCGCCGGAGTAGCAGTGGTAGGCGGTGCCGGCGACCCACTTGGCGGCGGCGCTGTCGAGCACCTCGTACGGGTAGTCCGTCTGCGGGTCCTCGCCGAGCTTCTCGGCGGTGGCGATGTCGTCGGGGTGAGTGGTCCAGTTGTGGTCGTAGGCGAGGATCTTGGTGTGCAGCCCGGCGGCGCGGAGCTTCGGGCCGAGCGCCTCGATGACCTTCTCCTCCGCCTGCGCCGGCATGTCGGTGCCCGGATAGGCGTTGGGTTGCCGGTTCTGCGGCTCGTTCTGCACGGTGAGGTAGTCCACGCGCACGCCGGCGGCCGCGTAGGCCTGCACGAACTTCACCAGGTAGCGGGCGTACGCGTCGTAGTAGGCCGGGGAGTCCTTGAGGTGGCCGCCGACGAGGGAGTCGCTGTCCTTCATCCAGGCCGGCGGGCTCCAGGGGGTGGCGAGCACGGTCAGGTGCGGGTTGAGCCGCTCGGCCTGGCGCAGCAGGGGCAGGATCTGGGCCTGGTCGTGGGCGACGCTGAAGTGCTTGAGCGCGAAGTCGGTCTGCCCGGCCGGCACGTCGTCGTACGTGTAGTGCTGCGGGGCGGCGGTGAAGTCGGACGACCCGATGGGCTGGCGCAGGAAGCTGACGCCGATGCCGCTGACCGGGTCGAAGAGCTTGCGCATGGCCGCGTCCCTGGCCTGCTGGGGCAGGGCGCTGAGCACGGCGGCCGTGGAGTCGGTGAGCGCGCCGCCGAAGCCGTCGACCTGCTGGTAGGTGCGGTTGGGGTCGACGGTGATCGTCGTCAGGTCCGAGGAGCCGGGGGTGAACGCGGTCGGCGCCTGCTGCTGGAGGCGCTCGGTGCCGTCCGGGGTGGTCACCCAGACCTGGACCTGGTGGGCCCCGGCCCGGGCGGGGCCGGGGGTGGCCGCGCCGGCCGGGGTGGCGAGGGCGGCCAAGCACAAGGCTGCGGCCGCGGCGGGGGCGGCCAGGGAACGTCTCATGGGCGGTGACTCCTTGCCGGCGGCGCGTCCGCCGCGCGTGAAACACACTGAAACGCCCGCGTAACAGGGGCGGTTGAGCCAGCAAAGCGGCCGTGATCGTTCCCTGTCAATACGGTGGACGGCATCAGTGCGCGCCCGAACGGCGTGTAACACGCGGAAACGCCGCGGAGGGCGGCGGAACCCCGAGGGGTCCCGCCGCCCTCCGGCGGTGGGTGCGGCGGACCGCGGCGCGTCAGGTCGGGCCGGCGCTGCAGCCGAGTCCCGTCCCGGACGGGACCAGGACGGCTGTCAGTACGCGGAGTTGACGTTGTCCATGGAGCCGTAGCGGGCGGCCGCGTAGTTGCAGGCGGCCGTGATGTTGGCGACCGGGTTGTAGATGTTCCAGGAGGTACCGGAAACGTGGTAGCGCTGGAACGTCGGGTCGATCACCTGCAGCAGGCCCTTGGAGGGGATGCCGTTGCGGGCGTTGATGTCCCACAGGTTGATCGCCTTCGGGTTGCCGCTGGACTCGCGGATGATGTTGCGGTGGATGCCCTCGTAGCTGCCCGGTATGCCCTTGGCGTGCATGATCGCCAGCGACTGACGGATCCAGCCGTCCAGGTTGTTGGCGTAGGTGACCTTCTTGGCGGCCGGCTTGGCCGCGTGCTTGGCGGTGTGCTTCGGGGCGTGGTGCGCGGTCGCGTGGTGCGCAGCCGGGGCCTTCTTCGCGGCCTTCGCGGCCTTCTTGTGCGCGGCGGCCTTGACGGCCTTCTTCGGCGCGGCCTTCTTCGCCGGGGCGGTCTTCTCGACCGCGCCGGTCAGCGCCTTGGCCTGCGGGGCCGCGGTGTGCACGGTCGTGTGGGTGCCCAGGTCAGTGGTCTGAAGGCCGGACTGACCCGGCTGCTTCAGGTGCTGGCCGGAGGAGACGGTGAACCCGGTGGGGTCGCCCGCCGCGGTCGCCGAGCCGGCTCCGGCCGTTGCCTGGACACCTGCGACGGCCAGCATGGCGGCGACGGCGGCCGCGGAGCCGACCGCGGTGACCTTGCGCTTGCGGTCCATGCGGGTGAACGCGGTGACGGCCTTCTTCGGGTTCGGGATCGTGCGGAGCTGCATGCGGAAAGTTCCTCTTCCATTCGGGGACGACCAAAGTGTTAAAGCTCCGGGATTCAAGGGTCAAAGGGCGCATCTACGGACAGGCACGTAGATATGGATGGAAGAGGCGCATGATTAACGAAGAGCCGCACGTCAGATGGGTATAAATCAGACATATGCCGTACTAAGCGGCTTCGTATGTGACCCGCGCTATATCGAGAGCATCACAGCGGCCCCACTACCGATCGACGCTGCGTGAAGACGCGTGCCCGCTCCGTCATTGAATTTCGGGGGCATTACGCGGCGCGCCCCGGCCGGAGTTCGCTCCGGTATTCGCCCCGCATTCCCCCGGGGATTTGCGGGGGTTATTCGCCCGGATTCAGCGGGCCGAGCCGGTGCCGGGGCGGCCGGGAGCCGGCTCAGCGCCGGCTCGGCACCGGCTCGGTGGAGTCCTGGCGACCGGGATGCAGCCACGGACGGGAGCGGGAAGGGGCCGACGGCGCGGGGCGGAGCGGGACGGGGCCGCTGTCCGACACTTCCCCGGGGCTCCCCGGGGCTTCCCACGGCGCCAGACGCCACGGCTCAGGCGGGCGGCGCCTCCGCCGGCACGCTCAGGTACTCCCCGAGATGCCGGTCGACGAGGTCGAGCAGAGCCCGGACCTGCGGCCCGGGCGGGCGGCGCGCGGGCCAGGCGAGCGAGAGCGTCCAGCGGGCCGGCGGCCCCTGGAAGGGCAGCACGGCCAGGCCGTGCGGATCGGCCAGCGGGAAGAACTCGGGCAGGAAGGCCACGCCGAGCCCGCGCCGGACGAACCCGGTGATCGTGGCCACGTCGGCGGCCTCGACGACGACCCGGCGGGTCACCCCCTCCGCGGCGAACGCACGGTCGCCCAGGTCGCGGTTGCCGTAGCCGGCCGGGGCGTCGACGAAGTCCTCGTCGGCGAGGTCGGCCAGCCGCACCGGGCCCCGACCTGCGAGCCGGTGCCCGGCCGGGACGACCAGGGTCATCGGCACCGCGGCCATCCCCCGCGCGGTGATCCCCGCGGGGACACGCTCGTGGAGGGAGACGAAGGCGACGTCGAGGTCGCCGGTCAGCAGTCCGTCGACCAGCCCCGCGGAGCCCCCGGGCGACAGCCGCACCCGCAGTGCGACCCCGGGGTGCAGCTCCCGGTAGCGGCCGAGCAGGCCGGGCACGTCGAGGAGGCCGGCCAGCGGCATTCCGCCGAGCCGCAGGGTGCCCGACAGCTGTCCCCGGGCGCCGAGCACGGCGTCGCGCGCCTCCCGCGCGGCCTGAAGGGTGGCCACGGCCTTGGGCAGCAGCGCCTCGCCCGCCGCGGTGAGGGCCACCCGCTGCGAGGAGCGCTCGAAGAGCTCGGCCCCCAGCTCCCGCTCCAGCGAGCGCACCGCCGCCGAGACGGCCGACTGCACCACGTGCAGCCGCTGCGCGGCCCGGGTGAAGTTGAGCTCGGCGGCCACCGCCACGAAGTACTCGAGATGGTGCAGGTTCACCCCGGAGAGCTATCACGATCCGCGATGGAGCGCAGCACAAAGAAGCGTTGGACGAGATCGCGCAGGTCGGAGACCCTGGGAGAGTAGAAGAATCCGCGATCAGGGGGAGCACATGACCTCGCGAAGCCCAAGGACGGCCGACCGCGCACCCGCCGGGTCCCGACGTGCGGCGCCCTCGCCGGCGAGCCGGTCCGCGGCGGTGGGCGGCCCGGCCGCGCGGACGGGCGGAGTGCTGCCGCAGGCGTCCTCGGGGGTCGGCTTCTGGTTCGCCGCCGTGGCGTTCGCCGTGCTGATGGCCTTCGGCACCGCGCCCACCCCGCTGTGGCCGCTGTACGAGGCACGCGACGGTTTCGGCCCGACGACGGTGACGGTGGCGTACGCCGTCCTGGTCATCGGGTCGGCCTTCGGCTTCGTCGCGCTGGGGCACCTGTCCGACCGCTTCGGGCGGCGCCGGGTGGTGGTGCCCTCACTGGTGGTCGGCATCGTGGCGGCGCTGGTACTGGCATTCGAGCCGAGTCTGGGCGGCCTGCTGATCGGCCGGGTGCTCAACGGCGTCGCGATCGGCCTGATGGCCTCCACCGCCACCGCCTACCTCCACGATCTGCACCACCAGTGGCGCCCTGATCGGCCCGCCGGGGGCCTGCCGGGCATCGTCGCCACGATGGCGAACCTGGGCGGGCTGGCCCTCGGCCCGCTGGTGGCCGGCGTGATCGCCGAGTGGGCACCACACCCGCTGGCCGCGACGCAGATCGGCTTCGCGGCCGCGATGGCGGTGTGCCTGCTGCTGTCGCTGTCCACACCGGAGACCGTCGACCGGGAGCGGCGGGCACAGGGACGGCCGGCCCGGTTCGCGCTGCGTCCGGGCGCGAAGGGCCCGTTCACCGCGTCACTGGCGCTGGCGTTCGTCTCCTTCGCGCTGCTGGGCCTGCTCAGCTCGCTGGGCGCGATCATGCTCCATGACGAGCTGCACATCTCCTCCCACCTGATCGCCGGGCTGGCCCCGTTCTTGATGTTCGCCGCGTCCGCGCTGGGGCAGCTGCTGCTCGGCGGGATGCGCCCGGCGCGGATGACGGCCGCCGGCGCGGTGGTCTTCGCCGTCGGCCTGGGGCTGGTCGCGCTCTCCCTCTACGACCCGGCGCTGTGGCTGTTCCTGGCGGCGGTCGTGATCGGCGGCGCGGGCGCGGGCGTGCTCTTCAAGGGCGGCGTGGTGCTGGCCGGGGCGAGCGCGGAGCCCACCTCGCGCGCGGGCGTGCTCGCCGTGTACTTCACCGTCGGCTACATCGGCCTGGGCGGCCCGTCGATCCTTTTCAGCGTGGTCACCCACCATGTGAGCGTGCAGTCGACGATGGTCGGCTTCGCCGTGTTGCTGACCGTGGGCGCCGCGCTGTCCGCGGCACTGGGCGCTCGGCACGCGGAGCCGAAGCCGGCCGGCTGAGCCCGGACATGACGGCGCCGCCCGCGGATGTCCGCGGGCGGCGCCGTCATGTGGTCCTGATCAGGGTCGGGTCACGCCTGCTCGGCGGAGCCGTGCACGAGGAGGACGGACACGTGCGCGGTCTTGGCGACGCCGCGGCTGACGCTGGGGTGCAGCAGCGCGGAGATCCCGCTGTAGTGACCGGGGCCGACGGCGATCAGGTCGCTGCCGACCTCCTCGGCCCGCTCGACCAGGATGGCCGCGAGGTCCTCGCGCAGCCCCTCGTCCACCTCGCCGTCCGCGGTGACGCCGGCCTCGCGCAGCCGGGCCAGGGCGTCGTCCAGCACCTTGCGGCTCTCCTCGGCCTCCTCGACCGGGGCGACCGTGGTGGCCAGGCCGCCGCCGAGCACCTGCGAGGGGCGGATGTGCACGACGTGCACGGTGCCGCCGGTCAGTTTGGCCAGCCCCGCGACGGCGTCGATGACGGCGTCGCCGTGGTCCGAGCCGTCGACGGCGGCGAGGATCTTCTTGTACATGGGCGCAACTTCCTTCCGCGGAGGGGGTCGCACCGTGCTACCCCCCACACTCTCAGCTTCCGCGTTCGATGATCGATTCCCGGTTCGGGCGTGGCACAGGCCACTCTGCCTGCCGCCCGGCCGGCCCCGGACAGCGGGGTCATCGTTCCCCGGACCCCTCGGAGCGGGTGGGGCGCGCCGCGGTCCCGCCGTCCCGTCACCGGTCGAAGACCCGGTGGAAGCACTCCCCGCAGCCGTCGGTGATGTCGACCGTGACGGTGGTCCGCCCCTCGGCGGGCTCCTCCGGGAGCAGCCCGAGCCGGTACTCGTCGCGGGCTGAGCGCCGGCCCGGCACCCCGCTCGGGCCTCACCCCTCCACCACACCGCCCTGGGCCGACGGCTCGTCCCGGCGCGGGGAACGGGCCGCGCCCACGACCCCCGCGGCCGCGTCGGCCCCGCCGGCCGGCGGGGCCTGCCGTACCGCGCGGTGCGCGGTGGTGGCCAGGGCCAGCAGGAGCAGCCAGGCGCCGCAGGCCCAGACGAGCGTCGTCGGGCCCAGCACGGTGATGAGCGCACCGCCGGCGAGGGTGCCGGCCGACAGCGCGCCCGTGGTCAGGGTGGTGGTGGCCGCCGCGGCCCGGCCGCGCAATTCGTCCGGGGTGATGGCCAGTTGGTGGGCCGTCATGGCCACCGTGTAGACCGGGACGAGTAGGGACTCGCCTGCCGCGACCGCAGCCAGGGCGGGCGCGTTCGGCGCGAGGGCGTACAGCGGGAACATGAGCGCCTCCAGCCAGAGCATCACCATGGCGATGCGGCCCAGCGGGAATCGGTGGGCAACCCTGCCCGAGACCGCGGCGCCGGCCAGGGCGCCCAGGGCCGCCCCGCCGAAGACCGCGCCGACCCAGAACGGGGAGGCGCCGAGCCGCCGGGCCAGGGTGATGATCAGCAGATAGCCGGCGCCGTAGCGGACCTTGTCGGCGGCCGTCACCAGCGTCAGGAACCGGATCACCGGCTGGTGTCGCAGCCAGCCCAGTCCCTCGCGCACCTGGGCGGCGAACCGGCCCGCCGACGCCGCGGCGCCATCCCCGGCCGCCGCCTCCGGACACCGCTCGCGCTGGAAGGAGCCGCGCATCAGCCGCAGCGAGACCGCCGAGGCCACGAAGGACAGGGCGTCGACGGTGAAGGGCACGACACGGCCGGCGGAGTACAGCATCCCGGCGAGGGGCGCGCCGACCACGCCCACGGCGCCGGCGGCGGACTGCTGCAGGCCGAGCGCGGCCGGCAGTCGGCCGGGGCCGACGACGTTGGGCAGCGCCGCCGCCCCCGCGGCCCGGAACAGGGTGCCCAGCACACCGGCGGCCACGGCCGTCGCGTACAGCTGGGGCATCGTCAGCCGGTCGAGGGCCTGGGCCAAGGCGGTCGCGCCGGCGAGCAGCGCCCGTCCGGCGTCGCACCACACCATGGCGGCCCTGCGGTCCCACCGGTCGGCCAAGGCCCCGGCGAACGGACCGGAGAGCAGGAAGGCGAGGGTGCCGAGGCCGAGCACCAGCCCGGCCCTGGCCGCCGACCCGGTGAGGGCCAGCACGGTCAGCGGCAGCGCCATGGACTGGGCCTGGTCCCCGACGGCGGACACGAGCCCGCCGCCGAGCAGCAGCGCGAAGTCCCGGTTGCGCAGCAACGCGGGACCGCGAGAGATGGACATGAGATATTACGCTCCGTAAACAGCGAAGGGCACACGGGTGACGTCGGAACCGGTGTCCTGGCTAGGAGATACGGGGCGCTGCGAGCATGCGCCGGACGGTAGCGGGACGCGCCGCGCGGCAGCAATCCCTTTTCCGGACCGGCCCGTTGGCGCGTGCCCTAGGATCGTCGGCCATGCGCATGCTGATATTGGGCGGGACCGCGTTCGTCGGCCGCGCGATCGTGACGGACGCCCTCGCCTCGGGCGCCGAGGTGACCCTGTTCGGGCGCGGCCGCACCGGCCGCGAACTCTTTCCGGGGGTGCGGCGGTTGCTGGGCGACCGCGACAGCGGGGACTACGCGGCGCTGCGCGGCGGCGAGTGGGACGCGGTGGTCGACGTCAGCGGGTACCTGCTGCGCCAGGTGCGGGAGGCCGCCGACGTGCTGGAGGGCTCGGTCGGGCGCTACCTGTTCATCTCCAGCCACGCGGTGTACATGCGCAGCGGAGTGGGGCCGGGCTCGGACGAGGACACCCCGCTGCGGCCGCCGGTGGTCGACCCGCCGGTGCTCGACGAGGACACCTACGGGCCGTCCAAGGTGGCCTGCGAGCAGGAGGTGCGGGAGCGGTTCGGGCAGCGGGCGACGGTGGTGCGGCCGGGCAAGGTGGTCGGACCGTACGACCCGTCGGACACCTTCGCCTACTGGGTACGGCGGGCCGCGCGCGGCGGCCGGGTGGCCGTACCGGGCGACCCGCGGCAGCCCGTGCAGGTCGTGGACTGCCGCGACCTGGCCCGGCTGGTGGTGCGCCTGCTGGAGGACGATCGGCCGGGGGCCTTTCACGCGGTGGGCCCGAAGGAGCCGGTGACGCTGGGCGGCCTGGTGGAGACCTGCGCGCGGGTCGCGGGCAGCGAGGTGGAGCTGGTCCCGGTGCCGTTGGATGCGGTTCCGCCGTTCTTCCCGCTGGTGCGGCCGTACTGGCCCGGCCAGCAGCGCAGCGCCGCCCGGGCGCGGGCAGCGGGCATGCCGTCGACCCCGCTGGAGTCGACGGTCGCCGACGTCCTGGCCTGGGACCGCGAGCGCGGTGAGCCGCCGTTGCAGTCCGGCATCGGCGCCGAGGAGGAGCAGGCCCTCCTCGATCGCTACGGGGCCTGACCCGCGGCCCGTTCGGCCGGCGCCCGGCCGGACTCCCGTACGCGGTGGGCGCGTTCGATGCCCTGGCCCCAGTACGTGCCGGCCACCATGAGCGCGGCGCCCGCGGCGGTGGCGGCGGTCAGCGGGTCACCGCCGAGGCCCACCCCGGCCAGCGCTGCCCACACCGGTTCGGTACCGAGCAGCAGGCTGGCGCGGGTGGCCGAGGTGCGCTGCACCGCCCAGGTCTGGGCGAGGAACGCGAAAACGCTGCACAGCAGGCCGAGACAGGCCAGCGCCGTCCAGGTGCGGGCGTCGGCGGCGGCCAGCCGCGGCCCGGCGCCCGAGGCGGCGGCCGGACCGGCCAGCAGCGCCGTGCCGACGGCGAGTTGGACGGCCGTCAGGTGCAGGGGACGCAGCGGGCGCCGTGCCGCGCACCGGCCGACCAGCACCACGTGGCCGGCCCGTACGGCGGCCGCGGCAAGGACCAGCAGGTCGCCCGCTCCCGGCCGGTGCGCCCCCGACCCGGACACCAGCAGTCCGACGGCGGCCACGCACAGCCCCGCGGCGGCGAAGAACGCGCCCGGCAGCCGCCTGCCGCCCACGCTGTCGAGCACCGGGGTGAGCATGATGGTGAGGCTGATCAGCAGTCCGGCGTTCGCGGCGGTGGTGTGCGCGACCCCGTAGGTCTCCAGCACCAGCACAGCGGCCTGGGTGACGCCGAGCAGGGTCCCGGCGGCGGCCTCGTTCTTGGTGGGCAGCCGCCGGCCGGGCCGGGCGAGCACCACTGCGGCGCAGGCCACCGCGGCCACGCCGTACCGGGCGAGCAGGACGACGGGCACGGGCAGCACGTCGGTGGCGTCCTTGGCGGCCAGATAGCTGGTACCCCACACGAGGGCGACGAGCAGCAGGGCGACGTCGGTGCCGCGGTGCGCGCCGGAGCGTGCGGGCGCGGCGCCGGATCCCGGCGGGGCCGAGGACGGCGGGGACGGCAAGGAAGAAGAGGACGGGGTTGTCATGGAGGGCACGCCCCTCACGCTGCCGCACGGCGGACGCTGTAGCCCAGTACCACCTTCTCAACCGACACGTTAGCTGCGCTTCATCATTGCCTAGACTGGCCCGGTGGACGAGCGGCAGCTGAGGATTCTGCGGGAGCTGGGCGAGCTGGGCAGTGTCGCGGCGGTGGCCGAGGCCCTGCTGGTCACCCCGTCGGCGATCTCCCAGCAACTGCGGCTGCTCCAGCGGGGCGTGCCGGTGCCGCTGACCGAGCGGCGCGGCCGGCGGCTGGTGCTGACCGAGGCCGGCAGGGCCCTCGCCGCCGCGGCCGTGGAGGTGGAGTCGGCGCTGGCCCGGGCCCGGCAGAGCGTCGAGGAGTGGGCGGAGCGCTCCGGCGGCCCGGTCGGCGTGGCCGCCTTCCACAGCGCCGCCACAGCCTTCTTTCCCCGGCTGCTGCGGGCGTGCGCCGCCCCCGACGGTCCCGAGCTGGCCCTCGCCGACGAGGACGTGGCCCAGGACCGCTTCCCCGCGCTGACCCGCGAGTACGACGTCGTGCTCGCCCACCGGCTGGAGTACGCCCCGCCCTGGCCCGGCTCCGTGACGGCCGCCGGGCTGCTGCGCGAGCCGCTGGACGTGGCGCTGCCGGCCGGGCACCCGCTGGCGGACCGGGCGACGCTCACCGCGCGCGAGGTGGCGGCCTACCCGTGGGTCACCGTTCACGACGGGTTCCCGCTGCTGGCGACGGTGGAGGCGCTCGCGGCGGCGGCCGGGCGGCGGTTCGACGTGCGCCACCGCGTCAACGAGTTCACGGTCGCCGCGGAGGTGGTCGCGGCCGGCGGAGTGCTGGCGTTGATGCCCCGCTGGACGGCGCCGCACCATCCGGACGTCGTGCTGCGGCCCCTGCGCGGGGTGCACGCGCACCGCCACGTGGACGCCCTCCACCGGCCCGAGCGCGCCGCCCGCCGCGCGGTCCGCACGGTCCTGGCCGAACTGCGCCGCGCGGCGGAGGACATCCGTGCCCGCGAGGCGCACAGCGGGGCCGCGGGCGGTTGAGCGCCCGCGGGTCAACGGCGCCACGTCAGGTCAGGACGAGCCGGCGCCGGCCGTCGGCGAGTTCGCGGGCCGCGTCCACGTGGCCGGCGTGCGTCGTGCTCTCGGTGACCAGGTGCAGCAGCACCTCACGCAGGGCGCCGGTCCGAGGCGTCAGCCTGCCGCGGGCAGGACGCGGGCGTACGGCTGCCGCCCCATCGGGGTGTCAGGAATCGGGCGGTTCCCCGGGACCCGAGGGCCAGGTACCGGGGCCCGGGCCGTCGGTGCCCTCGGCCCGGCGGACCGCGGTGTCCGGGAGGACGGGGTCGCCGCCCGCCTCACCGCCCCGGGCGGCAGCGCCCTGCGAGGGGGCGGGGGGGCAGGGACGGCTCGGCCGTAGTGGCGAGGTGGGCTCCACCCGAGGCGGAGGGGTCCGGACTGCCCACGGCCGCGGCGGCGCCCACCGGGTCGCGCTTGAGGCAGACCAGCGCAGCGTCGTCGTCGAGCGACCCGGACGTGTGCGCCATGAGGTCGTCGCGCAACAGCGCCACCAGCCGGGAGGGGTCGTCGGCGGCGTGCAGCCGGGTGATCCGCTCGGTCAGCGGGTAGAAGCGGCCGTTTGCGTCCCGGGCCTCGGTGGTGCCGTCGGTGTAGAGCAGCAACAAGTCGCCGGCGGCGAACGGGTAGGTGTCGACTTTCACCGTGTCCGCGCCGGCCGGGGGCGGTGGGCAGACTCCCAGCGGCGGCGCGTAGTGCCGGGGCGCGAGCAGGGCGGCCCGGCCGGAGCTCATCAGCAGCGGGGCCGGGTGCCCGCTGTTGATGACGTGCACCTCCGCTCCCTCGTCCGGAACGTCGATGAGCAGCGCGGTGATGAACGCCTCGCCTGCCTCCGACTCCCCCCTTCCGGGCTGGGACAGTGCCCACCACAAAGCCTCCTCCAGTTCGGCCTGGAGGTTCGGCAGCGGGAGCTCCCGGTGGGCGGCGGCGCGGAAGGCCCCGAGCAGCAGGCCGGCGTCGTCGACCGCGGCCAGGCCCTTGCCACGGACGTCGCCGACCAGGAGCCGGGTCGTGTGACGGGTGCGGACGGCCGCGTACAGGTCGCCGCCGATGCGGGCCTGGTCGGCGGCGGCCTCGTAGGCGAAGGCCAGCCGGAGGGTGCCCATCCGGTCGGGCAGCGGGCGCAGCACCACCCGCTGCGCCGCGTCCGCCACGGTGCGCACCTGTCTCAGTTCGGCGCTGTTGCGCTCGCGCCAACGGCAGAAGAGCACGGTGAGGGTGGACACCAGGATCAGCGCCACGAGCTGGGTCATGTGGTCCGACGTGGTGACGCTGGTGCGGATCGTGGCCAGCACCAGCAGCCCGCCGACGGCGAGGGCGCCGATCGCGGCGGTCAGCCGCGAGCTGCCGAAGGAAGCGGTCAGCGCGGGGGCGACGATGAGCAGCGGGCCGAGGTGGATCTCGTTCGGCAGCTGGGTGTCGACGACGGTGATGACCACGACCAGCGTGATCGGCAGCAGCACCAGGTAGCGCGTCTGGTGCCACTTCTGCCACCTCGCGACGCCGCGCTCGCCCGTCCTCGACCGCATGTTTCCTGCTTACACCCGCGAGGGCGGGCGCGCGCGTCCTCGCCGCCGCCCCTTCGGGTCCGGGCGGTCGGCGGCACTGCGCGGGACCCGTCGCCCGGTGCGAACGGGGGCCTGGCCGCAGGGATCGACGAGACCGTCGGGCGTGCGCAGGCCGGGCAGGGGAGCCACCGGTTCCGGTGTCGGACCGCGCCGCTACAGTCGTGCCCGCCACAACGACGGGGAACGCACGGGCACGTACGGGGTGAGGTCATGGCGGACGCGCGGGGCGGACGGAGCGGACGCGGCGTCGGCGACCGGCCGCGGACCGCCGTGCCCCCTGATCGCGGCGGCGCCCTCCGTTTCGGGCCGCTGCCCGCCGCGCTGCTGCTCGCCCTGCTCGCCCTCCTCGGCGTGGCGACACCGGCCGTCGCCGACCCCGTCGGTGCCACGAGCCCGCCGGCGAGCGGCAAGCCGGGCGGGGCCGCGCCCGCCGCCGTCCCGACGCAGGCCGCCCTGCTGGCCGGCGCTCTGCGCCGCGACCCCGTCTACGTCACCGACCAGCTGCCCCGCGTCGTGCCCCGCTCCACTGTCCCTGCCTTCGCCCGGGCCGCGCGCGCCACCGGGGTTCCGACGTTCGTGCTGGTGCTGCCGGACCAGTCCGCCGCCGACGACAGCCTGCTCGGCGCCGTCCACGACCGGCTCGGCCGCGACGGCCTGTACGTCCTGGTCGACACCCTCGGCGTGGCCGAAGCGCGGGCCTTCGGGGTCCGGGCCGACGCCGACGACGCGGTGACCGTCGCCCTGTACGCCCTCCCGTACGACGCCGGGCCGCTGCGCGCCTTCCAGCGGTTCGCCGCCGCGGTGGCGGCCGGCCCGGACAAGGCGGCCGCGCAGGCCGACCTGCTGCGGCAGAAGTACGGCGAGAGCGGCCGCGAGGTGCCGCGCGACTACATCGACAGCACCGATCGCGCCAACCAGTCCTTCGTGACCGGCATCGCCCTGACCGGCGCGCCGCTGTCCGTGCTGCTGGTCGGCTGGTACGTGCGCCGGCGCCGCCGGGCGCGCCGTGCGGACAAGGGCGGCGGCGGGCGGCTGCCGCTGCCCGAGTTCGGGGTGGCGGTGGTGCTGGCCGCCGCGGTGCTGGTGACGTCCCCGCGGGTGTTCGACCAGAAGGTCGACAGCGCCGCCCCGCCGCCGACCCGCGCCGATCTGACCTCCCGGGTGGACCGGGTGGCGGCCGGGCTGCGCCGCGACGCGGTCTACTCCGACCCGGAGAGCCCACAGGTGCTGGACGCCGCCGACCTCGCCGAACTGCACCGCAGGATCGCCGCGTTCACCACGGGCCCGGTCCGCGTCCTCCTGGTCCCGCAACTGCCGGACGACGAGTCCGACGGAGACAGCGAGGCGTTCGTGACGGCCGTCCACGCCCGGCTGGCCGCGCTCGGCGGCGGCGCGGCGGGCACCTCCGCGGGCAGGGGCGCGGGCGGCGTGTACGTCGTGGCCGATCCGCTCGGCGGCGACATCGACGTGTACGACTACGGGCTGCCTCTGGAGGACGACCGCCTCGTCTTCGAGCTGCCCGGGTCCATCGCGCACGACGACGCGTCGCACCCGGCCGACGACCACCGGCTCGCCGCCCGGCTCGACCGTTTCATGGACTACCTGGCGAAAGTGCCGCACGGCGAGCCCTCGTCCGGTCCGGACCAGCCGCCCGCTCCGGTGGACGACCACCGCCTGCCGAAGCTCCTCTTCCACGGTGACTTCGGCCCCGGGATGTTCGTCGGGGCGTTGGCCGCGGGCGCGCTGCTCGGCCTGGTCGCCGCCTGCACGGCGATCGCCGCGGCGGTGGTCCGAAGCCGCCGTACCCCCCACGCCCCGGGGGCCGGCGAGCCGGCGCACCCGTCGGCGGCCCACCTCGCCCGCACCGCCCGCCACGAGGCCGATGCCCTGGCCACCGAGCTCGAAGCCGCCGGCCAGCAGGCCGAGGGCCGGGCCGAGGCCTGGGAGTGCCTGGACGCGGCGCTGTTGCTGCTGGACGGCGGCGAGGGGCAGGAGACGGCCGAGGAGCACACCGGAACGGGTCCGTCGCTGGTGAAGGGCGGGACCGACGACGGCCTGCCGGGCGCCGTCCTGGCGCATGACGGCGTGTCCGCCGCCGACCTGGCCGCGGCGGTCGTGCTGGCCCGGGCCGCGCGCGCCGCGCTCGCCGGGCGCGGCTACGACCGCTGCTGCGCCGTCAATCCGCTGCACGGGCCCGCCGAGCCGTCCCCCGGCGACGGCTCGTCCGGCGGCCGTCCGCCGCGGCAGCGGCCCTCGGCCGAGGAGCCGCTGTGCGCCGCCTGCGCGGCCGCTGCCCGCGCCGCGGCGGGGCCGGCCGGCCGCGTCCTCGACCGCAGGCGGCTGGCGCTGCCCGGCCCGGGCGGCTCGTGGGTGCCGTACCGGGCCGTGCCGGGGCCGCTGCCGTCCGTCCGCGACGGCATGCGCCGGCTCGTCGCGGCAACCAGGGAGTACGTCCATGTCCAGTAGCGCCTTCCGCCGACCCGCCGCCTCCAGCGGTGCCCTGCGCCGCCCGGCCGCCCTGCTCGCGGGGTCGGCCCTGCTGCTGCTCGGCCTGTTCGGCCCCGTCACGGCCGCAGGGCCGGCCGCGGCGGCGCCACGGCCCGCCGTGGCGCACCAGGACGGCGGCGCCACAGCGTCGGCCGGTTCGTCCGGTTCGACCGAGGACTCGGCGGGGCAGAAGATCGCCGATGCGCTGCGCCGCTCCCCCGTGTACGTGGACCCCGCCTACGCCGGCGCCGTGCCGGCGGCGCGGCAGCGGGAGCTGGTCCGGCAGATCGCCGCCACCGGCCTGCCGATCAAGGTGGCGCTGGTGCCGCTGGCCAAGGGCGACGCGTTCGACGGGGACCCACAGGTGCTGGCCGGGGTGCTGCACGACCGGCTGGCGCAGCGGGAGCTGATCCTCGTCACCATGGACCAGTTCCCCGACACCCTCGCGGGCTGGGAGTGGCCGGACGACGCCCACCAGGCGGAGCACGCCGTCGACGCCGTCGGGTTCCTCGACGACATGAAGGACGCGGGGCTCGCCGACCGGGTCGCCAAGGCGATCCAGCTCATCGGGCAGGGCGACGGGGACGCCGTCTACGACAAGGCCACCGCCGACCTGGACGGCGGCTCCTCGCCCGGCCCGACCGCCGGCGGCGGCACGGGCAGCGGCCCGTCGGCGGCGGTGTGGGTGCTGGTCGCGGTGGCGGCGGTGCTGGTCGCCGGCGGTGGCGGATGGCTGCTGCGGCGCCGGGTGGCCGCCCGGCGGAGTGCCCCGTTCGCCTTCCCGCGGCAGGTGTTCGCCGCGGAGGAGGCCGCGGACGAGGCAGCGCTGCGGCAGCGGGCCGAGGCCGAGGTGATCGCCCTGGGCGAGACGGTGGAGGAGGCCGAGAACCGGGCGGGCACGGACCGGGCGCTCGACGCGTACGCGGCCGCCGGCGCGGTGCTGGACGCGGCCCGCGGCATACCCGACCTGGCCGGCGTGCTCGCGCTCGTCGCGGAGGGCCGGGACGCGCTCGTGGGCCGGGCGGACGCGCTGCCGCTGTGCTTCTTCCACCCGCTGCACGGGCGCGCGGTCCGGCGGCTGGCGTGGCGGCCGCTGGGACGGCGCGACGCGCTGGACGTGGCGGCCTGCGCGGCGTGCGCGGCGGCGGTGGCCGAGCACCGCTCCCCCGAGGTGCTGACCGACAGCGCGGCGGACGGCCGCCGGGTGCCGTACTTCGAGTTGCCGGCGCGGGAGAGCGTGTGGGCGGCGACGGGGTACGGCTCCCTGGTGCCCCGGGCCGCGCCCTCCTCCCGGGGCCGGCGTGGGGGTTCCGGCGACGGAGCCGCGCGTGCGGCAGCCGGTGGCATCACCGAGCGGGTGCTGCGCGGGGACTTCTCCCGCGCCCGCCGCCAGGAGTGACCGGCTGCTCCTTCGGCTCCCGGCGGCCGGCTCCCGGCGGCCGG
>Ga0164242_10002536_pt1 | contig 21128 bp, 20 predicted proteins | sample OricomgcompostMG_FD_108783 | JGI IMG/M metagenome (GOLD analysis project Ga0164242, IMG submission 108783) | Miracle-Growth compost microbial communities from Emeryville, California, USA - Original compost - Miracle growth compost (MG) ... | reverse complement strand
TGCAGCAAGGCGGGATCGTGGACAAGCTCAGCGCCGAGGGCGGCCTGCTGGACCGACTGACCGCCGACCAGGGGCCGCTCAACCGGGCACTGGCACCCGATGGTCTGGCCGACAAACTCAGCGCCGAGGGCGGCCTGTTCGACCAGCTCACCGCGGACAACGGGCCGATCACCCGCGCGCTACAACCCAACGGCATCGTCGATCAGGTGCTCGGCGAGGACGGCCTGGTCAACCGGATGACCGCAGAGAATGGACCGGTCACCCGCGCCCTGGCGGCCGGCGGGGTCATCGACCGACTGGGCGCCGAGGGCGGCCTGCTCGACCGGCTGACCGCCGACCAGGGGCCGCTCAACCGGGCACTGGCACCCGATGGCATCGCCGACAAGCTGACTGCCGAAGGTGGCCTGCTGGACCGGCTGAGCTCGGACGAGGGCCCCATCACCCAGGCCTTGAAGCCGGGCGGCCTGGTCGATCAAGTCATGGGTGAAGACGGCCTGATCGACAGGATGACCAGTGAAGACGGGCCACTGTCGCGGGTCATCGAGCAGGGCGGTCTGATCGACCGGCTCTTGGCCGAAGACGGCCTGCTCGATGTCCTGGCGTCCGAAAGCAGTCCCTTGCTCAAGCTCGCCGACGTCGCCGACACCCTCGCCGGCCTCGCGCCGACGGTCGACAAGCTGTACGACGCGGTGCTGGTGCTCAATGACGCGGTGAACCCACTGAGCAACATCGCCGGGCGCATCCCGCTGGGCCGCCAGCGCGGCAAGCGGGCCGCGGCCAAAGCGGTGGCCTCGCAACGGGTGATCGACGAGGACGGCCAGGACCAGCCGGGATCGGGCAGCTGAGGTCGACAGGTTAGGCTTTGACCGGCCGGAAACGGCCATGCCTCCCTAGCTCAGTGGTAGAGCACCGCTCTTGTAAAGCGAAGGTCGTCGGTTCAATCCCGACGGGGGGCTCCGTATTCAGCTCTGCAGCCTGTCGGATTCAGCTCTGCAGCCTGTCGGCCGACATCCGAGGAGCACCGTGAGCGAAGCCGGATTCTGGGTGGCCTGGGGTCTGCCCACCCGCGGTCGCGAGACCAATGCCCTTGCCACACTTCGGCGTTCACGTGAATTTCTGCAGCAGCTGACCGATGAGCAACGCATCGAGTGGTTCGACGTGGTGATCCTGCGCCCGCAGAGCGTCGAACTCGGCGGGTTCTTCTTGGTCCAAGGTTCCACCGAGCAGATCGACACCCTGCGCCGGACCGATGATTTCGCGAAGTGGGTCAACACCGTGCAGTTGGTCGCCGACCGGGTGGCCGTCGTCGACGCCTGGGTCGATGAGGGTATCGACGAGGCGATCACCCGGTACGAAGAGGCCCTACGGGAAGCCGGCCTGGCCGACTGAGATCGCAACCGCACCGAGACCGTCAAATCCTTCCGCTGTGCGGGGCCTTGGTGTTCGATTGACAGCGACTGTGAGCGCGCGAACCTCGGAGGCACACCATGGGCGCTGCGAGATACATCGGGCGGGTCGGCGCACTCGCGGTGGCGCTGGGGGTCGGCTCGGCGGCCTTGGCAGCGCCCGGCCTCGCCTGGGCCGACGACGCCGGGAGCACGGCGCACGCCACCCATCCGCACGCCACCCACGGCACCCACGGCCCCAAGAAGGCCGCCGCCAAGAAACAGCGACTCAAGAAGGCCAAGCCGGCGCCATCGTCCACAACCGACCAGCCGGCCCACAAGAAGGCCAGGGCCCGGCCCGCCCGCAAGACCGTCGCCAAATCCACCACCACGCCGGCACCGGCAACCGAACCGGTAGCGGCCGGCACACCCCGAACGCACATCGCCACGACCACCAGGCCCAAGACCGTACGCGCGACCCCCACGCCGGCGACAGCGGTGGCCGCCGGCAGTCCGCCGGCCTCCGCGGTTGCGGCCGTCACCTCGACCAGTGCCGTCACCTCGACCACGACGGCGGCCAAGACCTCCTCGGCGAACCCGGTTCAGTCGGTGGCGAAAATCGTTGGAGGTGTTCTGAATTGGGTGTTCAACCCGACACCGGCGAATCCGGCCCACCCGACGCTGGCCTGGACGCTGCTGGCCTTCGCCCGCCGCGAGATCGACAACTTGGTCGCGATTCTCCGACCGCAGCATGCCGCATCCAGCGCCGGTGTCACCGTCGACACCACCGGCCTGGCATTGGCGACCACCGCCACCGCCGCCGCCGCGCCCAGCTTCCCCACACCGGGCCAACAACTCAGTGCATCAACAAGTTTCGTCAACTGGGTCACGGGGAACTTCCCACCGAACAACACCTACACCCAGTTCGGGGTCTGGGGTACCGATGTCGGGACCATGTGGGACAACGGAATTGCCGATGACCCCAGCACCCCGATCAACGAACACCAGATCCTGATGGCGTTCGGCGACACGTTCAGCGGCGCCAACATGACCGGCACCTGGCGCAGCAACGTGCTGGCCCGCAGCTCGGACACCAACCTGGCCGACGGCATCACCATCGCTGGGGGACAATGGTTGAACGGCAACATGTTCGGCGGTATGCCATTGGCCCAGCAGAACTATGCTCGCCAGATCATCCTGCCCGAACGGCTGCCGACCGGACTGCCGACCGGGGTCACTATGATCCCGACCGCCGGCATCTCGGTGCCCACCCCGGGTACCGAATTCGGCGCCACCCAGTATCTGAGCTTCATGTCGGTCAAGCAGTGGGGTTCGGCCGGCCAGTGGTCAACCAATTACTCCGCCATCGCGTATTCCGTTGACAACGGCGAGAATTGGTACGTCGCACCGTCCAGCGTCCGGCAGAACTCGCCGTATGGGGGCAACAAGAACTTTCAGCAGTCCGCGTTCGTGAGTTCCGGCGACGGGTACGTCTATGCCTATGGCACGCCCAATGGCCGCGGCGGCTCGGCCTACCTGTCCAGGGTGGCCGAGGCCGATATTCTCGATGCCTCGCAGTACGAGTACTACAGCAAGGGCAGCAGTGGGTTCTTCGGCATCGGCGCCTACAAGGCCGGCTGGTACAAAGACCCGTCCAAGGCCACCTCGGTGTTCGGCCGCGACACCGGCGCCTGCGGCGTGGCCAAGGCCGGCAACCACGTCAGCGAGTTGTCGGTACAGTACAACGCAACCCTGGGCAAGTACGTCACGCTGTACTGCGACCAGTTCAACAACGTGGTGATGCGCACATCGGACACCCCGCAGGGCAAATGGTCGGCGGCCACGGTGCTGTTGACCCAGCAGAACGGCGGGATCTACGCGCCGATGCTGGATCCGTGGTCGCCTTCTACCCTGGGTACCGGAACCGATCTGTACTGGAACCTGTCGCTGTGGAGCCAGTACGACGTGATGCTCATGAAGACCGATCTGACCAAGGTTTAGCCGTGATCCGCATCGTCATCACCGCCGCGATGGTCGCCCTGGCCGCTGCGCCGGTGGCCGGCGCCGCCCCCGGTATCCCGGCTGCATGTTCGGCGAATCTGGAGGGGGCAACCACCCTCGCCGCCGACGGTTCTACGCCCGCGCTGTGCACCGGTGGACAGTGGCAGCCGGTCGCGCTGCCCGCCCCGGCCAGCGATCGCTGGGTCAGCTTCGGCGCACCGCTGGCGCTGCACGGCCAGGGGATGCGCAACCCCGCCGTGCTCGCCGGCAGCTGGACGGCCACACCGCTGGAGCCCTCGGCCCGGTGCCGGGTGGCCCAGCAAAATGTCATCAGCCCTGGCACCCTGAGCAGCCCGGTGGTCAGTCAGGGGCCACCGGACTCGCCGTTGTCGGTCCAGGTCAAACCCGATGCATTCACCGTCGAGCTCGGCGGCGACTGTCTGTGGGTCCGTCGACCGTGAGCTCGGCGCATTCGTTGCCTGGAAGACCGCGGCACGCGGTCATCTAGAGTCGTTTGAGTTGCTCGCGACGGTAGAAAATCACGGCCCGGCCGAGCACCGAAGTTCAACCGCGACAGGGGCAGCACGTGAAGAAGTCGACGTCAGTGATGATCTGCGCCGTCATCGCGACTGCCGCAGCGACCCACGCGCCCATTGCCGCCGCCGATCCGGCCACCGACACCTCATGTACCCCGGCACTGGCCGGGGTGATGTCGAAGAAGCCCACCGCCGACGTGGACATGCTGTGCAAGGACGCGATGTGGTACCCGCAGCCGGCCGACGGGCCGCCCAGTGACCGCTGGGTGACGTTCGGCCCGACACTGACTTTGCGCGGCGACGCGTTACCGAACCCCAACGTGTTGATGGGATCGTGGACCGCCAAGCCGCTGGGGCCCTGGACCCGGTGCCGCGCGGTGCAGCAGACCGGCGTCGGCCCCGGCGCGATCAGCCCACCATTGATCGACCAGAGCCCGCCGAATTCGCCGATGGCCTTCGACATGGAGTACCACGTCGTCACCGCCCGATTCAGCGGCTACTGCCTCTGGGAGCGTCAGCCGTGAGTCGGGCGTGTTTTGCCTCGGTAACCACCGAGACAGAACACGCCGAAATCGCGGTTCAGGCGCAGACGGTGACGTAACCGAGCGGGCCGGTGGCGCATGGCGGGGCGATGTAGACGCTCGGGCCGGGACCCCAACCCGGACCGCGCCAACCTGGGCCGCCCCAACCACCGCCGTGGCCCCAACCGTGGCCATGGCCGTGGCCGCCCCAGTCCCCGCCACCATGACCCCAACCGTGGTCCTGCGAGAACATCCCGGGGCCGACGCCCGGGGCCGCTTCGGCGACACCGCTTCCGATACCGAACAACGCCGCGCCGACTCCGGCGGCCACGGCCGCACCCACTGCAGTCTTCTTCAGCGTGGTCATGAGAAAAACCTCCACAAGCAACAATCAGCAATCAATAAACAAGAGCTGACTATAACTACGCCGTATTTCTCAATTCTATTCCTGCCCACAAGCTCCAATCTTGGAGTGCTGCAATATGTTTGCTGAAATTTAATAACCTGGGCGTCAACGCTGGAATCGACGGCGGCGCGGCTCAACGCTTGGTCGTGAGATAAAGCGTTGTCATATCAGCGATTTCGTGCGACCAGTCCGACCAGCTCAGCGGGTCGGGCCAGACGTCAGCCGACGCTGCCCGATATGCGCCCATCGACATCGCACTCCGGAAAGCAACCAGCAAGGCGCCCTTGGGGTTTGGATGACGAATCTGCTTGTGGTATGGCCGGGCCGCCAACAGGAAGCGTTCTTGCAATCCGGCGATCATCGCCATCCCGCGCTCGGGCGCATCGCCGCCGCGGCCGGCCTCCATCATCGCCGGGATCAGTCGACCACTGTCCGACAACGTCCGGCCCAGCGCGTCGACAAAAGAGCCGACGATGCCCTCCAACGTTGCCGGCGCAGTGTCGAGCGCCTCAAGCACCGCTGCTTCCAGGCGGTTCATCAAGTCCTGCCGGACCGCATCGATCAGCTGATCTTTGCCCTCGAAGCGCCGGTAGACGCCGCCCACCGAGACGCCGGCATGTTCGGCGACCCGCGCGATGGTGAACTCGTCGATCCCGTCGTTGACCAGCACGTATTCCGCCGAGGCCAGGAGCCGTTGCAGCGCGGCGCGACTGCGCGCCTGTTGTGGTGGCCGCACACCCTGCGGGGAACTCACACCTGACGACAGTACTGGCCCGTCATCGACCGCGACCAGCAGCGTTGCCACGTCACCGTCGTTGATGCCGACAGCCCGGCGACCAGGTGACCCTTGCCCTTTTCTCATACCTAGCATAAGAATAGGAATTCTGATTCCGATTAGTCAAGGTTTGGCACCGAACAGACGGGGTTCTGAATGCTCAGAAAAGTACTGCGGTACTGGCTGCCACTGCTGGTGCTGATCTCGGCCGCGTTGGGCGGCTTTGTCGTCCACCGTCTGCATGGCGTCTTCGGTTCGGACGACGAGATCACCCGCGAGGGCTCCGGCATCCTCAATGACCCACCTCCGTTCAATCCGAAACGGGTAACCTACGAGGTCTTCGGCCCGGCCGGAGCCACCGCGACCATCAATTACCTTGACCTGTCGGCCAATCCGCAACACGCCGTCGATGCACCCCTGCCGTGGACACTGACCCTGACCACCACATCGCCATCGGCCAGCCCCAATCTGATGGCCCAGGGCAGCGCCGATACCCTGAGCTGCCGGATCACCGTGGACGGAAAAGTCAAGGACGAGCACACATCTGACGGTGTCGACGCCTTCACCTACTGCATGGTCAAGTCCGCGTGAGCCTCCGACACGAGGCGCGCCCAACCCTCCCCCGGCTGATCCACACCCTGGCGGTGCCGGTCTTTCTGGGCTGGATCGCGCTGGCCGTCATCCTCAGCATGGCCGTACCCTCTCTCGAGGACGTCGGCCAGGCCCAGTCGGTATCGCTCAGTCCGGCGGACGCACCGTCGATGAAAGCGATGAAGCACATCGGAAAGACGTTCTCGGAGTCCAACTCTGACAGTTCGGCGATGGTGGTTCTGGAGGGCGACCAACCCCTCGGCGACGCGGCACACAAGTTCTATGCCGCCATCGTCGCCAAGTTCCGAGACGACCCAAAGCACATCACCCACGTCGAGGATTTCTGGGGCGACCCACTGACCGCAGCCAGCGCACAGAGCCAGGACGGCAAAGCCACCTACGTCCAGCTCAACCTGGCCGGCAATGTCGGTGAGCCACTGGCCAACGAATCCATCACCGCGGTGCGCCACATCATCAGCAGCACGCCGGCACCGCCCGGTGTGCACGTGTACGTCACCGGCGCGACCGCCCTGATCGCCGACCAGCACGACGTCGGCGACAAGAGCCTACGGCTGGTCACCGCCCTGACCATGCTGGTGATCCTGATCAGCCTGTTCATCGTATATCGCAGCGTGATAACGGTTTTCGTGGTGCTGTTCATGGTGATCATGGAAGTGATCGCCGGCCGCGGCGTGGTCGCCGCCCTCGGGCACTATCACCTGATCGGGCTGTCCACCTTCTCGGTGAACCTACTGACCATGCTGGCGATCGCCGCCGGCACCGACTACGCGATCTTCGTGCTGGGCCGCTATCACGAGGCCCGCCATGCCGGCGAAGACCGCGAAACCGCCTTCTACACCATGTATCGCGGCACCGCACACGTCATCCTGGGATCGGGCCTGACCATCGCCGGCGCCACCTTCTGTCTGCACTTCACCCGGCTGCCGTACTTCCAGACCCTCGGAATCCCCTTGGCCATCGGCATTCTGGTGGCGGTGGCAGCAGCACTGACCATGGCCCCCGCACTGCTGGTGATCCTGACCCGCTTCGGGATCCTGGAATCCAAACGCGCCCACCGCACCCAGGGCTGGCGACGTGTCGGTACCGCAGTCGTACGTTGGCCCGCACCGATTCTCGCCGCGTCGATAGCCCTGGCGCTGGTCGGCCTACTGGCCCTACCCGGCTACCAGACCAGCTACAACGACCGCAAGTTCATGCCGGACAACATCCCGGCCATGCAGGGATTTGCCGCCGCCGACCGGCACTTCTCCCAAGCCCGGATGAACCCCGAACTGTTGATGCTGCAGTCCGACAAGGACTTACGCAATTCAGCGGACATGCTGATCATCGAACGGGTCGCCCGCAACATATTCCACACTCCCGGTATCGCTCGGGTGCAGACCATCAGCCGCCCACTGGGCACTCCGATGGACCACAGCACCATCCCGTTCCAGATGGGGATGCAGGGTGTGAGCCAGCAGATGACGCAGGACTACATGAAATCCGAGACCGACAACATGGCGGTCATGGCCAAGCAGATCGACACCATGATCGCAACCATGGACACCATGATGTCGATCATGGACGAGATGGCCGGCGTCACCTCGACCATGACATCGCAGATGAAAAACATGGTGGATCAAATGGATTCACTGATCGACAACATCGCCGACTTCGACGACTTCTTTCGGCCGGTGCGCAACTACCTGTACTGGGAGCCGCACTGCTACAACATCCCGGTCTGCCAGACCATGCGCAGTGTCTTCGACGCGCTGGACGGTATGGACACCATGCGCGACTCGCTCGGTGAAATGGTGCCTGAGATGGACAAGATGGCCGCCATCATGCCCAAGATGAAGAAGCTGATGCTGCCGATGATCACCATGATGAAATCGATGAAGCACATGATGCTTTCGATGCAGAGCACCATGGCCGGCATGCAGGACCAGCAGACCGCCGCAGGGTCCAAGGGCAACCAGATGGGCCAGGCGTTCGATGAGGCCAAGAACGACGACTCGTTCTACCTGCCTCCTGAGGTGTTCGACAATCCGGACTTCAAGCGCGGTATGAACATGTTCTTCTCGCCGGACGGAAAGGCCGTGCGGTTCATCATCTCTCATCTGGGCGACCCGGCCTCCGAGCAAGGTATCGGGCACGTCGACGCCATCCGCAACGCAACGTTCGAGGCGATCAAAGGCACCCCGCTGGAGAACTCCCGGATCTATATCGCCGGCACCGCGGCCACCGCCAAGGACATGAAGGAGGGTTCGACCTATGACCTGCTGATCGCCGGGGTCTCGGCGATCATCCTGATCTTCGTGATCATGCTGATCATCACCCGGGCCGTTGTCGCCTCGGCGATCATCGTCGGCACCGTACTGCTGTCGCTGGGCACCTCGTTCGGGCTCTCGGTGCTGATCTGGCAGTACATCCTTGGTATGCAACTGCATTGGATGATCCTGGCGATGTCGGTGATCATCCTGCTGGCGGTCGGATCGGACTACAACCTGCTGCTGGTGTCCCGATTCAAGGAGGAAATCGGTGCCGGTATCAACACCGGCATCATCCGCTCGATGGCGGGCACCGGCGCCGTGGTCACCTCGGCCGGGCTGGTCTTCGCGTTCACCATGCTGTCCTTCGGACTGAGCGCACTGGTGGTGCTGGGCCAGGTGGGCAGCACCATCGGCATGGGTCTGCTGTTCGACACCCTGGTGGTGCGGTCCTTCATGACACCGTCGATCGCCGCACTGCTGGGCCGCTGGTTCTGGTGGCCGCTGAATGTGCGGCAACGGCCGCAGCGCCCGTCCCGACTGTTACCGTCGACGGCTGTCGAAATGGTGTAGCACCCGCAGCGACCGATCGGCTGTCAAGACGCAATCAGCGTTCGTGCCGGCGGTTGTCAGCTGATGCAGTCGTCGACACCATCGTGGTCGAAGTCGCGCGCCTCTGAGCTGGCCTAGTTCTGCAATCGCGTTGCGGGCGTCGGCTTGTTGACGAGTTGAAGTGAGCTGACCACGAGTTCTCTCCGAGAAGGCCCACGACCACGCGATCAATGTGCCCAACTTGCTACGAAACCCAACCACGTAGACGACGTGGACGGCGAGCCACATCAGCCAGGCGATGACGCCAGTAAAGGGGATCGGACCAACTTTCGCCACGGCATCCAGCGAGCAATTGTCGCCATCGAGCCGTTATATCGATATACGAAGGTCGGCGACAGTTCGCGGTAGCCTTGGCCGAGCTCAGACCTTCGGCGATCTGCCGTGCGGCATGGCGTCCGCCCTGGATGGCGACCTGCGCTACGCCGGGTAATCCGTTCAGCGAAGCCATATCTCCGATGATGTACACGTTCTGGTGTCCAGGAAGGCTGAGATCATCGTTGACTTCGACCCGTCCCGATCTATCCAATTCGGCACTGGACTGCGCCACAAGTCGCGCCCCAGAAGGGCTTGCCGCTACGCCCGCGGACCAGATCTTGCATGAGGACTCGATGCGGTAGTCATGCCCGTTTGCATCACGGATCCGCAGTCCGTCCGCATCGACATCGGTGACCACACAGCTCAGTTTGACGTGCACTCCCAGATCAGTCAATGCTGCTGCGGCGTGATGACTTAAGCGTTCCTCGAACGGCGGCAGGACTACGGGCGCCGCATCAAGCAGCACAATTTGAGCTTCGCGAGTGTCGATATTGCGGTAGGCGCCCACTAGGGTTCGATGGGCCAGTTCCGCAATTTGGCCAGCCATTTCAACACCGGTCGGACCCGCTCCGATGACGAAGGTGAGTAGGCGCGACGGCCGGGTTCGCGCACACCTCGGCTTCCTCGAAAGTGTTGAGAATACGGCCGCGCAGTTCGAGTGCGTCGTCGATGATCTTCATGCCAGGCGCGTGTTCGGCAAAGTGATCGTTGCCAAAGTAGGACTGTTGCGCGCCCACAGCGACGATAAGGCTGTCGTATTCACTGACTATCCGAGTACAGGCAGGTTCGCGGCAGTCCCAGTATGACCGTCAAGAGCGATGTCGATGACATCGCCCAGTCGCACTGCGACATTGTGCTGGTCCTTGAGGATCATGCGGATCTTTGGCGCAATCTCGCCCTCGGCAAGTATGCCGGTTGCTACCTGGTAGAGCAGGGGCTGGAACAGATGGTGGGTGGTTCGGTCGATGACCGTGATGCCGACGGGGTGACGCCGTAATGCCTTGGCAGCGAACAGGCCACCGAAGGCTGCGCCGACAATGACGACCCAGTGCCGGTATGGGCGATCGGCGTTCATAGAGTTCCTGATCGAAGGTTGCCTTGTAGATTGTTCGGTCTGGAAAGAACCCCGGCACGCGACGGACCGCGCGCCGGGGCCAGCTTCAGAGAACGGCGACCGGGTAGTCGTGGGCGTCGGCGACCTCTGCCGAAAGCAATTTGCCGTCATGGGTCGACAGGCCCTTGGCCAGGGCAGCATCACTGGCGCATGCGGCCTGCCAGCCCTGATCAGCCAACTTCAGCACATACGGCATGGTGGCGTTGGTCAGCGCAAAGGTCGAGGTACGTGGCACGGCACCGGGCATGTTGGCCACGCAATAGAACATGGTGTCGTGCACGGCGAAGGTCGGGTCATCATGGGTGGTGGCGCGCGAATCCTCGAAGCACCCGCCCTGATCGATCGCGATGTCGACCAATACAGCACCCGCCTTCATTTGCGCCACTGTCGAATTGGTTACCAACTTCGGCGCCTTGGCACCCGGAACCAACACCGCGCCGATCACCAGATCAGCCTTCTTGACTGCATGCTCGAGGTCCAGACTCGACGAATAGCGGGTCTGGATGCCCCCGGCGAACTCCCCGTCGACCCGGCGCAGCGCGTTGATGCTCAGGTCTAAGACCGTGACATTGGCGCCCATCCCCTTAGCAACCCGCGCCGCGTTGTAACCCGCTACACCGGCGCCGATAACAACCACCTCGGCCGGAGCCACCCCAGGCACCCCGCCCATCAGCACACCGCGGCCCCCCTGAGTGCGCATCAGGTGGTAGGCACCGACCTGAGCCGAGAGCCGGCCGGCCACCTCACTCATCGGCGCCAGCAGCGGTAGCGCATTGTCGGCGGTTTGTACCGTCTCGTATGCGATCGACGTGGTGCCCGCTGCCATCAGTGCGTCAGTGCACGGCTTGGACGCCGCCAAATGCAGGTAGGTGAACAGGATCTGGCCCGCCCGCAGGCGGCCGTACTCGGCCTCGACCGGCTCCTTCACCTTCAGCAACAAGTCCGATTCAGACCAAACCTGTTCGGCCGCAGCCACAATCTCGGCCCCAGCGGCTTTGAAGTCACTGTCGGCGATCGCCGAACCTTCACCGGCACCGGCCTCGATGGCGACCTCATGACCGCGACGGGTCAACTCCGCCACGCCAGCAGGGGTGATCGCCACCCGAAACTCATTGTTCTTGATCTCACGTGGAATGCCAATTCTCACAGTTCATCTCCATAATTAGGTGAAAGTCCATGTGTGGCACAGCTATTGCGCCTGATACTGACGGTCGAACAACCGGCGGATCTAATACTGATGCAACTTCGGAAAGTGCGCAAATGTTACGAACAATATTCTGCTTCAATGCTTTTCGCTAGACGATCCTTGCCTCATCGTCAGCTGGAGCGGGCTTTCGGTGAACAGTATTCAGCTCGGATCCATGAGACACGCAGCAGCACAACGGTTCTTGATCGGAAGTAACCGCTTTGGCGGTCTCGCCACACAGCGGGCATACCCATCTTTGAATCATCGGCAGGTCGCGGGCAGCTGGTGTAGGAAGAAACACGTCCACGTTTCACCGCGAGATTCTGCGGTTAAGTGCAAAAAGTACTCGGCCGTGCGGAATCAGTGGCCGCACGGCCGAGTACGAAATGCCGTTATTCAGAAGACGGTATAGACCTTCAAGACAGTCTCGTGGATGTCCCAGGTTCCGCTCCAACCTTTGGCGAACACCGCACTGTCGCCGGCTGCGATGTCGTACACCGTGCCATCATCTTCGGTCACGGTCATCCGGCCTTCGAGCATGGTGATGGATTCGTTGGTTTCGAAAACCCACCGGGACGGTCCTGGGGCGCATTTCCACAGACCGACTTCAAGGATGCCTTCGCCGGTCCAGAGTTTCTTGCCGGCCGTAGCCATCGGCGCCGCGGTCGCCTCCGGAAGTGGACCCCAATCCTCCAGGTCAATGGAATTGGCGTCGGAGATTACCGTGGTGACTGCAGATGCGCTGGAAGTTGTCATACATTTCCTATCGTTGATTTGACTAAAGTCCTTGCACTGCCCCCGTTTTGAGAGCACATTCGGCACACGGCGGCGCTCGTGCCCGCATTCGGATAGTTGTCAGGGGACGAGGCGCAGCGGCAGCGTGTGGTAGTGGCGTGAGGCATCCGTATTTTTGATGACGGGTATACCGGCGAGTTCGACTCGCGCGTACCGCGCGGCGATACGCTCCCACACCACCCGGACTTCCGCTTCAGCCAGAAGCCGCCCCTGGCATGCGTGAGCGCCTAGACTGAAGGTGAGGTTGCGGGTTTGTTCGGGCGGCCTCGTGTAGTCGAATTCGTCCGGGTTGTCGAAGACTTCGGGATCGTGGTTGGCGGCGCCGAGCATGAGTCGTAGGGTGCTCCCGGCCGGCACCGGAACGCCATGGATGACCAGATCCTCGGTGGTCGTTCGGGTGATCACCGGTTCCGGGGCATCGAAACGCACCAGTTCGGTCACCATTGCATCGCGCACGCTGGGATTGGCCCGGAACTCCTCGAAGAGATCGGGTCGGCGGGTGAACATATGCAGACCGGAGCAGATCAGATAGCTGGCGTCCATGTGGCCGACGAAGTAGATGAACAGCGTCGTGGCGTGCACTTCGGCAGCGGTCATCTCACCGTTCGCCTGGCAATCGATGAGGTGGTCGACCAGCCCGGCTCCGCGATTCGCCCGCTTGTACTCGATGAGGTCGGCTGCACGGCGCCGCAGGTAAACGTGTGCTTCGTCGCAGGCCTGGAAGTCTTCGGGCGTCGGAACAGCGCTGAGAACTGGCATGGCCTGGCGCATGTGCGAGCGCACCGCCTCGATTTCGTCGTCGGGTACATCAAGAAGGCGACACGCGGTGCGGTGCGTGGCTTCGACTGCGACATCGAAGCCGTCGATGAGCCCGTCGGAGCCCACGCGGTCGAGGATTTCGTCGACGACGGCCGCGGTAGTGGTGATCCAACGTCTGACCTGTTTGGGCGTAAGCCATTTGCTGGTGAGCCGGCGCAGGCGGGTGTGCTCAGCTCCGTCGTGGCCGATGGCCATGCTTTTCAGAATGCTCCAACCGCCGGCCTTCTCCCACTCGGGTGCGATCACCACTGAGGGAAGTCGCCCGTAATGCATGAGGTCGTCGTACCGGGTCAGTACGAAGGTGCCGTCATCATCGATGCTGACCGGCGCCTCGGCCAGCGCCCGAGCATAGAAGGGATAGGGATCTGCTCGTAGCTCCGGATCTTTCCACGGCAAATAGTCGCGAGCGGCTGGGCATCCGGAAGTTGTTGGGAAGGCGGGTGTTTGACTCGTTGTCATCGATTTGTGATCCTTTGTCAATTCGAAATGTCGATTACTGGTGCAGCGGCTGCCACATCACATGCGGGTGGGCGTCACCGCATCGGCTGATTCGGGTTCGCCGGTGTCAGCTCGGCCGAGGCCCGCGAACACGCGTGGTTTGGCAGTGCGGAAGTACAAGGCCACCCCGGCCCCGATGACCAGAGAGGCGGCTAGCACGATCAAAAGGCCCAGGTTCTGTCCCGGCTCGCCGCCAACGACGAGGTCGAAATGCAGGACGCTGAGTATCACTGTTGCCCCGAGGGTGAGGATGGCCAGCCCTGGCGCAATGTAACACTGGAACTTGTTCGCGTCCAATGGAATACCTTGACGACCGAACCAGACGATGACAGCCAGGCTTACCAGCGCCATCAGCACCAGGATGCCGACTGTGCCCAGGCCGAACAGCTGCGCGTCGAGTCCTTCGCCCGCGGGGTTGGCCAAGCTGAGCGGCATCAGAAGCACTGCAACGACAATTGCCACGGCGACCGAGGCTCTTGCCGGCGAGTGATGCCGCGGGTGCACTTTGGCAAAGAAGACCGGAAATGCCTTGTCGTGGCCGAGGTTGTAGAAGTACCGAGAGGCCACGTTGTGCACGGAGATCGCGGCAGCAAGCTCGGAGGTGATGATCATCATGAAGGTAAGCTGGGTGAAGAGTCCGGCTGCGAGATGGCCGATTGCACTGGGAAACATCATCTTTGGATCATCGCTTGCGGCCTGTACCGCCCGTGACCCGTAGGCTGTGGTCAACAGGTAGCAGGACACTATGTAGAGAGTGCCGACGAAGGCAACGGCGCCGTAGGTCGCCCGCGGAATGGTTCTGGCCGGATCGTGCACTTCGTCGCGAAAGACAGCGGTAGCTTCGAAACCGAGGAAAATCATGATGGCGAAGAGCAGGCCGACACCGAGGTCACCGTGAGACAACTCGGCTGGGTTCAGCGGCGCGATGGTGAAACCGCTCGGGCCCCCACCATGGAGCAGTACTGCGACGTTGAACACCATGACCACGGAAACTTCCAAAACCATGGCGACGCTGAGAATCTTCGCCGAAACCTCGATGTGGAAGTAGCACAGGATGCTGACGATGGCCCAGGCTATGGCCGTCCACAGCCACCACGGGGTCTTGGGTCCGCCCATGCTAGAGATCAGTTCTGTGAGGGTCATCCCGATGAAGGGGAAACAGCCGCCAAGCATCAGTAAATAAGAGACGACGGCCAGAAAGGCTGAGCCGAGCCCGGTCACCTTCCCCAGACCCGCGCTGATGAAAGCGTAGAACGACCCCGGGCGCGGAAGTACCTTCGTCATGGTCACGTAGCCGATGGCAAACAGAAGTAAACAGACGGTGGCGATGACAAAGATGAATGTCGCTGCTGGGCCGCCGAATTGGATGCAGAACGGAATGAATCCCGCGACGGCGGCGATCGGAGCCGCGAAAGCCAGAACGGTGAGCATGAGAGAGGTGACTCCCATGCGGCCGGTGAGCTCGGCCTGTGGGACGCTCCGTAGTTGTGTCGTCGTGGGCAGGGGCTCGGCTGCTGCGGTATCGGATGGCATAGTGGTCCTTTGGTTGTGGCGGGAGACGGTCGGGGCGGCGACAGGAATATCGGTTGTGGTTGCGGCTACGCGGTTGCGGTGACAAAGGTGGTGGAGAGCCAGTCGGTCGCAACATCGGAGGCATCTAGGCCGCTGTCGGCATCGTGGTAGCCGGTGGCACCCAACTGGCTGGCACCGAGCCGGGTGAGGCAGGCCACCACTGTTTCGATGGCTTGGTTGAAAGTCGAATAGGTGCTGTCGCCCAAGCCGAAGGCCGCGAACCGCAGTCCGGACAGATCAGGCTTTTCGCGTTCCAGAGCTTCGTAGAAGGTGATGGCGGTTCGCGGTAGTTCGCCGTCACCGTACGTCGAAGTGATCACTACGACGGTGGACTCACGCGCAAGATCGGCGGGGTTGTAGTCCTCCATGTCGCTGACCTGACTGTCGATTCCGTTGTGGCGCAGTGTGTCTGCGAGGTCGTCCGCCACCATCTCGGAGTTCCCCGATTCGGTGCCGAACAGGATACTGACGTTGCTCATGTGTGGTGCCTTTCTGCTGGTCCTGATTCGTTGGGTCAGTTCAGCCCGCACGCATCGGCGTCGCGGCTGTGCGTGCTGGCGTCTTTGCGACAGCGATCATTTGTTCGATGCTTGACAGCTTTTGGCGGCACCGATTCGGGCGCGCGGTGCCTCGTTCGAAGGTCTCGATGCGTTGCCAGTCGGCGAAGGTGACGATGCGGTCCTCGAGCAGCTGCTCAACGTCGTGAAACCCATTCTTGGCCAACGGAATCCGGCCGCTTAGGACGTCGTCGATGATCGCTTCGGCGACGCGTTGGGCATCCTTCCTGTTCTCCGGGATGGTGCCGGTGGCCCCGCGGCTGAACCAACCCACGCGGTAGACGTTCGCGCCGGACCATGTCGCCGGGGAGCCGTCCGCCGTACCGTTGGCATGAGTGAATCCGATTGCGGTGATCAGAGTGTCGGCGGCAAATGTGACGGTCTGGCCGTCGTGCCGTCGACCTGCGTGCAGCACGGTGAGTCCGTTGGTTGCGTCGACTCGTTGCGGATTCAGTTCGAAATGCAGGTTCAATTGATGACCGCGTGCAGCAGTGCTACGGGGGGCAGCACCGGCCATGAAGGGCCGCAGCAACTGTGCGGCCGGACTGTCGTCGCCGCCGCCGATGCCGGTAACGTGAACCTCGAGATTGGGCAAGCCAATCAGTTCGCGCATCATCGCGAGGTCGAACTTGGCCTCATTCACCGGTGATCGGCCGATGACATCGAAGGTTAATGGTGTGTCGACGCGAAGCCGGGCCAATAGATCATCGTCTATGTCGGAGCCGGCAAAGTGCTCGGCGCCTTTGGACAGCACGCGGATGACGTCGACCGACACGTTGCCCATACCGACGACAGTGATACGACGCCCCAGCGAGACAACGCGGTCCGCGTCGTCGCGCGGAAGCTCTCGGGCCGGGTAACCGTTGAGCGCGCGTAACAAGGTGCCTGCACCCAAGATGCGACTGTTCGGATGATGTGGGATATCCAATCCACGGTCCGACGGCAGTCCCATCGCCAGCACCACGACATCGAAGGCGTTGGCGATCTGCTGGAAGGCGATGTCACGGCCGACAGTGACGTTGCCAGCGAACCGCACACCGCTGCGGGTGAACAGGCGATCGAATTGACGAGTCACCGATTTGGCGCCCTGGTGATCGGCCGCGACGCCGTATCGGATGAGTCCGTAAGGGGTGGGCAGGGCTTCGAAGACAGTGACTTCCGCCGCGGGCCACCGCTTGGCCAGAAACTGGCTCACATAGCACCCAGCCGGGCCGCTACCTACTACCGCGACAGTGGGTGATGCAGACGGTGCGGTCGTAACGCTGGAGCCTTGAATCATGGCCTGACCTCGATCGTCGGAGTGTGTTCATTCGAACCACGGCGAATGTATACCTAAGACGCGACTCAAGTCGTGTTTTGCTCAGATTAGTAATGCGCCTTCGGGTTGTCCATGGAGGAGCGCAGTGTTTACAGCGCGGTTACACAGGCCGTTCGTTCGATGCGCATGGGGCTTTCGCGAGCGTGGCGGGCAGGCGTCCAATCACGACGGAAAGGGCACGACAGCCCCGGCGTGGCACGCTGAAATCGACGTGGCGCGGCTGTGGCGAGATCGACACCAGACGCGACTTGAGTTTCGTTACTGTTACGCTGGGAGCGCTGCGACTGTCCATCGGCTGGATACCGGTTGTCTTCGACCGGGGCGTGCCGTCCGTCAGTCCTTGGCGAGGTGTGGATGTGGTGCACTTCCCCGGCAGCCGTGGAAGGTAACGCCGTCCCTGGACTGCCACACGAGTAGTAATGCTGACGAAGGAGCGGTGGTGACGCGGTCGGCGAGCCCGACAACAAGGGCCTCTTGGCATCACGAACTGGCTGGCGGGTTACGCAAGCGGCCCCTACAGACCCGCTCCAAAGCCATGATCCAGCACGTTCTCGATACTGCGGCGGCGCTGGTCGAGGAGGTTGGCTACGAAGCCGTCCTGGGGTCTCCGGAACTGCTACTGGATCGATCGGGCGTCAGTCGGGGTTCGTTTTACGCATTCTTCGAGACACCCGAACGTGTGCTCGATGAGCTGTCCTATCAACGGATTCAGCAATCAGCACAACAATTCGGAGTCGCCCTTCGACGACGGCCCGGCGAGCGATGGACCGAAATAGTCGACGTCCTCGTGGATTTCTACACCGCCGACTATCGAGTGCCACTCATCCGCGAGTTGTGGGTACGGCAAAATCTGACGAAGCGCATCAGAGAACTCGACAACCTCGCCATCGACGACTTCGCCAAAATGGTGCTCACCGAGTTCCATCGCCATCTGCCGGCATTCGAGTCGCTCACCGTGCTGGCATGCAAGGTAGCAATTCATGCCTTCGAGCGGGTCTTTCAAGTGGCTTTCACCGAAGATGCCGACGGTGATCCAGCGATCATCGGTGAGGCTCGGCGCATGCTCACCGACTACTTCGCCGGATACGCACGCTAGCCGATGCGTCATTTCCGCGGCTCGCGACTACTCGCCTCGGCCTTGCCGGCCTGAGCAGCCGGCACCGCTGATTGGCGGTCCTTGAGGGTGGCAAGAAGCTTCTGCACGCTCCACATCGAGCGCTGGACGTGGGCGCTCATCGCTCGCTCGGCCTCATCGCCGTCACGAGCCTGCACAGCGTCGAGCACCTCTTGATGCTCTGCGATCGTCGCTTCGTGGAATGTGCCACTTTCGGGAAGTAGCGCCAGCGCCGGGTGGCAGCACTGCCGAGACTCTTCGATCCCGCGGATGAGAAAGGGATTGGCGGTGATGTTCGCTAGTGTCAGGTGGAACACTGCATCGCTGCGCATGAAAGACGCGTCGTCAGGGGCCTCCTGCAACAGTTCATGCGCTTGGCGAAGATCGTTGAGTTCGGACGCAGTGTGACGTTCGCTGGCTATTCGGGATACTGCGGGCTCGACGACGCAGCGGTATTCCATCGCTAGTCGGATCTCGTCGCGGTTGTCGATGGCCTCCCTGATGACATCGTGGAATCGGGATTCGTCCAGGCCGGCGTCGCGTACGAATGCGCCCCCATTGCGACCGCGACGACGCTCGATGAGCCCCTCCGTCTGTAGTTGACGGAAAGCCAGCTGCACAGGCGTGCGGCCAACGCCCAGCATTTCAGCGAGTTCACGTTCGGGTGGCAACGCCGAGCCTGGCGGCAACAGGCCCAGCCTGATCTCCCGACGCACCAGATCGGCGATGTATCGGTTGATATCGACATGCATCGAAGGCAACGGGATCGTACCGGTCGACCACGCACCCATTAGGCTGCTCATCGCATCAACTGCTTTGCCTGCGGTCATTTGGCCGCCCCGCCCGATCCATCATCCGATCTTATCGGCGCCCGCGGCGCAAGAAGCCCGCCGGCGATCGACAGCCGCCTGATGCGCCTTGTTCGGCGGACGTCTTCGCGCCGTACCTCACGCATATCGTGTTCGTTCCCAGTCACTTACGGCGTTTTGCCACGCATCTAGCTCCCACCGGCGCGTCTGTAGATAGTGCTCACTGAATGTGCTGCCAAGGACCTCGTCGAGTGCGCGGTCGCGGCCCTCGAAGGCGTAGATAGCCGACTCAAGGCTTCCCGGAAGAGCGCCATCATAAGCATCGATCTCGCCACGGGTCGGTATCTGCGCGGCTGACAATCCCAGGCATATCGACGCAGCGATCGCAGCAAGGACCAGGTAGGGATTGCAGTCGGCACCGGGTCGACGCAATTCGAAGCGACTCGACGATTCGGCGCGGAGCAGCGCACGCAACGCAAAAGATCGATCATCCGGTCCACACGCGGCGCTGACCGGAGCAAAAAAGCCGGGCACCAGCCGCTTATAGGAGTTGATGGTCGGGTTATAGATCAGGCTCATCGCCGGCAGGTGACGAAGCACGCCCCAGGCTGCACGCCGATAGAGCTCATTCTCGGGGTCGACGATCGCCCCGCGCAGCGCATTTACCCCAGCGCGGTCCCACATCGAAAAGTGCACGTGCGCACTCGAACCCTCCTGGTGGGCAATCGGTTTGGCCATAAAGTTGGCCTGTAAGCCATGCCGACGAGCTGCCTCGGTCGCTGCCAGGCGAAGCAGGGCAGCGGTATCAGCCACGGCGAGCCCATCCTGGGGATCGACGTTCACCTCGATGAGCCCGGGCGCTCCCTCGCTGTGCACCACAGTCAGGCCCAGGTCGAGAGAATCGGCATAGCGACGAAGTGTTCCCACATAGTCGGCGACCTGAGAGAGGGTCGACGGACTGTAGCTCAGCCCCGCCGTCGCCGGTTCCCAGGTGCCCTCCTTGAACAGCCGAAATTCAAATTCGAATGCTGCTTTCAGCGTCAGGCCGTGATCCGACAGGGCGGACAACGCCCGCGTCAAAACCTGACGCGGGCTTATCGCACAGGGTGTTCCGTCCGTTTCCTTCAGATCGCCCAGTGCCAGGTAGCACGCCGGGAACCACGGCACCGGTCGCGTCGTCGCCGGGTCGGGCGCCAGCGAGAGATCTTTTGCGCCACCTTTGAGTCCGCGGTCGGCGATGGTGGTGATGGGTTCATCCACCGGATCGACCGCAAGAAGTAGATCGGTGGTCGATAGTCCGGCGGCCGGGGCGGTGGCGATCACTGAAGGCGCAACCATCTTTCCGCGCAAATTCCCGTGCAGATCGGGAAACAACAGAACTATCGAGTCGGCGTCCGCGGGTATCCAGGAGGCATCGACATCGCGCTGCAATCCCGTTGCCGCGTAACGCGGTTCAGAATTCGTTTCTAAAGAGTGCGTAGACATTCTTGACTTCCTGGTTCTGGGAGCGGAGACCGGTGTCCACCGCGCCATGGCGACGCAGTCCCCGCAGCCATCAACTTGACAGTGCGCCAGCACACTACGGGTAATTAGGTTCTTTTCAAGCGCCTTTTTAGCAGACCTGCCGGCGTCGCGCAACGGCCCGCGCGGAGCCCTGACCGTGTGGGACCAAACACATTGGGGCAAAACTGGTTACACCAACCATGGCGAAACCCACAGCGGACCCAGCGATTGACTAACACCCCCGCATAAGTTACAAATGGATCGTGCGCCACTCCAATAAAGAACCGAGCGATTCGGCTCGCCCCGTGGGTACGGCCCGGGTCAAGCGCGGCATGGCCGAGATGCTCAAGGGCGGCGTCATCATGGACGTCGTGACGCCGGAGCAGGCCCGGATCGCCGAAGGTGCCGGCGCGGTTGCGGTGATGGCGCTG
>Ga0164242_10002534_pt1 | contig 21133 bp, 19 predicted proteins | sample OricomgcompostMG_FD_108783 | JGI IMG/M metagenome (GOLD analysis project Ga0164242, IMG submission 108783) | Miracle-Growth compost microbial communities from Emeryville, California, USA - Original compost - Miracle growth compost (MG) ... | reverse complement strand
CTTGCCGCTCTTCCACTCGGTGCCCTGGTACTGCACGATGACGGTGTCGCCTGACTTCACGGTCGCGCCCGTGCCCTTCTTCAGCACCTCGACCTTCGTCGTCGTCGGCGCGGGGGTCTTCGGGATCGTCACGGTGGGCGCGCCGTCGGAGGCGAGCTTGACGGTCGGGAATCCGGCCTGCGCGGGCTGCGCCGCGCCGTCGGCCTTGTTCGGGACCTCGCCCAGCACGTCGGCGACGAAGACGACCGAGTCGGTGGCCTTCACGCTGCCGTCGCTGAAGTTGTTGGAGACGTTGTCGGCGCTGCCGAAGGCGACGGATGCCGGCGCCGCGTATACGACACGGCTCCCCACCGGCACGCAGCCGAAGGCCTTCGTGAGGCCGGGGACCTTCTGCGGGTCGCCGATCATGACGGTGAGCTCGCCCTGCTGGGACCCCCAGCCGAAGGACTGACCGATGGCCTTGCCCGTGGTCGCGTCGTAGGCGTCGAGCCCCCCGACGACCCACCGGCCCGCCTTGGGCGTCGCGCCGGAGCCCTTCTTCACCACGGTGCGCTGCTCGCTGGCGGCCTTGGTGCCGCTCGGCACCGTGACGGTCGGCGCCGTGCCGACGTCGCCCGTGATCTTCACGGCGTTGGAAGCCGAACCCGGCTTGAGCGAGCACCCGGTGTCGGTGGCTGAGCTGCTGGCCGACGCCTTCGGAGTGCTCGAGGCCTTCGAGTCACCGCTTCCCGAGCAGGCGGTCAGAAGCAGGGCGGCCGCGGCCGCGACCAGGGCGATGGGAACAGATCTGCGCACGGTGAACTCTCGGTAGGCGAAGGGGGTCGGCCCCAGTCTGCCTTACGCGGCTATCGGGAGGCTCAAGATCTCGTGCACGTAGGGTGGCCGGGTGCCGATGAGCCGCGCCCTCTGGATCGCCCGCGCCGCCGCCGCGGCGGTGCTCGTCGTGATCGCCGTCGCGCTCACCGTCCTCTCGGTGCGGACGGCGCAGGAGAGCCGGGCGCAGAGCCGGCCGCAAGCCACGAGCATCGCCGCCGCAGGGCGGCTGCCCGCCTTCCGGGCCGGCGACATCATCAGCGACGACGCCTTCTTCGATGCAAATGCCATGACCCGCGAGGGCGTGCAGCAGTGGCTGCTCGAGATGCCGTGCACCCCGAAGGACCTCTCGCCGTGCCTGGCGTTCTTCCATCAGAAGACGGCGACGCGCCCGGCGAACACGAATTGCGCCGCCTATCGCGGAGCGGCCGACGAGACCGCCGCCGCCATCGTGACGAAGGTCGCGCGGGCGTGCGGCATCAGCCCCCGCGTGCTGCTCGTACTCGTGCAGAAGGAGCAGTCGCTCGTCACCCGTCCGAGCGCGTACGGCTACGAGCGCGCCGCCGGCTACGCCTGCCCCGACACGGCGCAGTGCGACGCCAAGTACTTCGGATTCTTCAACCAGCTCTATTCCGCGGCGTGGCAATTCCGCGAGTACGGCAGGGCGGCGGACCACTGGCCCGTCCGACCCGGGCGGGCGAAGCTGGCCTACGCCCCGGGCGCCTCGTGCGGGGCATCCGCCGTGCGCATCGCGAACCAGGCGACGGCCGACCTGTACCTCTACACGCCGTACCAGCCCGACGCCTACACGCGGGCGCACCCCGACGGTCCCGCGCACCCGTGCTCGGCCTACGGGAACCTCAACTTCTTCCGGCTCTACAACGCCTGGTTCGGCGACTCCCGCGCCGCGCGTTTCCCCGAGTGGTGGGGCCCGTGCCTCAGCAATGCAGGCGGAATCGCATGCCGCGACCGGAATTGATCTGCCGCTAGCGTTGGCGGAATGGCACTCGAGGCCCGAGACTCCGAGGCGGCGCACACCGGCGCCGAGCACGCCGATCCCGGCGACGGCGCCGAGCGTGCCGGGCATGCCGACAGCGCCGTCGGCAGCTCTCAGGTCTCGGCGGCCAACCGCCGGCTGTACACGCTGGCGCGGTTCACCATCGCGCCGCTCGCCCGCCTGATCTTCCGGCCGCGGGTCATCGGCAGGAACAACGTGCCGAAGCGCGGGCCGGTCATCCTCGCGAGCAACCACCTGTCGTTCATCGATTCCGTCGCCATCCCCATGGTCGCTCCGCGGCGCGTCCGGTTCCTCGCGAAGTCGTCGTATTTCGAGGGCACGGGGCTCGGCGGCAGGCTGCAGCGGCTGTTCTTCACCGCGGTAGGCGCGATCCCCGTCGTCCGCGGCGCGGGGAGCGCGGCGCAGGCGGCCCTCGAGCAGTCGCGTCAGATCATCGAGTCGGGCGACGCTTTCGCGCTCTACCCCGAGGGCACCCGCTCGCTCGACGGCCGGCTCTACAAGGGCCGCACAGGCGCCGCATGGCTCGCTCTCACGACCGGCGCGCCCGTCGTGCCGGTCGGCCTCAAGCGCACGAACGAGTTCCTGCCGGTCGGGGCGAAGTTGCCCCGCAAGGTGCGGATCACGATCGAGTTCGGCAAGCCGCTCGACCTGAGCCGCTTTGGAAGCGCGGATTCCGGCAGGGCCCGCCGCCTCGCCACCGACGAGATCATGTCGGCGATTCAGGCGCTGTCCGGCCAGGAGCTCGCGGGTTCCTACAACGAGGCGCCCCCGAGCGGCACCGTCGAGCGGGTCAAACGGATGTTTCACCCGGAGCGGATGTAGCCGCGCCGCCCGCGGCGCCCGCCACCTCGGTGGTCGGCTCATGCTCCACCGGGAAGTTCACCGATGACGCGATGAAGCACATGCGCGACGCCTCCTTGTGCAGCTCCTCGGCGAGGCCGAGCTGCGCGGCATCCGTGATCACGACGCGCGGCCGCAGCGTGGCGGACGTGAAGTGGCCGCCACCGTCGGGGGTCTGGCGCATGGTCCCGATCGCCTCGTCGTCATAGGCCACGACCGTGACGCCGGCACTGGCCGCGACGTGCAGGTAGCTGAGCATGTGGCACTGCGCCAGTGCGGCCAGCAGCAGTTCCTCGGGGTTCCAGCGCTCGCGGTCGCCGCGGAACGACGGGTCCGCGCTGCCCGCGATGTCCGCCTTGCCCGCAGCGCGCACCGTGTGGTCTCGGCCGTAATCGCGGTAGCCGCTCGTTCCTGAACCCCGGTTGCCCGTCCAGCTCACGGCCACCGAGTAGTTGTGCTCGAGTCCCATGGCGCCAGTCTGTCACCCGGGCAGGGGCCGAGCGCCCCGATACACTTCCAGCATGACCGCCACCACGTCTTTCACCGGCCTGACTGCCGGCGCCGGCCGCGTGGAGGCGACCGCGACGCTGTCCGATTCCGCCGAACTCGCCGTGGTGGTGCGGGGCGACTTCGTCGAGTCGCGTCATGCCGGCAGCGCGGTCGTCCTCGGACAGGACGCGACCGTGCTGCGAACGGTCGGCGACCCGGCCGCGCCGGTCTTCGCCCGCTCCTCGCTCAAGCCGCTGCAGGCCCTCGCGGCTCTGTCGGCGGGCGCCGAGCTCGACGGTGCCGAGCTCGCCGTCGCCGCGGCGAGCCACACGGGCACCCCCGCTCACGTCGAGGCCGTGCGGCGCATCCTCGCGAAGGCGCACCTGCCCGAGAGCGCGCTCGGCTGCCCCGCGGCGCTGCCCGCCGACGGACAGGCTCGCGCCGCCGTGCGCGCCGCGGGCGGCGGCGCGGCACCCGTCTACATGGAATGCTCCGGGAAGCACGCCGCGATGCTGCTCACCTGCGTCGCGAACGGCTGGGACGTGGAGGGCTATCTCGACCCCGAGCACCCGGTGCAGAAGCACATCGCCGACACCGTGGAGCGTCTCACCGGCGAGAAGGTGGCAGCCGTCGCCGTCGACGGCTGCGGTGCCCCGACTCTCGCGGTGTCGCTCACGGGTCTGGCCCGCGGCATCCAGCGCATCGCGACGGCGCAGTCCTCGTCGCCGTTCCCCCTCTACAAGAAGGCGGCTTCCGTTGCCGATGCCGTGCGGGAGCACCCGTGGGCGATCCACGGGCCCGGCCGCAGCGACAGCGTGCTCGTCGAACGGCTCGGCGTCCTCGCCAAGCGCGGTGCCGAAGGGCTCCTCGTCGTCGCCGCGCCGGACGGCACGACGGTCGCACTCAAGGTGCTCGACGGCGCACACCGCCCTGCGACCGTGGTCGCGCTCACGCTTCTCGTCAAGGCCGGGGCCCTGCCCGCGGCAGCCGTCGCCGCCGTGCTGCCCGATGTCGCCTCGCCGGTGCTCGGCGGCGGCCGGCCCGTCGGCGAGGTGCGCCCGGTCGTGTGACCCGCGCCGCCCGACCGTCGCCGGACTAACGTGGGACTCGGCCCACAAGGCCCGTCGACGACAGGAGCGACATGCGCATCGCAGTACCCCGCGAGGTCAAGGACAACGAGTTCCGCGTGGCGATCACGCCCGCTGGAGTGCACGCGCTGACCGGCGACGGCCACCGCGTCGTGATCGAGTCGGGGGCAGGTCTCGGCTCGTCGATCACGGATGACGAGTACCGGGCCGCGGGCGCGCAGATCGAGCCTGACGCCGCGGCCGTATGGGCGGGCGCCGAGCTCGTGCTCAAGGTGAAGGAGCCGATCGCCGAGGAGTACCGGCACTTCCGCGAGGGCCTCGTGCTGTTCACGTACCTGCATCTCGCCGCGAACCGCCCGCTGACGGAGGCCCTCACCGCCTCCGGGGTGACGGCCATCGCCTACGAGACGGTCCAGCTCGCGAACGGCCAGCTCCCGCTGCTCGCGCCCATGAGCGAGGTGGCCGGCCGGCTCGCCCCGATCGTCGGCGCCCACACCCTGATGAAGCCGGCCGGTGGCGTCGGGCTGCTCATGCCGGGTGTTCCCGGCACCCGCGCGGCCGACGTGGTCGTGATCGGCGGGGGCGTCGCGGGAACCGGGTCGGTCGCCACGGCGGTCGGCCTCGGCGCGCGCGTCACCGTGCTCGACACGAACGCGGACCGGCTGCGACGGCTCGACGACCTGTACCACGGCCGCGTGGCGACGATCGCCTCTAACCCGTTCGAGATCGAGAAGGCGGTGCTCGGCGCGGACCTCGTGGTCGGCTCCGTGCTGATCCCCGGAGCGAAGGCGCCGAAGCTCGTGACGGACGAGCTGGTGGCGCGCATGCGGCCCGGAAGCGTTCTGGTCGACATCGCCATCGACCAGGGCGGGTGCTTCGAGGGAAGCCGGCCGACCACGCACAGCGCACCGACGTTCCGCGTGCACGACTCGATCTTCTACTGCGTCGCGAATATGCCGGGTGCGGTCGCCCAGACCTCGACATACGCGCTCACGAACGCCACCCTGCCCTACGCGCGCGCCATCGCGCACCAGGGCTGGCAGGTCGCGCTCAGCGCGGATCCGGCACTCGGCCTCGGCCTCAACGTGCATGCGGGGCGCATCGCGAACAGTGCGGTCGCCGCCGCCCACGGCCTGCCCGCGACGAGCCTCGAGGCGGCGCTCGCGGCGTAGCCCCGTCCGCCGTCGCCGCCTCATGCGGCCTCCAGCACGCAGCGCCGCATTCGCCCGTCGGCGAAGACGAGCCACCCGGCGCCCGATGCGGGCGCGAGCGGCGGCGGCAGCACCCTGCTGCGCGTGAGCGCCCTGACGTCCGCGGCGTCGCAGCCCGAGAACACGACCGGGTGACGCGTCTTCAGGGCGGAAAACAGCGACCAGCGCCCGAGCCATGCGTCCGGGTCGCCGACGACGAGCACGCCGGTCGGCAGCCGATCCTCCGCGATGAGCGACTCGGCGCTCAGCGCGCCCGGCTCTGCAGGCTGCGTCAGATCGATCAGCGCCTCCGGCGGCAGCCCCGCCTTGCGGGCACGGGAGATGACGCGCGCGGGCGCGCGGCTGACCAGAACGGTCGCGCTCCCGCGCGCGGGCACAAGCGGCACCCGTGCGGGCGGTTCGCCGGACGCCGCGACGGGAGACCCGTCGAAGGTCTCGAGGTGAGGCGGCGGGGCGAGGAACTGCACTCGGCGCCCGCGCCAGACGCCCCCGCCTGCGGGCAGCGCCTCGTCCCAGAGCTCCGCCGGAGCGCCGGCCAGCACGTGCTCCTGCTTGCTCGGCTGGCGAAGGAGCACCGTCTCGCGGGCGAGCGCGAGGGCGCCGCGCAGCGGGCCGAGCTGCCGCTGCGCCGCGACGACGGGGAAGACGCCGGCTGCCGGTCCGTCCCGGAGCACGCGAGCGAGCCGCTCGCACCACACCGCGGCGTACTCGTCGCCGAGCCGGGCGCACACGGCGTCCGCGTCATCCACGGCGAGCAGCAGCCCACCGCCGGCACCTGCCGGTTCCTCGCAGCGGTCGGCCGCAGCCTCGACCGCATCCCAGGCCTGCTCCCGGTCGGCGCCGACCAGCACCGGCTCCACGTCGGCGGCCTCCGCGAGCAGGCGGAGCAGACTCGACTTCCCGCTCCGCGCCGCACCGAGCACCACGAGCGGCGCCTCCTCCGGAAGGAAACGCAGCATGGCTCGCTGCTGCTGCTCGGGTAGGTCTGCCACGCCGATCACCCCGCGGTCGGCGCCCGCGGGAAGGTCCGCGCGCGTGAGCACTGCGGGAAGCGGATCCAGCCACGGCCTCCGCGGCGGCGGGGCCGGCCGGGTGGCGGCGGCGAGTTCCGCGAGGTCGGCACTCGTCGTGCGGGCGATCTGCACCTCCGTCGCGCCGCCGTCGATGGAGAGGATGCAACGGCCCGGGGTCGCGGCGGAGAGCCGGCTCGCGGCATCCGTCCCCACGACCCAGCGGCTGTCGGCATCGGACTGCACCCGCAGGCTGAGCCGCAGCGGGCAGTTGGCCACGAGTGCATCGCGCATCACGCCGGCGGGGCGTTGCGTCGCGAGGATCAGGTGGATGCCGAGTGCTCGCCCGCGGGCGGCGATGTCCGCGAACAGCGGACCGAAGTCGGGGAACGCGTCGATCATCGCCGCGAACTCGTCGACGACGATGACGAGACGCGGGAGCGCGCCGTCCGCCTCGACGATGTCGCGCACGCCGAGGCGGGCGAGCTCGGCCTCTCGGCGGCGCAGCTCGGCCGACAGGCTGCTCAGGGCGCGCGCCGCCTCGCCGTGCTGCAGGTCGGTGACGACGCCGACGACGTGCGGCAGCGCGGCCAGCGGCTGGAACGCCGTGCCGCCTTTGAAGTCCACGAGCAGCACGACCACCTCGTCGCTCGTGCGGCCCGAGACCATGCCGGCGACCCAGGTGACGAGGAGCTCGCTCTTCCCGCTGCCGGTGACGCCGGCGACGACCGCATGAGGTCCGTCGGCCACGAGGTCGACCTCGGCCACCCCGTGCAGCGTCCGGCCGATCGACGCGCCGAGGCGCGGGCCGCCCGCTGCCGGCAGGTCGCCGAAGGCGACCTCGAGGGGCAGCGCGCGGGCCGCCGCGCCGAGGCCGAGGCCGGCGGCCCGCGCGGACAGTGCGGCGGCGAACCGCTCGGCGTCGGCACGCCCGACGAGCTCGGGGGTGACGGATGCCTCGAGCGGGCGCGCCGGGTGAGGGTCGCCCCGCTCCTCGGGCGCGGGGAACTGCTCGACCGTCGCCGCGAGGGGCGATCCGAGGGAGACCACGGAACGGAAGCCCGGCGGCACGAGCCGCGCCTCGGGGAAGACCCCGAATCGCGGCAGCGCGCCGCCGCGGCTTCCGATCGAGTGCGGCAGCGCCTCGAGCCAGTCCCACTCGCCGCGCGCCCGCCCCTCGGCGTCCGCGAGCTCGGGCGGCGCGAGGTGACCGGGCGGCAGCGCGGCGTACAGCTGGACGATCAGCCCGCGCAGGTACGCGCGGGCCAGCACCGGGTGCCCGCACACGGCGATCCCCTCCGTCGGGTCGGCGAGCACGGGCGCGTTCTCGAGCCGGGCCGCACGCCATGTCAGCTCGAGCTCATCCGGCTCACGGGCGTCGCCCGTGACCGCGACACCGCTCTCGACATTTCCGCGGCCGAGGGTCACGACCATCTCCTCCGCCTTCCAGAGCGCCACCCCGTCGAGCCGCGCCATCGTCCATTCGGCCCCCGGCGCACGACGCTCGAGCGCGCGTCGTGCGCCGTCATGCGCCGCAGCGATCTGCTCGCGAAGCCGCCCGAGCTGCTCCGCGCGCTCGGCGAGCGCCGCACGGCGCTCGCGTCGGCCGCCGCGACGCCCCTCGAGCAGCGAGAGCACCGCACCGACGGGGCCGAGGGCGGCAAACGCGAGCGAGTACGGCGACCGGGTCATGACCCACAGCGCGCCGGCCATCACGATCGGGGTGATGAAGGCCGCCCAGGACAGGTGGGGAGGGCGGGGTGCCGGAGGCCGGGGAGGAAGGGTGAGCGGGGCTGTCACCCGTCCAGGACAGCACGGCCGGGGCATCCGTCTCTGGCTGCGGGACCCGAGATGTGGAGAACGCGAGCGATCTCGCCCCTGTGCTGGGGAAGAGATGTCACCCGACGATCAGGTACTGGTCCCCGATCTCGATCCGCGAGCCGCGCGACACGCGGTAGCGACGACCCGGCTCGCACTCCCGGCGCTGGCCGTCGGCACCCACGATGGCGGTGCCGTTCGAGGAGTACCGGTCGAGCACCCAGAGTTCGCCGCCCTCGACGCCGAACTCGAGATGCGTCTTCGACACGGAACGACCGGGGTCAGCGAGGGTGACGAGCTGGTCGAACGTCTCGCCCTCGGCGGCGACCGGCTTCCGGCCGACGAGGCCGTTGCCGGCGACGATGACGCGCTCCCCTGTCGAGGCGGCGAGCACCCAGGTCGGCACCGGGGCCGCAAGGTCGCCCTGATCCGGCAGTGCCGATGGTTCGATCACGGTGGGAGTGGGCGCGACCGTGCGCCGAGCAGCTGACTCGGTGATGGTGCGCAGGACGCTCGCACTGACGACCTGGGTGTCGGTCGGCCTGTTGTCGTCGACAGGGCGGCGCAGGTAAGGGGTCGCCTCGACCGCGCTGCCGCACTCACCGCAGAAGATGGCTCCTTCGAAGAGCTCGCTTCCGCACACGCGACATGTCAGTGCTCCGGTCCCCTGCACGCCCTCACGATAACGCGCCCCGGCTGGGCGGGGGCCGAGGTCACGCCGTGACGGGACCGGTTCGGGCGCGCCTGGCCGCACCCCCAGTTCGGGGCCCCACCGCCGCGAGCTCCGGCGTTCCGAGCACGTCGACGACAACGACGCTGATGTTGTCCCGACCGCCGTTGCCGAGGGCCGCGTCCATCAGCTGGGTCGCCGTGTCGGCGGCCGTCTCACCGATCGAGAGGAAGTGACGGATGCCGTGCTCCGTCAGCTCCTTCGTCAAACCGTCAGAGCACACGAGCAGCCGGGAGCCGGCGACGATCGGGATGAGCCAGAAATCAGGGACAGGGTCCTCGTTGAAGCCGACGGCCCTGGTGATGACGTTGGCATGCGGGTGCACCTCTGCCTCGGCGGGGGTGATGAGGCCGCGGTCGAGAAGCTGCTGCACGATGCTGTGGTCGACGGTGAGCTGCTCGAGCACGCCCGCCTGCAACTGGTAGACGCGGGAGTCGCCGATGTTGAAGACGAGCCAGTACGGATCGCCGTGGTGCAGTGTGAGCGCGATGCCCGTCACCGTCGTTCCGGTGCCGAGCTCCGTCAGCCCCACGCCGCGCGTCATGTCGTCGACGGCGGCGCGCAGCGCGTCGCTGATCTCCGCCGAGTCGACGAAGCGGTGCCCGAGCTGCTCGGCGAGTCGGGTCACGACCGCCGAGCTCGCGAAGTCCCCCGCCTCGTGGCCGCCCATGCCGTCTGCCACGGCGAAGATGGGGGCGCGTGCGAGCACGCTGTCCTCGTTGACGGCGCGCCGGTGGCCTCGGTCGCTCGCGGCAGACCACGACAGCGTGATGCGGGCGCCGTCGCGGTCGGGCACGGCGACATCGAGCCGCCTGCTGCTACGACCGATTTGCGTCACAGGAATCTCCCGGGCTGGAGTCGATCGGTGGTCGGCACACAGCCTACTCAGGGAATGGGCGCCGCATCAGTCGCACGACGTGCCGCCGAGCAGTCCCTCGAGGTACGCGACCGTCTCCTCCCACCCGGCCACGGCGAGGGTGCGCACACCCGTGCGCACGACCGGGTAGTCGTTTCCCTCCGGGTCCAGGCGGTCGCCGACGAAGAGCATGCGGGCGATCGGGATGCCGGAGACCTCGGAAAGACGCTCCAGGGCGTACCCCTTGTCGACGCCCGCGCGCGTGACATCGATCGAGGTCGAACCGCCGGAGCGCACCGACAGCTGCGGCAGCAGCTGCTGCACCGCGGCCGCGAGCCGGTTCTTCTTCTCCCCACTCGGATCCCACGCCTTCTTCGCCTCGACGGGCGCCCGCTGGCCGAGAGCCGAGAACGTGATCTGCGAGCCGCGGTCCTCGAGGACGGGGCCCCACGTCTCGGCCTCCCAGTAGCCGAGCTCCTTCGCGACGGTCTCGATCGCGGCGAGCGCGGCTGCCTTCTCGTCCTGCCCGAGCCCGTCTTCGTACTGCAGCGCCCACTCGCCGTCCACGTAACGCCAGTACTGCGTGCCGGTCACCGGCATCAGGTGCAGCCGGCCGAGGCCTCGGGGCGACGCCGCGGTGAGGCGCGAGGTCACCTGTTCGCGGAACTGCCCGATCTGCCCGCCCGAGACGATGGCGACGGATGCCTGCTCGAGGAGCCGGCTCAGCACGGATGCCACGGGCTCAGGCAGCGGCGACTTGGACGGCGCCAGGGTGTCGTCGAGATCGAACGCGACGAGCTGGGCGTCGACGGGCATGCGGGTTTTCCTCCACGGAAGCGGGAATGGACTCCCCCGATGCTAGTCGGCGCACCCCGGCGCGCCCGGCTCGTTCCGCGCGCCCGGCTCGTTCCGCGCGCCCGGCTCGCCCGGCTCGTCCGGCTCGTCCGGCATGGTGAAGGCCCACGCGGGAAGATGCCCCCGCCGCACCACGGCCTGCAGCAGCTCGGCGAGACCGTAGCCGGCGTCGAGCTCCCGTGCCCGATCGACGAGGCGGCCCGCGATCGAGCCGCGGCCCTGAGACCAGTGCAGCCAGGCGAGCACCGTGAGCGGGACGTGAGCGAGATCGTCGGGGGCGAGCGCCGCGATGCGTGACATCAGCGCGATGGCGCGCCCAATGCGTCCGCGATCGGGAGGCTCGGCATGGCCCAGCCCCATGAGGTCGAGGGCGATCGTGTCGTCGCCCGGTCCGATCTCGCCCGCGTCGATGCGCTCGGCCTCGTCGAGCAGCTCGAGCCCGCGCTCACCGTCCCACGCCCAGGTGAAGAGCACCGCATCGCGCAGCTCGGGGTAGAGGAGCACGGGCATGATCGCAGCGAGCTCGTCGCTGTCCGCGGTGTCGGGGTCGAGCGCGAGCGCCGCCTCGGCGGCGTCGATCGGCCGGAACAGCTCGGCCCCCTGCAGTGCGCGGTCGAGCGCCGCGTCGAACGCGCGCCGTGCGAGGTGGCCCACCGGCGGAAGCGCCGCGAGCTCCTCGACGTCGCCCGCGGGCAGCGCGCAGTCCTCCGCGCCGAGCGGCGCCTCGTCGAGGTCCTCGAGACGTCGCGGGATTCCGGCGTCATGCCCGTCGTAGGCGCCCCACGCGTCCTCGGCGACGCAGACGGCGTCGTGCACGGCGAAGCCCGAGCCCAGGAGCCGAGCGATGAGCGTGCGCACGAGGCGAGCCCGCGGCACATCACCGCCGGCATCGAACGGACCCGGCGCGTACACCACGATCACGACGCGGTCGACGTCCGGCACCTTGCACAGCATGCCGACGAGCGACGTGACATACCTCTTCTCGATGCTCTCCGGCGCGGGCGCCGGCAGATCGACGCGCATAGTCGAGACGCGGTGATCGGCGTGGGTGTTGAGGAACACGATGCTGTCGCGGGGGCGGTACCCGAGCAGCCGGGGAAGGGCGGCTGCCACGTCGCGTGCGCTGCGCAGGCGGATGACCTTGTCATCATCGGCGGTTTTCGTCATGCGGCCAGCCTCGGCCGGGCATCCGTCACGCCATCGCGTCGCACCCGCGAAAAGTGGGGAACGCCGCGAGTTGGCGCCTGTGCTGGGGAAGATCAGCGCAGTGCGCCTCACACCTCGTCGACCGCCGCACCCGCGAACTGCGCCTGGTAGAGCCGGGCATAGGCGCCGCCCGCCTCGAGCAGGGACGCATGGGTGCCCTGCTCGACGATGTCGCCGTGCTCCATCACGAGGATGAGGTCCGCGTCGCGGATCGTCGAGAGCCGGTGCGCGATGACGAACGCCGTGCGCCCGGCCCGCAGCGCGCTCATGGCGCGCTGCACCAGCACCTCCGTGCGCGTGTCGACCGAGCTCGTCGCCTCGTCGAGGATCAGCACCGACGGCCGCGACAGGAAAGCCCGGGCGATCGTGAGCAGCTGCTTCTCGCCCGCCGACACGTTGGCGCCCTCATCCTCGAGCACGGTGTCGTAGCCGTCGGGCAGCGCGTGCACGAAGCGGTCGACATAGGCGGCGCGGGCGGCCGCGAGGATCTCCTCCTCCGTGGCATCCGGACGCCCGTACGCGATGTTCTCGCGGATCGTCCCGCCGAACAGCCAGGTGTCCTGCAGCACCATGCCCATCGCCTCGCGCAGATCGTGCCGGCGCAGGCGTCTGGTGTCGACGCCGTCAAGCGTGATGCGGCCCGAGTCGGGGTCGTAGAAGCGCATCATGAGGTTCACGAGCGTCGTCTTGCCGGCGCCCGTCGGGCCGACGATCGCGACGGTCTGGCCCGGCTCGGCGACCAGGTCGAGGCCGGTGATGAGCGGCGTGTCGGGCGAGTACGAGAACGCGACGTCCTCGAACACGATGCGGCCCGCGACCGGCCCGAGCGCCGGAGCATCCGCCTCGTCGGGCACCTGCTCGTCCGCGTCGAGCAGCTTGAACACACGCTCGGCGCTCGCGACCCCCGACTGCAGCAGGTTCGCCATCGACCCGAGCTGCGTGAGCGGCTGCGTGAACTGTCGCGAGTACTGGATGAACGCCTGCACGCTGCCGAGCGAGAGGCGGCCGCTCGTGATCATCAGGCCGCCGACGACCGCGATCACGACGTAGACGAGGTTCCCGACGAACATCATCGCGGGCATGATGATGCCGCTGACGAACTGAGCGCCGAAGCTCGCGTCGAACAGCTCGTCGTTCTTCGCCGCGAAGCGCGCCTCGACCTCGCGATGCCGGCCGAACACCTTCACCAGGGCGTGGCCGCTGAACGCCTCCTCGATCTGCGCGTTGAGCTGGCCCGTGTGCCGCCACTGCGCGACGAACTGCTTCTGCGAGCGCTTCGCGATCTGCTGCGTGACGACGATCGTGAGCGGCACGGTGACGAGCGCGATCAGGGCGAGCACCCACGAGGTCCAGAACATGAAGGCGAGAACGCTGACCACGGTGAGCAGCGACTGCAGCAGCTGGCTCATCGTCTGCTGCAGGCTCTGCTGCACGTTGTCGATGTCGTTCGTGACCCGCGAGAGCAGCTCGCCCCGCGGCATCCGATCGAAGTACGCGAGCGGCAGCCGGTGGATCTTCGCCTCCACATCACGCCGCAGCTCGAAGGTGACGCGCGCGACGACGCCGTTCATGATCCAGCCCTGGAGCCAGCTGAAGAAGGCACCCACGAGGTAGAGCAGCAGCACCCACATGAGCAGGTGCGCGAGCGCGGTGAAGTCGATGCCCTGCCCCGGCGCGAAGTCGATGTGGCGCAGCAGATCGGCCTGCTGCCCCTGCCCCTGGCGCTCGAGCCCCTCGATCACCTGCGCCTTCGTCGTGCCGGCGGGAAGCTGCCGGAACTGGCGGCCGATGAACCCGGCGAACACGAGGTTCGTCGCGTCGCCGAGCAGCCGCGGCCCGACGACGGTGAGGGCGACGGATGCCGCGCCGAAGACCGCCACCGCGGCGACCGCGAGGCGTTCGCCGCGCAGCCGCCCCGCGAGCCGCCTCGCACTCGGCCCGAAGGTCGACGGCTTCCCGCCGGGCATCCCCATCGCGCCGGGCCCCCGCGGCCCCTGGCCCGAGGCCGGCGCTGGGGCGGTCTTCTGCTCGCTCATCGCGTCTCCTCCGCGGTCAGCTGCGAGTTCACGATCTCGAGGTACGTCGCGTTGCCCGCGAGCAGCTCCTCATGGGTTCCCGACCCGACGACGCGCCCGCCGTCGAGCACGACGATGCGGTCCGCGTCGATGATGGTCGACACCCGCTGCGCGACGATCACGAAGGTCGCGCCGTCGACCTCCCTCCTGAGAGCGGCCCGCAGCCGGGCATCCGTCGCGAGGTCGAGGGCCGAGAACGAGTCGTCGAAGACGTAGATCTCGGGCCGCTTCACGAGCGCGCGGGCGATAGCGAGCCGCTGGCGCTGGCCGCCCGACACGTTCGTGCCGCCCTGCGCGATCGGCGCGTCGAGGCCGCCGTCCATCTCGCGCACGAAGTCGGCGGCCTGAGCGATCTCGAGTGCGCGCCACAACTCCTCCTCGCCGGCATCCGGTTTGCCGTAGCGCAGGTTGCTCGCCACCGTGCCCGAGAACAGGTACGGCTTCTGCGGCACGAGCCCGATACGGCTCCACAGCAGCTCGGGGTCGAGCCGCGCCACGTCGACGCCATCGACGCGCACCGACCCGCTGGTCGCGTCGAAGAGCCGCGGCAGCAGGTTCACGAGGGTCGTCTTGCCCGCGCCCGTCGAGCCGATGATGGCGAGCATCTGGCCTGCCTCGGCGCGCAGCGAGACGTCCATGAGCACCGGCTGCTCGGCGCCGGGGTAGCGGAACCCGACGTCGACGAGCTCGACCGTGCCCCGCTCGCGCAGCTCGGTGACGGGGTGAGCAGGCGCCGCGATGCTCGGCTCGGTCTCGAGCACTTCGCCGATGCGGCCCGCGCTGACGGCGGCGCGCGGCACCATGACCGCCATGAAGGTCGCCATCATGACCGACATCAGGATCTGGGCGAGGTACGCGAGGAACGCCGTCAGAGCGCCGACGGGCATTCCGTCCTGCACCCGGAACGCGCCGAACCAGATCACGGCGACGCTCGACAGATTGAGGATCAGCATGACGACGGGGAACATCGTCGTCATCCACCTGCCCGCGTTGAGCGCCGCCTCCATGACGTCGGTGTTCACCTTCTCGAAGCGCCGCGTCTCGACGTCCTCACGGACGAAGGCCCGCACGACGCGGATGCCGGTCAGCTGCTCGCGCAGCACCCGGTTCACGGCATCGATGCGCACCTGCATCCTGCGGAACCACGGCACCATGCGGCTCACGACCCCGCCGACGCAGAGGAGCAGCACCGGCACGGCGACGGCGATGATCCAGGACAGCCGCCCGTCCTGCTGCACCGCGAGGATGACGCCGCCGACCGCCGTGATCGGCGCGGACACCATCATGGTGCAGCTCATCAGCACGAGCATCTGGATCTGCTGCACGTCGTTCGTCGAGCGCGTGATGAGGCTCGGCGCACCGAAGACCTGCACCTCGCGCTCGCTGAAGGCGCCGACCCTCGTGAAGACCGCGAGGCGCAGGTCGCGGCCGAAGCCCATGGCCGAGCGCGCCCCGAAGTACACGGCGACGATCGAACAGGCGACCTGGGCGAGGGTGACGAGCAGCATCCACCCACCGATGCGGACGATGTAGCCCGTGTCGCCCTTCGCGACGCCGTTGTCGATGATGTCGGCGTTGAGCGTCGGCAGGTACAGCGCCGCGAGCGACTGCGCGAGCTGGAACACGAGCACGCCGACGAGCAGCTTCCAGTGCGGGCCGAGGTAGCGGCGCAGCAGTGAGACGAGCATCAGTCCTCCTCGGGACTCGAGCGGGCAGGGCGTGCGGATGCCTCGGCCGCGCGCGCCCCGCCCGCGATGCCGTGGAGAGCGAGATCGACGAGCTCGTCGAGGTCGATCGGTGCGCTCGCCTGGAACGGGCCGATGGAGGTCACGAAGGACAGGGCGCGCCGGAACCGCGAGACGCGCTCCACCGGGATGCCGAGCCGCTCGTCACGGCGTCACCATAGTGAGTGAGCACTCACTCCTCAAGACCTGCGTCGCGCGCCTGCTGCCGCGCTCCCGCCGCCGCCGCGGCGACAGTAGATGCCGGAATCCGCCCACCCCGCCCGCCGGCCGCCCGGCCCGTCGCGGCGACAATGGATGCCGCCACGCCGGCGCCCAGGGGACACCTACTGTCGCCGCACGGGGTGGAACGAGCGCCGCGCGCGAGGCGGGAAGAGGCAGGAAGAGGCGGGAAGAGGGCGTGCCTACACGAAGGCGGCGAAGAGGCGGCCGATCTCTGCCACGTCGTCTGGCGACGGATGCCACGCCGTCGCCGCCTCGGCGTTCGCCACCACCTGCTCGGGCTTCGTGGCGCCCGCGATCACCGAGGTGAGGCCGGGCTGCGCGAGGAGCCAGCCGAAGGTGGCCTGCAGCATCGTGATGCCGCGTGCGTCACAGAACGCCTGGTACGCGTCGAGCACCTCCCACGGGGCGTCGTCGACGAGGTGCTTGCGCTGCTGCATGATGCGGCTGTCACTGGGGCCGCCTTCGCGTGTGAACTTGCCGGTCAGCAGGCCGTTCTGCAGCGGGAAGAAGGGCAGGAAGCCGAGCCCGTAGTGGTTCACCGCGGGCAGCACGTCGCGCTCGGCGCCGCGCACCAGCAGGTTGTACTCGTTCTGCGCCGAGATGAACTTGGGGTGGCCGTGCAGCACCGCCTGGTACTCGGCGTCGGCGATCTCCCACCCGGAGAAGTTGGAGTGGCCGATGTAGCGCACCTTGCCTTCGGCGATCAGGTCGTCGAGCACCTCGAGGGTCTCCTCGATGGGCGTCACCCCATCCGGCCGGTGCAGCTGGTAGAGGTCGATCCAGTCCGTCTTGAGGCGCGTGAGCGAGGCCTCGACGGCGCGTCGCACATAGCGGCGCGAGGCGCGAGCGCCCCAGTCGGGACCGTTCGCGCCCTGCATGTCCATGCCGAACTTCGTCGCGAGCACGACCCGGTCGCGCTTGCCGGCGAGCGCGTTGCCCATGAGCGTCTCGGACAGGCCGCGCTCCTTGCCGTAGATGTCCGCGGTGTCGAACAGCGTCACGCCGGCGTCGATGGCGGCGTCGATGACCGCGTTCGTCCCCTCCTGCGTCTCGGTCGCGCTTCCGGCGCGCCCGAAGTTGTTGCAGCCGAGGCCGATGGTGGAGACGACGAGGCCGGAGGATCCCAGGGTGCGGTATTCGATTTCTGCCATGCCTCGAGCCTAGGAGGGCGTGCGAGACCACGACGACGAAGCGGCCTCGAAAGCGGCATCCGTCGCCTGCAGCACCCGCAGGATGTTGCCCCCGGAAAGCGCCGCGAGCTCGTCGGCCGACCAGCCGCGCCGTGCGAGCTCCTCGAGCAGCGCGGGATAGGTGCTCGTATCCTCGAGTCCCTCGGGGAATCGAGGGGTGCCGTCGAAGTCGCCGCCGAGACCGATGTGGCGCACGCCGGCCACCGCGCGCGCGTGCTCGAGGTGGTCGGCGACGTCGCCGAGCGTGACGCGCGGCCTCTCCCCCACGCGGCCGCCCTCGAGCCACCGCCGATACGCGTCAGAGACGAACTGCGGGACGAAGGTGATCATGACGACGCCCCCGTTGTCGGCAAGACGGTCGAGAACGTCGTCGGGCACGTTGCGGGGGTGGTCCGTGACGGCGCGACAGGAGCTGTGGCTGAAGATCACGGGGGCGGACGTCTCGTCCAGTGCGTCACGCATGGTGGCGGGCGACACGTGCGACAGGTCCACGAGCATGCCGAGCCGGTTCAGCTCGCGCACGAGCTCACGGCCCCGGGCGGAGAGGCCGCCGTGCTGCGGGTCGTCGGTCGCGGAATCCGCGAACTCCGTGGTCAGCGTGTGCGTGAGCGTGAGATAGCGCACGCCCAGCCGCGCGTAGTCGCGCAGCACCGCGAGCGAGCCGTCGAGCTGGTGGCTGCCCTCGGCGCCGAGGAAGCTCGCGATAGTGTCGTTCGCGTGGGCGCGCTCCGCGTCGTCGGCCGTGCGCGCGAGGGAGAAGTGCTGCGGGTAGCGCGCGGCGAGGCGGTGCACGAAGTCGATCTGCTCGAGCGTCTCGCGGACGTGATCGGCGCCGGCGCGGCGGTCCTCGACGTAGACGGACCAGAACTGGCCGCCCACTCCCCCGGCGCGCAGGCGCGGCACGTCGGTGTCGAAACCGTCGCCGAGGTCGCCGTCGAGTCCCTCCACCGAGTAGTCCCGCTGCGCCCTGACCTCCCACGCCCAGTCGTTGTGGCCGTCGATGATCGGATGCCGGCCCAGGGCTTCCCGGACGATGGCAGCTGCGTCGCTCATGCTCCCCATCCTCCCGTTCCCGGGCCCGATTCGCCGCCGCGCTCCACAGCTCTTCCCCTCCACAGCCGCCGGCTCGAGCGACTTGTCAACCGATGTCCGATTTCCGCGAGCGGGTGTCGGCGGCCGCGGTTACTGTCGAGGCATGACCACAGCGATCCCCCTCTTCCTGGCGCGCACCGATTCACCCATCGGCCGCCTGGAGCTGACCAGCGACGGTGACGCGATCACGTCGCTGTCGATCGCCCGCGACGGGCACCTTCCCCTCGAGTCCCTGCCCGAGAACGGGAACGGCGTGCTGGAGGAGGCGGTGCGGCAGCTCGGCGAGTACTTCGCGGGCACGCGCACGGCCTTCGACGTGCCGCTGCACCTGCGCGGCACCGACTTCCAGAGGCGAGTATGGGCCGTGCTCGAACGGCTGCCCTACGGGGAGTTCACCTCCTACGGCGAGATCGGCCTCGAGCTCGGGCTCCTGACCGCGGGCCGCGCGGTCGGCGGGGCGGTCGGCGCGAACCCCGTGCCGCTGCTGATCGGCTGCCATCGCGTGCTCTCCTCGAACGGCCGCGTCACGGGCTACAGCGGCGGCGAGGGGATTCCGACCAAGCTCTGGCTGCTCGCCCACGAGGGGATCACGCTCGCCGCATGACCGGGTTCGCAGATGCGGTCGAGGGCGCCGACGGCAGGCGGCGCTGCGCCTGGTCGGTGTCGGCCCCGGAGTACATCGCATACCACGACGACGAGTGGGGCTTCCCCTTGCGCGATGAGCGACGGCTCTTCGAGAAGATCTGCCTCGAGGGGTTCCAGGCGGGGCTCTCGTGGCTCACGATCCTCAAGCGACGTGAGACCTTCCGTGCCGCGTTCGACGGCTTCGACCCGGCGGTCGTCGCAGAGTACGGCGAGAGCGACATCGAGCGCCTTCTCGGGGACGCGGGCATCATCAGGCACCGCGGCAAGATCGAGGCGACCATCGCCAACGCGCGGGCGGTGCTTGCGCTCGACGTTCCGCTCGTCGAGCTGGTGTGGTCGTTCGCGCCGGATCCGGCCGCGCACCCCCGGCCCCGTTCGTTCCTCGACATCCCCGCGGTCACCCCCGAGAGCACGGCCCTCAGCAAGGAACTGCGGAAGCGCGGCTTCCGCTTCGTCGGCCCGACGACGATGTACGCGCTCATGCAGTCCGCGGGTCTGGTCGACGACCACGTCGCGGGGTGCTGGCGTGTCAGTCGGGCCGAAGTGCACCCCTAGGGCGCATGGCGGTTGCGTCACCCCGTGGGTCACGGCGCTGCCCGACCGCAGCGCATGACGAATGGGAGAACACGGGGCGGTCCCCGCTTACCCGTGCCCTTCGGCCCGACTTGTAGTGAGCATATCTCACTTACGTGAGTGGCGACCATCCACGCGGTCGTCGGCGAGGGACCCAAATCAGGGGGCAGAGCCGCCTGCGCGGGGCGGCCTCGGCGAGGCAGCAGGGGCAGAGCCTCAGGGGACGGAGGTGACGAGTTCGACCGTGTTGGCCGACTCCCCCGCCTCCAGCCGGAACCCGTGGCCGGCGCCCCAGTCGATGAGCTCGGCGACCGACGCGGGCTTCGCACGGCTCAGCGCGAGAGCGCGGGCCAGCTCGCCCTTGGCGCGCTTGTTGAAGTGGTTGAGTGCGCGGCGGCGCCCGTCCTCCCCTTCGGCGACGACCTCGAGGCGCACGGCATGCGGCGCCGGCCCGAGTGCCGCGTAGCCCTGTGAGCGCGCGTCGACGACGAGGCCGGCCTCGCGTGCGAGGGCCGCGGCCGCGGCATCCGCCCATACATCCTTCAGCCGCCGCCCGGGCAGCCGCGAGTCGTGCGACAGACGGTAGTCGGGAATGGGGTCGAGCGCACCGACGGGCCCGAGGACCGCGGAGTGGATGACGACGTGCCGCCCGAGGTGCGCGCGCGCCGCTTCGGAAAGCGACGCAGCGTCGAGCGCGTCGTAGAGCACGCCCGTGTATCGATCTGCTGCGGGCAGCACCTCCGCCGTCTCGAGCACGCGGTTCTTCGCGACCTCGTGATGCTGCTTCGGCCCGAGCTTCAGTGCGGTCACCGCCTCGTCGTGGTTCCGGGCGAGCGCCGCGACGGCGTCGAGAGTGGCGCGGCGGGCATCCGTGAGCTCGGGGTAGCGCAACTCGGAGAGTATGAGCCGACTGCCGAGTGCGCCGCCCGGGCGCTTCGTCTCGGAAGGAGGCAGGAGGAGAAGCATGAGGGGATTCCTGAACGGCAGAAGTCCCGCCCCGACGAGCGGGGCGGGACTTCTGTGAGAGAGACAGGTGGAGCGTCCACGCCGGTGCCGGCGCGGAAGGGGATCAGACCAGCTCCGCCTTCGATGCGACGATCGTCACGATGTCGGCTGCGACCGAGAAGTACCCGCCCTCGGCGTTCGCCGTGATGCGCTCACCGCCCGGCAGCGTCAGGCGCACCTGACCGTTGGCGAGCAGCGCGAGCACCGGCTCACGGCCGGGCAGCACGCCGATCTCGCCATCCGTGGTCTTGGCGACGACCATGGCGGCCTCGCCGGACCAGACCTTGTGGTCGGCGGCGACGACGCTGACGTTGAGCAGCTTCGCCATGGCCTACGCGTTCTCCTTCTGGATCTGCGCCCACTTCTCCTCGACATCGGAGATGGCGCCGACGTTGAAGAACGCCTGCACCGCGACGTGGTCGAACTCGCCCTTGGCGATGGCGTCGAACGACTCGATGGTGTCCTTGATGGGAACCGTGGAGCCCTCGACACCCGTGAACTTCTTCGCCATGTAGGTGTTCTGCGACAGGAACTGCTGGATGCGGCGCGCGCGCTCGACGGTGATCTTGTCCTCTTCCGAGAGCTCGTCGACACCGAGGATCGCGATGATCTCCTGCAGCTCCTTGTTCTTCTGCAGGATCTGCTTCACGGT
>Ga0164242_10002533_pt1 | contig 21137 bp, 29 predicted proteins | sample OricomgcompostMG_FD_108783 | JGI IMG/M metagenome (GOLD analysis project Ga0164242, IMG submission 108783) | Miracle-Growth compost microbial communities from Emeryville, California, USA - Original compost - Miracle growth compost (MG) ... | reverse complement strand
TGCTTAATTTCAGAAATCGAGGTCGGCATAATAGGTGGCGGGCGGCTGGCCCGGTACGCGATCGCCCAGCAGCGAGCGGAAACTGGGGCGCGACTTCATCCGCACATACCATTCAGCGGCGGCGGGGAAATCGCTCCACGGCACCTCGCCCAGATAATCCAGCACGGACAATTGCGCCGCCACGCCGAAATCGCCCAGGCTGGGGGCGCGTCCCGCCAGATTGCCGTTGCTTTCGGTGGCACGGCCGATAGCGGGCAGCGCCACTTTCAGTTCCTCGCGGCCGGCGCGGATCAGGTTCATATCCGGGGCGCGGCGTTGCGGCGCACCGGTATAGCGCTGGCCGCCCTTCTCGTATGCGATGCGCTGGGTCACCTGCTCGTGGAAGGCGGACAGGGCCCAGTCCAGCCAGCGCAGCGACTCGCGCCGCTCGGCGGCATCGTCCGGCACCAGCGGATGGTCTGGATAACTGGCCTCCAGGTGATCGATGATCGCCCAGACGCCTTCCACCCGGGTTCCGTCCAGGTCGATGAAGACCGGCATCGGATTGCGCGCATCCTCGGCCTGGACGGGATCGCAGGGCACGCGCTTTTCCGCCACCACCAGGCGGGCAAGGCGGCAGGAGGGAGAAAGCATCAGATGGATCAGGCGGCGCATGTCCGCCTTGTATGCGACACTTCTACCGAACGCAAAAGTTCAACCCGTCCCGCGCCACCATGGCGCTGCGGCCCCTCAGCGAGGCGGCCCGGCGGGCGACATAGCGGCCGGGGTGGGCCGCCCGCCATTTGTGCGGATTGGGCAGGATGGCGGCCAGCCGCGCCGCTTCGGTGGCGGTGAGTGAGGCCGCATCTGTCCCGAAATAGGCCCGGGCGGCGGCCTCGGCGCCGAAGATGCCGTCGCCCCAGTCCACCGTGTTGAGGTAGGCGGTGAGGATGCGCTTCTTGGGCCAGAGCGCTTCGAGCAGCACCGTCAGATAGGTCTCGACACCCTTGCGGATCCAGCCCCCGGAATAGCCGAGAAACAGGGTGCGGGCGGTCTGCTGGCTGATGGTGCTGGCGCCGCGCAGCGGCTTTTTCGGGTTCCGCCGGTGTTCCGCCATCGCTTTTTCGATGGCGGCGAAGTCGAAGCCATCATGGCGGCAGAAATTCTGGTCCTCGGCGCCGATCACCGCCCGTTCCAGCCGGGGAGAAATATCGTCTGACCACGAATAATGCGCGCCCTTTCCCAGCACCAGGCTGACCAGCATCTGCGGTGTGCCGGGGACGGGCACAAAGCGGAAGAGCAGCAGGGCGAGGATGGGCGCGGGCAGGAGCAGGATGAAAGCGAGCAGCAACACCCGCTGCAACCAGCTCCGGCGTGCCCTGATTCCCCCACGTCCCATGGGAAACCATACCAAAAGTTACAACAGCCGTTATGGCCCCATGCGCGCCGGAATGTTAGGTCTGGCGGCGAATCCCCGAAAAGGGCGTTAAGCGGCGGCCATGCACGACATCCTGCTTTCCATCATTCTGGGCGTCATCGAAGGCTTGACCGAGTTCCTGCCGGTCTCTTCCACGGCGCACCTGCTGATCGCCGAGGACATGCTGGGCTTCCATCCTCCCGGCGAGGTCTTGCCCATCGTCATCCAGTTGGGCGCGATTCTGGCGGTGGTGGCGGTCTATTGGCGGAAATTCTGGACCGTGCTGGCGACGCTGCCATCCTCGCGCCCGGCGCAGCATTTCACGCTGGCGGTTCTGGTGGCCTTCCTGCCCGCGGCGGTGATCGGCGCGGCGCTGCACGGTTTCATCAAGCAGGTGCTGTTCGCGCCGGCCATCGCGTCCGTGGTGATCGCGGTGTCGCTGACCCTGGGCGGCATCCTGATCCTGGTGCTGGAGCGGATGCGCCCGCTTCCACGCTTCACCGATGGCGACAGGCTGCCCTATGCCAAGGCGCTGCAGATCGGCTTCTGCCAGGTGCTGGCGATCTTTCCCGGCGTGTCGCGGTCCGGCGCCACGATCCTGGGCGGCGAGTTGCTGGGCGTGGGCCGGGCCGCCGCCGCGCATTTCACTTTTTATCTGGCGGTGCCGACCATGCTGGGCGCCACCGTGCTGGATGTCTATAAGAACCGCGGCGCGCTGGCGGGCGCCGCCTGGGCCGACATCGCCGTTGGCTTCGTCGTCGCGTTCCTGGTGGCCCTGGTGGTGGTGAAAGGCTTCATCGGCTTCATCAGCCGCTATGGCCTCGCGCCGTTCGGCTGGTATCGTATCGTCGCCGGGCTGTGCCTGTTCGCCTGGATCGCGCTGCGCTAAGCGAGCTTGGCCATGTCGGTATACTCGCCCTTGGGCCGGTAGCGCCAGAGATAGGCCGGGATTTCCGCCTCCACCGTGGTGGGAGTGATGCCGAGATCGGCCAGGCCCAGTGCGCCCGGCGCCACGATATTATCGTGGCGCAGCAGCTTGACCTGATCGGGCGTCAGCGGCGGGTTGGGCAGGAACTGAAGGAAGAAGGCCTTGATGGCGGCCAGGGCGAAAGGCACGGGCAGCAGAATGCGGCTTCGGCCAGTCTCGGCCAGAATGAGCTGCAGTATTTGCCGGAAGCTGTAGATAGTCGGCCCGCCCAGCTCATAGGTGCGGGCGCGGGTGGCGTCGCTGTCCAGCGCGGTGACGATGGCGGCGGCGACATCGCCGACGAAAACAGGCTGGAACAGGGTCTTGCCGCCGCCGATCAACGGCAGCGCCGGCAGGAAGCGCGCCATTTCCGCGAACTTGTTGAAGAAGGCGTCTTCCGGTCCAAAGATGATGGAAGGCCGCAGAATGGTAGCGGCAGGGAATGCCTCGCGCAGGCGCGCTTCCCCCTCGGCCTTGGTGACGGCATATTCGGAAGCGCTTTCGCTGTCGGCCCCGATGGCCGAAACATGCACGAGCGCCTTCACAGCCGCTTTGGCGGCAGCGGCGCCCACATTGGCGGGGCCATCGGCCTGCACGTCCTCGAAGGTCTGGCCGCGTTGAAACAGGATGCCGCAAAGGTTGACGACGGCATCGCAGCCGGCGATGGCGGCCGCTACGCTGTCGGCATCGCTGATGTCGCATTTGACGAAGCCGATCTGCCCGACCTGGCCAAGCGGACGCAGGAAGAAACCCCGCGCGGGCCGGCGCGCCGCCACCTTGATGCGCCACCCAGCCTTGGCGAGCGCCCGTACCGTGTGCCGGCCCAAAAAGCCGGTACCGCCGAAAACCGTGACCAGTCTGGTATCCATGACCCTACATGTCCGAAAAACGAGTCTTATTTACCCCGGGCGGCTTCGCGGGAAAACCGCAATAACGCCGCGCGAGACCGGTGCCGGCAGCCGCAGCGGAGTGGGTTCGGGCCGCGAAAAAAGGGGCGATTGACTTGGGCGGGAACGGCCCCTAAACATCGCGCCCCTACCGGCTGGCCTTGATTGTTTTGGGGTCGGCCCCGTGCCCAGATGGCGGAATTGGTAGACGCACTAGTTTCAGGTACTAGCGCTGCAAGGCGTGGAGGTTCGAGTCCTCTTCTGGGCACCAAATCAACTCTAAAAGCAACTTTATTGCTCACCTCTTGGTGAGAAAAACCAGGGAAACCCTGGATTTTCGCAAAATCGGCGGCGCGCTGAACTTCCTGGAATTTTCGCTCCAGTGTTGGTCCGCAGTTGGTATTTCGAGGTCTCTAGACCTCCAGTTGGTACGGGTTATCCTCCTAGACGACAGGAGGGTCTTTCATGCCTCTCACTGACTTGGCGTGCCGGACGGCCAAGCCCGGACAAACGCGCAGGAAGCTCTCCGACGGTCATGGGCTTCAGTTATGGGTGCAGCCAAATGGCTCGCGTCTTTGGCAGTTGGCTTACCGTTTCAATGGCAGGCAGAGACAAATCGCACTCGGTCCCTATCCCGACGTGTCATTGGCGGAAGCGCGTGACAAACGCTTTTCGATCCGGCGTCTTTTGCGAGACGGCATCGATCCCGCCACACAAAAGAAAAAAGCCACCGAAGACGTGCAACCGCTTCCGGGCGACACGTTCAAAGATGTCGCTCAGGAATTCATGGCGAAGTGCCGGCGGGAACAACTTGCGCATCGCACGCTCGAAAAGAAGGAGTGGATTCTCAGCTTGGCCTATCCCGGCCTTGGCTCCAGAAATGTTGCGGAAATAAAGCCCATCGACGTCCTGCGGGTGTTGCAGGAAGTTGAAATTCGAGGTTGCTACGAGACTGCGCGGCGCCTGCGCTCGACGATTGGAGCTGTATGCCGCTTCGCCGTCGCAACAGCTCGGGCTGAATCCGATCCGACCAGCGCACTTCGTGGTGCTCTGACCACGCCTAAAGTAACGCCACGCGCAGCGATAACCGATCCGAAGGCATTTGGCGGCCTTCTGCGCGCGATCGATGGATTTGAAGGTGAGCCGACCACACTCTATGGGCTCAAGCTAATGGCGCTACTGTTTCCGCGCCCAGGCGAGCTGCGCTTTGCGGAATGGGCCGAAATCGATTTTCAAAAGACTGTTTGGACGATACCGGCGCCGAAAACCAAGATGCGCCGGGAGCATCGTATCTTTCTGGCGCCGCAGACGGTCGCCATTCTAGAGGAACTACACGCAGTCACAGGCCACAAAAAGCTCCTGCTTCCTGGCCTTACGAGTTACGAAAAGCCGATTTCGGAAAACACTCTAAATGCCGCGTTGCGTCGCCTAGGCTTCAGCCAGAATGAAATGACGTCTCATGGCTTTCGGGCGACAGCATCAACGCTGCTCAACGAGTCTGGTCTTTGGAATGTAGACGCGATCGAACGCCAGTTGGCGCATATCGACATGAATAGTGTTCGAAGAGCCTACGCTCGAGGGCTGCATTGGGATGAGCGGGTTAGAATGATGACTTGGTGGGCCAATTATCTGGACCAGCTTAAGGGAGATTCTGGATGATGGTGATCGCCGTTTCTACGCTAAAGGCGCCATTACGCGACGTTTCAACTACCCACCTTTCTTTTCGCAAATTGAACGCTTTAATGCGCGCTGCTCTTGGCAAGTGAGTTCAATTAACTTTTTAGGAGTGATGCAATGACGGCAGAACAAATACCTTTTTGGGAGCGGCTTACCTGTTCCGTGGACGAGGCGTGCATGGTCACCAGTTTAGGGCGGTCAAATATCCTCAAAATGATCGAGCGCGGCGAACTGGAAACCAGAAAGATTGGCCGGCGCCGATTGGTGGTGATCAGCTCGCTCAAAGCGTTGGTGAATTAGCCCTCTATGAGGTCTCGTCATGGTTTTCAGTGCGCAAAGCGTGCAAGACCTACAAATCAAAGATTTCCCTTACAAGAAGGCAGATGAAAGAGGGCTGTACATTCTTGTCACCGAGAAGGGTTCTAAGCTTTGGCGTTTCGACTATCGCTTTAATGGAAAGAGTTACACCTTATCCTTTGGCAAATGGCCTGATGTAACTCTCGCGCATGCGCGAAAGCGAAGAGATCGCGCCCGTCGGCGCCTTGCGAATGGACTCGATCCGCGAGCTATCACTAAAGCTACCGTCAATTCGTTTGAGAGCGTAGCGCTGGCTTGGTACGAGGCCGCCAAGCATGCATGGACTCCGCGCTACGCCAAGTTGGTGTTAGGGCGATTAGAGGCAGACATTTTTCCGGAACTGGGCAGGGAAGATATTGCAAATATCGAGCCGCCCCGTTTGCTGGAGGTGATCCGCAAAATTGAATCCCGTGGCGCGATAGAAATGGCGAAGCGGGTCAAGAACCATTGCAGCGAGATTTTCCAATTCGGCATAGCTGAGGGAAAGTGCCGACAAGATCCTGCTGGGAGCATCGGGCGGGCTTTGATGAAGTCTCGGCCAGTAAAGCATCGCTTGGCGCTCCCGCCATCTGAATTTCCAGCGTTTCTGTACAAGCTGAAATTGTACGATGGTGATGAGGTCACCAAACTCGCTTTAAATCTCACCCTTCTTACCATGGTTCGGACGCAGGAAACCCGTTTCGCACAATGGAACGAGTTTGAGAGGTTGGATGGCGATGAACCTTTGTGGCGTCTCAGCAGTGCCCGAATGAAAATGAGTCGGGAGCACCTAGTGCCATTATCCCGCCAGGCCGTCGGCGTGCTCAAGCGGCTGAAGATGCTGTCTGCTGGCAGCGCTTACGTGTTCCCGGCTAATACTCGTCATAGCGTCATCAGCGAAAACACGATGCTATTTGCGTTGTACCGCATGGGTTATCACGGTCGGCAGACTACGCACGGGCTGCGCCGTTGTGCATCTACCATCCTGAACGAAACTGGAGAGTTCGCGCCTGACTGGATCGAAGCTCAGTTAGCCCATGCCGATAAAAGCAAGGGGCGAGATGCATACAATGCCGCTATCTATTTGGTGCACAGACGCAAAATGCTTCAATGGTGGGCTGACTTTATCGACCGAGAAACCAGATTGGCCGCGCCTGCGTGATCGGCGTAGTTTAGCAGGAGTGCTAAGTTTTGGAGTGCTAGGTTTTAATGTGGAGGCGGGACTAGGATTCGAACCCAGAAAATCGGGATTCGAATTCGGATAGTCGATGGCGCCTCCTTTTAGGAGGTGACGCGGTGCTTGGACTCAAAAGAATTCTCAATGAAATTCCGATAACTTTCCGCAAAGGCCGGATGTGGCTAGCGGCTCAAAGATCTCGCCGCCTTGCTAGTCGCTCAGAGGGCTTCGTGTTCTTATTTGCGGCGGCTTCTGGCTTGATCTCCGGGATAATAGCATTGTCTGCAAAAGAGGCCTTTCCGTATTACGAAAAGCTCATCGGTTTCTGGCCAACTATGCCTTTTAAAATAAAGGTCGCTACACTTCTGGTCACTATAATGCTGCTGACGTGGTCTGCAATCGGATTTAGTTTCGGCTTGCTCTGTGCATTTTATTCTAAGGAACTTATGCGCAGACTAGAGTCCTGAATTAGGGACCCGGACCCGTATCATTGCGTCCCGGCAGTGGCGCGCTTTCGCACGTCAAAAATACTGTGGTCAGCACGCGCTACCTCGCTATGCTGTCAGGCGTGGGCGGCGGTTTGCGACCGAGTGCGGCTGGACCGGAGCTGAACCCGGAGGCCCGCGAGTGACGGGCCGGAGGGCTGAAGCGCAGCGGAAGACCAGGATCCGGCGGCGGGGGATCACCCGGCCTGCACGGAGCGGAGCGATGGAAGGTTGGGGATACCCCCGGCGGATGGTTTCTGGGCCGGGCCAGCCGCCTACAGGGAGCGCCGCCCACCCGCGTTCCGGGGGAGGCTCTTCAAAACAAAGCGGCCCGCGAATGCGGGCCTTCCATGCCTTTTGTTGCGAAAGGATCGTCACCCGGATGGGCCAAGACCCGGCCGTCCGTTAGGGCGGGCGGGGCTTGGGGCGCCGAAGGCGCCTAGAGCCGGACCCGCAGGGGAGCGCCCAAAAAGGCCAGAAACCCCGGAGAGTTGAGGTGCAGTCTGTGCCGTTATAATATGAGTTATAATTTCTCTTGCATTATTTCCAATGCGAGCCCATGGTTCCGACCATGACAGGAGCGGCCATGCACGACGAATTCGATCCCGACCAGCTGGCGGTTATGGCCCAGCTCGAGCCGTACCTACCGCGCATGTATCCGCTCTTCGGCGCTGCAGTCGAGCTTTACAACACCGAATACCCGCCGATGGTCCGCGCCCAGCATGACACGCGCGCCACTACCAGCGGCATCTGGTGCCATCTCTGGCATGGGTTCCAGGCCGAATTCCTCGACGAGCCGGGCTTTCATTTCTTGGAGATCAAGAATCTCAAAGTGCTCAACATCAAGGACCAGATTCTGGTGCGCGCCAAGAAGGTGGACGCCAACGGCCGCCACAGCAACAACGACACCGCGCAGCAGCGCGCCTATGATGCGCAGGAAGCATTGCCCGGCTTGCCGCCGGCGGCGGCGCGTATTGTGATGGGCTACCAGCCCGATGCCGCTTTCTCCCTGGTCGAACGCGTGACCGTGCGCCGTCCCCGCGGGGCCTGGGTCTCGCAGGTGGTGGATGAGGGTGAGCCGCGCCGCTGGATCGACATCACGCCGGTGGAACTGCCGTTCGGTCGCGAACGGCCCGCACGACACGGCTGATTTCCCATGCCAAAAATCTTCAACCGCGACATGTTTCAGGTGGCGCGGGCCGCGCGGGGATTCACGCAAGGCGAACTGGCAAAGGAAGCCGGTATCACGCAGGCGCTGATTTCAAAACTCGACAATGGCCTGGTCACCGACCCGACAGACGACACGGTGACGGCCTTGGCGCGTGCCCTGAAATATCCGGTCGGCTTTTTCTATTCGGAGGAAAAGCCGCACGGGCTGCCGCCCTTCCATTTTCGCAAGCGCGCCAGCCTGGGCTCGAAGGTGTTGGGCAAGATCGAGGCTGACATCAACATTCGGCGCATTCACCTTGAGCGGCTGCTGCGATCATATGAGTTGCCCAAGGGGCGGGATTTCCCGATTCTGGATCTGGAAAAACATCAGTGGACGCCTCGTGATGCTGCTCAGCATCTGCGTGGTGCATGGATGCTACCGCGCGGCCCGATCGAGGATCTGACAGCCGTTGTCGAGCGCGCCGGCGCAATCGTCGTTCAACTCGATTTTGATACGTCACGTATCGACGCGTTGAGCTTTCGGCTGCCGGGCATGCCGCCGCTCATTTTCATGAATTCATCTGTGCCTGGAGATCGCTACAGATTCACCCTGGCCCACGAAATCGCACATCTGGCCTGCCACAATCATCCCGAAACGGACGAATGCATGGAAGAGCAGGCCGACGAGTTTGCCGCAGAATTACTCATGCCAGCTAAAGAAATTCGCCCTTATCTGGCGTACCCTTCTTTAGCGAAGCTTGGTCAAGCAAAACAGTATTGGAAAGTGTCTATGAAGGCGTTGATCGTACAATCAAGCCGCCTGAGCATGATCACGCCGAGCCAGTATACAAATATGAACGTGAACTATAGTAAGGCAGGATACGCAAAGTTCGGTGAACCATTCCCGATTCCGATGGAGAAGCCCTCAGCGCTGTCGGAAGCGATCCGCCATCATTTGGAAACCCTGCGGTATTCGACCGATGAGATGGCAGAACTGCTGATGTTATCGACTGAAGAATTCAGCGCACTATACGAGTCTCGGCCGCGCCTGCGGATCGTGAAGTGAGTAGCCCAGTCTAACGTAGTAATTCTTGAGGCGTTTCGCACAACACTCTAGTTCAAGCAGGATAGGTATGGGAGAGCTAGGACAGTTCTCAGTTCAGCCAGACCGCGCCGCGATACGGCGGCTGGAGGATATTTTCCTGCCTTATGCGGCGGGCGAGAAGATCGAAGCTCGCCGACGCCAGGGTGTGTTGGAGCGCGGTAACCTCAGGTTCGTGCACTACACCAGTGCTGAGGCCGCTCTCGGCATTCTGCGATCGAAGCGGCTGTGGTTGCGCAATACACAAAGCATGGTGGACTACAGAGAGGTCCGTCACGGCTATGACATGCTCACGCGGCACTTCAATACGCCTGGTTATCGGGAATGATTTATCCGAGCATTCGCTTTCGCGCCTGGTGTGGCCGAAACGGCGCTGGAAGCGTTCGATGGCTGGTGGAACAGCAACAACGCCCTCAACATCTACGTTGGTTCGCTGTCCGAGCATTTCCGCTCGGAAGATCAACACGGCCGGCTCTCTATGTGGCGCGGTTTCGGAAATCCGGCCACGCCGCGCGTGGCGCTTGTTTTAAGTGTGCCGCGCGAGACGGAGGCCTTATTTGGGCTAAAGGCTATGTTCAGCCCGGTCGCATATCTGACAGACAACGAACTCGACGCAGAAATCGTCAAATTGCTTGCGAACGTCGAGCGAGAAGCCGAATTTCTCAGGACGATCAATCCCGATTTGATCCGGGATCACGTCTTCGCGATGCTGTATGCCGGCGTTACCTGCTTGAAGCACGAAGGGTTCAAGGAAGAGCGAGAATGGCGGGTAGTCTATCATCCGCAAATTGCCCGCTCCAACTTGATGGAGCAGGACCTGGTGACGGTGAACGGGGTGCCCCAGAATATCCACAAATTGCCGTTGGACGGGGACAAGGACGCATTGTTGGAAGACTTGGATCTGAAGAACATGCTGGAACGCATCATAGTCGGGCCGTCGGCTTATCCGTTCGTGCTCTACCAGGCTTTCGTCGAAGTGCTGCGAAGCGAGCTGAATGATCCGGGCGCGATAACCCGCGTTGTCGTTTCGGGAATTCCAATTCGATCATGAGGAAATTAGCGCCGGAATCGATTCCACCGGTACGAGTAGAGGGCCATATGGAACGCTGGGGACCGTGGGATTGGATCGCCTATGTCTGCTTGGGCATAGCCGCGTTCGCACAAGCCGCGAATGCTGCTGTTGCCGGTGCGCCGCAGCTCGCCAAGCTGTTGCCGTTCATCAATGGCACCGTAGCGTCATATTTGCCTTTGGTTCTTTTCCTGTTTGGTACTGTCATCCTCTTGTTGCGATGGATTGGGGTTTTGCGGGGCAGGAAAGTCCCAGGACCGCCCGAGACAGTCGCCGGTGAAAAGACAGACGAAAAGTTCGAGTGGGCCCCTCAGCTTCTTATCGATTTCGCGCTGGATCATGTCGCTCCGACCTATGAAGCGATGAAAGTCATGGAACAAGCGTTGATTGCCAGGGAGTGTCGGAACGGAATCATCCGCGGTTTCGCTAACATGGGCTTAGCTGCAGATTTTGAAACCTCGACCTTCATGGAGGGTTACCACGGCATTTTGCGATTTTCGACGAGTCCGCCGGAGCCCGTAAGCAAAGCAGAGATGATCGAGTATGTGCATAAACTCGAAACCGGCTACCAGGCCGTCATCATGCAGGCCCAAAAGCTCTCAATTGCTGCCGGGGTGATAGAGCTTTCTACAAACCCAGAATTTGCGCCTATGTTCGAGAAATGGCGTCGCACCCAAAATGCCATGATCGCCGCTTACGAGCCGATCAAGCGTAATTCCGACATGGGTAAATTGTTCCGCCCCGGCCGTCCAAGCCGATGGGGGCAAATCATTGGCGATCCGGGTGCGGCATCGCCGTTGGAAATCATATTCGACCCCCAGAATTCGAACCGCTTTTTTTGGTCTATCGAGACTGTTCGCGATGGCGAGGGAAAGCCGACACCAGACAGCTACTGGGAATATAGGGCGCGCATCAAAAATACATCCGACAAGACCGTGCGCAATGTCCGTGTGACTGTGCAGGCTGAGGGAGCCATGCCCACGCGCCCAGAACCTTCACACTTCGACATCAACAAGCAAGCGACCATCGATCTCAACCCTGGAGAGGCACACCTTGCAGTCACCCGACGGTTTTGGAACCCACTGAGACAACCAGGTGTCGTGATTGGGCCAGGCGCGTATGGTCCGGTGCGGGTCACAGTCAGTGCGGACGATATCCCGGCCGTGACCAAGTTATTTGAAGTCGATCTGGATCGGACTCCAGTGCTTTACGAGATTGCGGACCTTGGCCCCAGGCCCCAATAGAGATTCGGAGAAAGCATGCGCTTAGACGCCAGCATGCCGGCCAACCAGCTCGATGCGGCAATCGTTCGGGCCGTGTCATTAGGCACAGTGACGGCTTGGGAAAGCAGCGTCGCCAAGTTTACGGCCGAGGCGCGGCACAATCCATTTGCGCCCCATTATTTCGCTGAGCGATACAACTATGAACTGGCAATGGCGCAGGTTCGGAGATTTAGGCGGAGCGCCGGTCGCGTCCCCGATGTTGCTCGGGCCGATGGCGACACACACAGGCTGTACAGCTTCGCGGCGATGCTCTCAATCGTTTACGATCGCTTGCCCAAAGCGGGTCGAAAATCACTTTCTGGGAGGGTTCAGGGCGCTCTTAGGGACGACACCGGCCTTGGTCCGTTGGCCTTTGAGTTCCTCATCGCGTCGCACCTCACCCAGAAGGGATGGGATGTCGAATGGCGAGATTGGGACGGCGGCGGTTACGATTTCCTGGTGCGGCGTGGTTCGGCTGAGATGGAAGTCGAATGCAAAGCGTTTTCGGCCGATCTAGGCCGGAAGGTGCATCGCCAACACCATTACCAGCTCGGCGGATTGCTTGGCGGTGACATCGGAAGCGCGCTGGACAAATATGGCAGCATTTTTGTCGATACGGTCATTCCTGGCAGGCTGGATACCGCGATCGACGCGGTTGCCGGGGTGATCAAGACGGTTCTGAGATCAGGAGCCGACGCAGAGGGCCCAGATCCCGCCGTGGTAAGATTGCATAAGTTGGCGCGCGACGACCTACCCTTCGATCCAGATTCAGACGATCTGAATGCCAGCGATATTTCCTCGCTTGCAGAAAGGCAGTTTGATTGTGTCAATCCGTCGATGTTGGTCATGGCCAGACGAGGTCGCGGGATTGCCATTTTCTCGATAAGAAGCGCCAAGCGTGATGACTTGGTCGGAGGCATGTACAAGCAGCTCAAGCACGGCAGCACCCAATTTTCGGGAACGCGACCGGCAATACTCTGCGCACACCTCCTTGATATGCGGCCTGCAGAAATCATGTCGCTTCACGCGGAGCAAGAGAAGGGCAATCACACTGGCCTCAATTTGATAGCAACCCGGCTTTTCAACGGAAATCGGCCGTACCTGCATACCCTGCAGTTCACCGCTCCTGGGTTACCGCACAAGACCCAAACCATTGCGGGTAACACCCGGCGCAGACACTATATGGAGAGTGGGGCCGCATTCATATTCGCCAACCCTAAGCATCCGGAAGCGCAAAATCCGGCGTTTTCGATTACATCGTAATACCTAAATTCTTGCCCGGCCCGGATGCCAAGCGCATATCGGGGGCGAATTGCGCTCGAAGGGCGCCTGACGCGCGTCGGAGAGGTCCGACAGAGGGTTGCACTATGCCGGGAAATAATCTCTCGCGACATCTGTTTGACACGCTGGCTCGCCCCATCGCGGACGATGCGAAGCTCGATGCTCCGGACCTTGTGGAAGGCCTTATCGCCAGACTGAAGCCTGATATGGAGCGTATCTTGCGCGATCCTGCGTGGCTCCACGGCCGGCGTGTGCAAAACATGTTCGAGGCCATGGTGGTGGCATTTGATTGCTTCACCCTAATCAAGACCGAGGACGCGGGCACAATGCACCCGGAGGGCGTGTACTCGTTACCGGACTTTCGCATTGTGCTGAAGGATGATTCGCAAGTTCTTGTCGAGGTCAAAAACGAATATCGCCAAGAGCCGTTCGCCCAGCGGTTTGATATGCGCGCTAGCGATCTCGAAAAGAAGTAGAGATACGCGGCGGCAGTGGGAGTGCCGTTGAAGCTCGCTATTTACTGGGCGCGCTGGGGGTTCTGGAGCTTGGTCGATCCTCAACACTTGACGGCGCGTGGCAACAAGCTTGGCATCGAGATGATTTATGCCATGCGGGTCAGTGAGATGGCGAAGATTGGAGATCAGTCGATTGGTACGCGCTTGCCACTTACCATTCGTTTCAGCGCGGATAGGCAGAAAGAGCGCACTGTTGGCGAAGGTGGCATGACGAATTTCACGGTCTCGGGCGTCGATATCCTGTGCGACGGCCAGACTTTGAACGGCATTGATCGAAGTCTGGCCTATCTGCTCATACAATTCGGTGAGCTTTCCGGTGAAGAGCCCGTGGCTTTGATGGATGGCGAGTTGCTAGACGCAGTTGACTTCAATTTTGTCCATCAAGAGCCTACCGATCAGGGTTTTGAGATTGTGGGTTCCGCATCTCGTATGTTTGCCCGCTATTACGCCATGCAAACCATCGAAGAGGGTAAAGTGGTGAGGACGGCTATTCCATTGGAGCCGGATCTGTTCCGCGTGTTGACTGTTGGGGACGGTACGGGGCACACGCTGCCCTTGTGGCGCCTTATTTTGCAGCCCAACCCAGTTGCGGGCAATGCAGAGGGTGTCGTAGATGTCTGAAGCGGGCGAAGATAAGGCGGGGTTCAACGAACTAAACGCCCTGCTTCGAGAGAAAGGATCGTTCTGGCATAGAACGAGCCTTTTGGGTTTGAAAGGCATCCTGACAGCCAATGCGTTGCAACCGAATGCCGGTTCGTTCGGCTACTCGTATCCGCAGTCGAAATCGAGCTATGCAAGCGCGCTGAAAGCCGTCGCGTTGTTCGATTTCGACGAGCCCACAGATGATGCTATCGCAGATCGGACTTATGCGTGGGAGCCTTTTATATTCGGCAAACTCCCTGGTGTGTTAATCCGCCTGGACAGGGCGGCGCTGGATAAATCCTTGCTTATCTTGCCCAGTGAGATTTGGGCCAACGATTACCGGCTTTCACCGCTGCAAGATCGAGCAAAGCTTACCATAATCCCCGATATGGAGGCTCTATATATAGGGCCTATCTCGGCAGGAGCATTTTCGCGCCTGATATTGCTGGATCACGGAGGCGGCGGAAATTATCGGTTCGAGCAATTCAACGTCTCTGCGGCGGAACGGTTGGTGCAGCTTGGAGCGCAGTGGGCGGCAGAGCATGAGGCCGAAGAGAAAACTCGGCGAGAGGCCGGTGAGTTATCTTTGGCTGACTTGACTATGGAAATCGCAAAGGGAAGCTGACGACCGCCACATCGAAGATGTTCAGACTTTGAAATGGCTCAGAAGATCTCGGCCAAGAAGGGCAAAAACAACCAGTCCTCCGATGTAAAACCCAATTTGTGCGAGGGAGAAAAATCGAGTGGCTGGACGCATAATGTCGTGGGTGCCGTGCCGCTGGTATCCCGCGATGGAGGACATGACGACATAGCCTGCAAGCACGGACGCTATAAACAGACCCTCGGCCCACAGAAATGAGCCGATCTGTTCCGTGCTTATTTTCAACTCTTTACCGTCTTTCAGCAATGCCACCAATCCCGCCGGCGCGAACAGAAAGGCTGAGGATAGTGTAACCAGAAGTTTCGTCGCTTCCATATATGTTGCGACGGCGGCCTTCTGGCCTTCGGCAATTTCTTGCTGCGTGGCGGTCATCTGCGGTCAGGTCCTTCGCCGTCGCAGAAGGGTGGGATATTGCAGAAGCGCTTGAAGAACGCTCGGACGATTGATTTCGCGTTTTGGGGTCTTTCGCGCGCGGAGCGGCCCGCATATTCGGCAACTTGCGCGATTAATTTATCGATGCTGCCTTGTGCGGCCTGCAAATCGAACTCCCGCGGATTTTCCTCAGCGGCCTCAATAACTGGAATGATCAGTAGCTCTCGTGCGGCCGGGGTGAGGGATATGCCATGGCGGGCCTCCGCCTGTGCGATAAATACAACGAGAAAGTCGCGCAAGCGGCTTGCATATGCCGAGAGCCCATAGAATCCGTATCGCTGGAAGTAGAGGTCTCGTTTATCAACGCGATAGGCGGTTTCCGCCTGCATTCGGCGTGTCGCGACCATGATTGCAAAAATGTTGCCGGTAAGCGCAACCAGGATCGCGACAATCGTGGCGAGTTGGACGATTTCTGGATTGGTCATCTGGGCACCCCTCGTACCGATGTTGTCACAACAAGGATTTCGACGCTACGCAGCGGCAGATTATCTGCTGTCTATGAGCAATTTGAATGGCGGTGGTGGGCTTTTCGATGAAGTCGGCCCACCACTGCAACATTCGGCGGCGATGGGGGAGGTATATCGCAGCATTATAGGCGCCTCGCACCTTGCCATCATCGGCGTGGGCAAGCTGTGTTTCGACTCGATATAGCACCGGAAGCCCGAAACAAAACGAGGGAGGTCTCTTAATTTATGCCGGGAAACCTCGGGCTGACAAAATTCTTGAAAGCTGGCGCACTTATTTAAAGGAAAAGGTCCCGGACATCGCGCTGTCAGACTGTCCACATTCCCCTCTGGCTTTTCTGTCTCAACACGTGCACGAGCGCACCGGGCTGCCATATAAAGTGCGCCATACGATCTGTTCGGTGTATTTTAATCCGCAAGATAAATAAATTAAGTTGCCGTAGCGAACGCCGATCCCGGGATCGCAACCCGAAAATGCTTCAGAGATAGCGCGCCATTACCTCTTTGTGCTTGGTGCATCCGCGGCATTGGCCACATGAATATTCCCCCACGTGGCAGGAAAATGTCCATGCCAACAACCCAAGTGATGAAGGCACTTCGGCGATTAGATCTTCAATCATTTTGTGAGAAGCGGGCGCCGAGACTCGTATCGCTCCCTCCTGCAATCCCATGAGAGCGTTCATCGCTCGCAAAAACTCCGGCCTTCCGTCGCTATGAACTTCATCTCCGGCGACTGTCCCAATCATTATTTCGGCCAGCTCTTCCGTGACATATCGCATGCCGCACAGGGTTATCAGCAGCTGGTTTCGGTATGGCCACCACTCTGGAGCGCTAGCCAGGGAGGACGGCGGGCGGCCCGCCAAATGCCCAGCACCAAGAGAGTGGCAATCCACCCGCAATATATCGTGACGCGTCTTTAAGAGTTTTGCGATCGCTGCCGCAGCTCTAATTTCCCCCGGCGCCGACCGCTGACCATAGTCGATCGTCACCAATACATCTGGCGCTTTCCAAGCCGCTATGACAGTTGAGTCAATTCCACCTGAAAAAAGCAGTGCTCTCATCGCATTGCCGCCCAGGCAACTCTATAAACGGCAGTAGAAAATTCTGTCGTAACGACGCAGCCGCTGCCTGCGGGCATCGTCAAATCTCTTTGATGTACATCTTCGGCCAAAGCAATCACTGGAAGACCGCGGCATCTTGCATGACCAACTTCGAAAATGGTTCCCGGATCGCCGCCGTCCAATAAGGCCAGCACGGCGCTGCAGTCATCAAGTCCGGCAAGATCTAGAGGTGCAACTACGCCCGCTTCACCGAACCCAACTTCATGCAATGGCGAAAAGACGGGGCAGCCAAGATCTGAAAGAGCGCGTACTGCCTCTTCGATCATCCAGCGTTGCCCGAGGTTAAAGAACGGGCCGGCGATATATACCTTGCCAGGAGAACTCTGCTCTATTGCCGGTCCATGCACGTATTTCTCTGGTGGAGGAAGGGGGAGAGATCTAGAAGCGACATAGTGCGCAGTCGCCCTTGACGCCAAATCTGCAGCCAATTCAGGAGGCAACCCCTCCTTGGCCCAGTGTAGGGCGAACGCTGCACTGAAGACATCCCCACTACCGATCTTAAAGACTGTGTCTGACTGATAGGGTGGGATAAGATAGCGGCCACCATGGGTAAAGACTTCCGCTCCTCTCAAGCCTTTTTTTAGTACGACGATGTCGTTGGGTTTGTCGGCGATTAGGTCCAACGCTCCTTGCACCGGATCGGAGTTGGAGCTGAGGACACAAGCGTCGCTTTCATTCAAAACAGTGGCTAGCCGATCTGCAGAAGAGCCATTGGCACGAAACTGATGAGCATCCGACTGCGGGTCGTAGACAGCAAGCCTAGCTTTCACCACGGCGTCAGCTTCGATCATGCCATATCGAATGACAATTTCGCCCTCGACTCTGATTGTTTCAGCGGCAGGAACATCATTCCATTCGGGAGTGGCAAGCGGATGGAAATACTCGAACGTAACCAGACCGAGCGAAGGCTTTGCTTTCAGTGTAACGCCACATCCCGACATAGCGATTTCAGCTCTGGCAAGAAAATCATTCGCGCAGGGGGCGTATAGCGTGACGTCTGGCACTCGTGTGGCTAAGGCTGCAGCCGCGCGGCCACCTGATCCATAGATCTGATCCCATTCTGGAACCGCGCAGCACTCGCGGTAGAGCCCGCCGACTACGATCACGGTGTAGACGTTCGATACACACGGACTATTGGAGGACGCTTAGTTCCCATTACCTTTGCCTCATAGCGGTTACCGCTGGCATGACAATCAATTAAATCTGGAATTTCTGTAGCAGTAGCTAGAGAGCCTGCGACTTTCCCCGTCGCCGGCACGATGCAAACCACAGAAGGATATGGGCTACCCTTGCGTATCTCGATCCGCAACGTATCGCCGTCCTTTAGAGATTTCACAACATCCGGATCTGGGCCATTAAGTGGTGTGGTGAAAGACAAGTCACACTTGTCCGCGCCGGCCGTCCCACCACCGCCGCCTCCGCCAGATGCTCTCTTGGCTTTCGCTGGCTTAGTTTGTGAGGATACTGCCGATACTCGGCTCGCTTTTTGACTTCTGCCCGCCATGAGATTTCTCCCCTCCGATAGGATGGCGCGCAAAAGTCGCGGATTCAACTATCGCGCACAATACCCAGGGGAAGGCGTCTCATCTGAGACCAGATCAGCGCATCTAGCGATGCGGCCCCTACGCCTATGCCGTTGGCAAACTTGAGGAATAGGTCCTCAAGCACTTCGTAGTCATGCGGCAAGCGGATTTCATGGGGAAATAGTCCCATAGTCTGGCCCGCGCGAATCACGTGCACATCGAGAATCGCGACGTCGTTTGATCCGGTAAGATTGCGGACGATCCAGGAAGCAGTTTTGGGACCGACACCGGGAAAGGCCATCAAATCATTACGCATTGCAAAATGGCAGTCCCTTCTCGGTGGGTGATGCCGGAGGCGCTCCATTGATGCAGTAATGCGTTTCGCCCGTTGGTCCGGGAACCTATACCTGATGACCCGTCCACCCACATTGAGTGGGGCCGTCAATAAACGATGAACCTCATTTCGATTGGGCTGCCAGTCAGAAGCATATATGCCGGCCTCACTGAGGCGCTCGTGAGCAGCAGTAGCTAGCTCAGCGGTTATCCCGAAACCGCCCAGCAGACAAAACCCAAGCTCCGAAGCCAGATCGCCATCAGACGTAACGAATCCAAACGTAGAATAGGACGTTACTTTCGACAGTGCAGCCCAATACGCGGGGCTCAAGATTTGGTCGGGTGAACCCCACCGGACACCCGGCAATATCTCCTCCTCCGGCGATGGCAATGCCCAGGCCTCAATAGAGCCGTCCACGTAAGCATAGGCATGTTGCAAGGAAGGCCTCGACGCAAATCAGCAGTTATGCAATATAATGCAAATGCATGAGAAAGCATAGCGGAAATGGCCCAAAGCCAGGCGAAGTACGCGCTCTTCGTCTTGAAAAGCGCATAAGTCAGGAAGGGCTGGCTGGTGATTTGGGTATCGTCCAGGAGCACTATTCAAAGATAGAGCGCGGAGTGGTACCGGACAGAAATGGCTATTTAAAAAGGGCCTACGCGTTGCTCACGGGCCGGGCTGGAGGCGACGCTGCGGTCGATGATCTTGTAAAGGCGGCTGCTAAAAGAATTCGGCTGTCCCCGGCTTTTAGAAAATTGGTAGAAGCAGCTCTTCAGATGCCCGACTGAAGTTTTTGCAGTTATGCATTTCATGCCTGAAATTTAGAGGTGAAATTCCTAGCTTCGCTGCTCGGTAATACAAAGGCGTTGGATTTTGCCTCGGCAATTCATCTGAGTTGCGATAGTTCAACATATCGAACCGCAGATGCTTGTACTCCCAGCGCTGCAAGCTGGGCTGGCTTATCGCCTATGCTGCCATAATAGCTGACAGTCCAAGTAATGTTTCGCGTCCGGAGCTCATCACACATGGCCTGGAAGTAAGGGTGGTCGACCGGCGCCAAAGAGTGACCTAGGACAAAAACCTCCGAAACGCTGCCAAGTGATTTCCAGAAATGTGCGTTCTGATTAATGATTTTATCGCTTGGCTTAAAGGTGTCAGAGAAATACCGATCTATAATGCGATTGCCTTCCAAGATCCGAAAATCGATAGACTCAGGGTCGGCGCGGAAATTGAGAGAGTCCGCTACAGATCGGCGCCATCCATGTCCTAGTACTAGCTCGCTATCGGGTCTTGAGGCTGCTCCGTGGATATGGAGAACTTGGCTGTCCTGAATTTCGTAAAGGTGCTGCAGTGTTGGGGTATAATTAAAACTCAGGAAGATCGCGTTAGCATCCAACTTAAGGAGCTTGTCTGACACCGCTTCCGGTGAAGGTATTTTTAAACTACGGATCCAGATGCCGAAGAGGCGCCGTAGCTTTATAGAGACCGCCTGGACTACCTGCCCGATCTCCCACTGATAATCGTGATTGGCAGAATCTCGCCAATCGTCGGCACCGTACCCGGTTAGCTGAGCGCTGGCATCTTCAATCAATGCTTCAATATCTAGATGCGCTAAAGCGCTTTCAAAATCTGACCAAAGCTCATCGGCAACGAAATAGCGGTCCAATGTATCGCAAAGCGATCGATCGGCTCTTTTCGCATAATCCCCAAAGTCTCTATATCCAGACGGAATCCCGTGATGGATGTCGAACCCATTACCGATAACGTATAAGCGTCGTGCCATTTTGTTCGCCGGTCCGCGATCGTGGCAAATTAAGAGAACATCTTATGACGCTCGACCAACGCCGCTTTGCTGGGGTGATTAGAAACCTTTTCTGGCAACCTGACTTTTGCTCCTTCCAAGTCTGCAAAGATGGTGCCTCTCAATTCTTCGGCAATTCCTACAACGTGGGTGTCGGGATCTATTGTAAGTAGGCCTAAGTCAAATAAATTATGAATGTCAGCTCTCGCGGCACCGCATAGATCAAAATGAGATCGAGTACAGGTATTTGAGAGAGGGTGAAGGGCCCAAAGCCGCCGAGGCAAAATTGAGAATTATCATGTGAGCGCCCCTTATTTGCCAAACTCAACCATCCTATCGAACCATCCCCCCGGGGAGGGCAGAACCCATTTTCTCCAAGGCGGCGTTACTTACTGCGTGGCTCGGGTGCTTTGCGTAAGTCCAGCTGATAGACACTCGGCTCCAGAGCTAATTCCCCGCGGTTCACATACACATAAGGTGCCTGCAAGACTTCGATACGAGGCGATTTCGAGAGTGCTTCCGTAACCAGGTATAGGTGGTAGCGATCTCTTTGATGTTCATGCTTGGCTGCAGCCCATTCATTGGCCGTAATGTCGATCGCAGAGATGACCTTGCCAATCGTAGCTTTGACCTCGATGAAGATCGGCTTTCCGTCGGCACCATAGGAGGTGATATCCCACCCCGGAAATTCACCCTTGGCCGCATGGTGCACAATCTTTGGCACTAGGGTTAGGACTCAATTAGCCCACCAAGCGATTGCGGCGGCGAGATGGATTGCAGCCAGGAAGTTGCGCGCCAGTTTGTCGTATCGGGTGGCGATACGGCGGAAGTCCTTGAGGCGGCAGAACATACGCTC
>Ga0164242_10002532_pt1 | contig 21138 bp, 17 predicted proteins | sample OricomgcompostMG_FD_108783 | JGI IMG/M metagenome (GOLD analysis project Ga0164242, IMG submission 108783) | Miracle-Growth compost microbial communities from Emeryville, California, USA - Original compost - Miracle growth compost (MG) ... | reverse complement strand
GCGTAGAGCACCATCGAGACGCGGAACGCGTCCACGACCTCCGGGGCCGCCTCCTCACCGAACGTCATCCAGAGGAAGTTCTGGGCGTAGTCGAGGTCATCGCGCGGCTCAACCGGCTCCTGGTCGCGGCGGCGGCGCTGGTCGTAGGCGACCACGGCCGGGAAGGCCGCGAACAGCCGCTGGGCCTTGGCCAGCTCCGTCTCGGGGGAGGAGTCCTCGGAGTCCGCATCGCGGGCACCGAGCACGGACACGGCCGTGCGGGCCACGTCCATGGGGTGGCAGTCGGTGGGCAGCAGGTCGATCGCCGCCTTCACGGCCGGGTCCAGCGCGCGGCCGGCCCGCTCACGGGCTGTGAACTCCGCCAGCTGCTCCTCGGTGGGCAGCTCGCCGGTCCACAGCAGCAGCGCCACCTCCTCGAAGCTCTTCTGCGCTGCCAGTTCCTGCACGGGGTAACCGCGGTACAGCAGAGAATTGGTCTCCGGATTCACCTTGGAGATGGCCGTGACGTCGACGACGACGCCTGCAAGGCCCTTCTTGATCTCGGTCATGGTGGTCCTTCCTGCTCTTCAGGAGAGATCGGCGTTGTTGGTGCCGATGTCGGTGGTGGGCACCCGGAAGTTGAAGATGCCCTGGTCAAAGTGGTTGTAGCCCTCGTAGTCCACCAGCTCGTACAGCCTGGCGCGGGTGAGCATGTCGGGGACCGCCGCCTGCTGGGTGCCGTCGGCACGCAGTGTGGTGAGCGTGCGCTCGATCGCACCCATGGCCGAGCGTAGTCCCGTCACGGGGTAGATGATCATCGCGACGCCTGCCGAGGCGAGCTGCTCACGCGTGAACAGCTCGGACTTCCCGAACTCGGTCATGTTCGCCAGGATCGGCACGTCCACCGCGTTCGCGACCGTCTCGAACTCGCCGAGGTCCTTCAGGGCCTCGGGGAAGATCGCGTCGGCGCCGGCGTCCACGAGCGCCTTGATCCGCTCGATCGTGGCTCCGAGCGTGTCCACGCCGCGCAGGTCGGTGCGCGCCATGATGAGGAAGTTCGGGTCGCGGCGGGCGTCCACCGCGGCGGCGATGCGCTTCGTGGCCGTGTCGAGGTCCACCATGTTCTTCCCGTCCAGGTGGCCGCAGCGCTTGGGGTTGAACTGGTCCTCGATGTGGGTGCCGGCCAGGCCGGCGTCCTCGAGCTCCTGCACGGTGCGGGCCACGTTCATGGGCTCGCCGAAGCCGGTGTCGGCATCGATGAGGCACGGCAGGTCCGTGACCCTGGCGATCTGCGCGCCGCGCTGGGCCACCTCCGTCAGCGTCGTCAGCCCCACGTCCGGCAGGCCGAGCTCGTTGGCCAGGACCGCGCCGGAGATGTAGACGCCGTCGAAGTCCTGCTCGGCGATGAGCTTGGTGGACAGCGGCGTGAACGCGCCCGGGAACTGCAGGGCGGCGCCAGGACGCAGCGCGGCCCGGAAGCGCTCGCGCTTCTGCGCAGGGGTGAGCGTGGAGTACAGCATCAGAACAGCCCCTTAGGGGACTGCTCCAGCCGAACCGAGGCGGTGATGTTGAGCTGGTCCAGCTCGCCCGCGCCCAGCTGGTCGAGGGACTGCACGGCGGTGAGGAAGCGCTCGATCTCCTCCGGGGCCACCTTGCCCTCGGCCAGCTTGCGGAACTTGGCGATGTACTCCTCGCGGCCGAACGGCCGGGCGCCCATGGGGTGGGCATCCGCCACGGCGATCTCGTCAACCACGGTGCTGCCGTCGCTCAGGGTGATCTCCACGCGTCCGCCGAAGGCCTTCTCGTCCAGGTCCAGGCTGTGGTAGCGGCGGGTCCACTCCGGGTCCTCCACCGTGGTGACCTTGTTCCACAGGGCCACGGTGTCCTCGCGTCCTGCACGCTCCGGGGCGTAGGAGTCCACGTGGTCCCACGCGCCGTCCTGCAGCGCCACCGTGAAGATGTAGGGGATGGAGTGGTCCAGCGTCTCGCGGGACGCGGTCGGGGAGTACTTCTGCGGATCGTTGGCGCCGGAGCCGATCACGTAGTGCGTGTGGTGGGAGGTGTGCAGCACCACGGAGTCGATGTTGGCCGGATCGGTGAGCTCCGGGTGCTCGTGGTGCAGCTTGCGGGCCAGGTCGATCCACGCCTGCGCCTGGTACTCCGCCGAGTGCTCCTTGGTGTAGGAGTCGAGGATGGCGCGCTTGGCCTCGCCCTGCCCGGGCAGGGGCACCGTGTAGGAGGCCTCCGGGCCGTCCAGCATCCAGGCGATGACGCCGTCCTCGCCCTCGTAGATGGGGGTGGGGGAGGTCTGCCCGCGCAGCGCGCGGTCCACAGCCTCCACGGCCATCTTCCCGGCGAAGGCCGGGGCGTGGGCCTTCCACGTGGAGATCTCGCCCTTGCGGGACTGCCGCGTGGCGGTGGTGGTGTGCAGGGCCTGGCCGATCGCCTGGAAGATGGTCTCCACCTCTGCTCCGAGCAGCGTGCCGATGCCCGCGGCCACGGACGGGCCGAGGTGGGCCACGTGGTCGATCTTGTGCTCGTGCAGGCAGATGGCCTTGGTCAGGTCGATCTGGATCTCGTAGCCGGTGGCGATGCCGCGGATCAGGTCCGCGCCGGAGGCGCCCACGTGCTGGGCCACGGCGAGGATCGGCGGGATGTTGTCGCCGGGGTGGGAGTACTCGGCGGCCAGGAACGTGTCGTGGTAGTCCAGCTCGCGCACGGCCACGCCGTTGGCCCAGGCCGCCCATTCCACGGCGACGGACTCGTCGGTGCCCATGACGCGGGCGCCCTTGCCGCCCGTGGTCACGGGGTGGGCCAGTGCCTGGCCGCGCGCGGAGACGATGGGGGCGCGGTTGAGGGAGGCGATCGCCACGGAGGCGTTGTCGATGATGCGGTTGATGACCATCTCGGCCACCTCCGGCTCCACCGCCACGGGGTCGGCGGCGACCGTGGCGATCTTGTGGGCCAGCTGCTCCTCGCGGGGCAGGTTCTCGTCGCTGCGGTGGACGCGGACGTGATGCTCGATCATGCTCGTGACTCCTTCGTCCCCGCTGCTTCGAGGCGGGGTTCGTGCTGCGTCGGCGCCTGGGGGCGCCGGACGTGGTCCTTGATGGTGGCGTGGGCGTGGCGCAGGTGGATGACGGTGGCGGCCGCGGCCACCTCGGGGTCCTGCTCCGCGATGGCCCGGGCGATCGCGGCGTGCTCCGCTGCGGAGGCGGCCAGCCGCGCCGGGTCGTCGCTGGAGATCCGGCGCAGTCGCTGCAGGTGCAGGCGCAGCTGCCGCAGGGAGGTGGTCAGGTACGGGTTCGCGACGGCGGCGTCCAGGGCCAGGTCCAGCTGCGCGGTGAGCGGGTAGTAGGACTCCGGATCCCCGCCGGCGGCGGGGACGGCGGCCTCGAAGCGCCGGGCCAGTTCGGCGAAGGGCGCGGTGATGCCCGACGCCGCTGCCTCGCGTGCCGCCAGCACCTCCAGCGCCTGCCGCACGGCGAAGAGCTGGTCCACCGCGTCCTCGGAGACGGCGCTGACCACGGTGCGGCCGGAGGCCTGCACGGCCAGGCCGTCCGCCACCAGGCGCGCAATGGCCTCGCGGACCGGCGTGCGGGAGATGCCGAGGGCGTCCCCAAGCTCCACCTCCGGCAGGGCGCTGCCGGGGGTGCGTGCGCCGGAGACGATGTCCCGGCGCAGCTCCTCGTAGGCGCGGTCGCTGGCTTTCACGCTCTCGAGTGTATACACGTCGGCGTGGCCTGGGGCACGTCCGGCGCAAAGTCCTTCGGAATTTTCGGGAAACTTTCCTGCGGGGAAGGGGTGGCCTGTATACACGGACGCGGTAGTGTGAGCGGCACCACAGTTCCTTGCCTCCCTGTCGATGCCGGCAGCGGAGCGGGAGCGGTCCGCACACACCACGGCGAAAGGGCAGGAGCATGAGCGCCTACACGGACGAGTACGCCCGCAGCATCGAGGACCGGGACGCGTTCTGGTTGCAGGCGGCCTCCGCCCTGCAGTGGGAGAAACCACCGAGTATCGGTCTCGACGAGTCCGCGGCGCCGCTGTACCGCTGGTTCCCGGACGGGGAGCTGAACATCACCGCCTCGATGCTGGACCGGCACGTGGAGGAGGGTAGGGGAGAGCAGGCTGCGCTCGTCTACGACTCCGCCGTGCTGGGGATCCAGCAGCGCTACAGCTACGCCGAGCTGCTGGACGTGGTCGAGCGCACCGCAGGCGCCCTGCGTGACCTCGGCGTGGGGGTGGGGGACCGCGTGGTGCTCTACCTGCCCATGATCCCCGCCGCCGTCATCGGCATGCTCGCCTGCGCGCGCATCGGTGCCGTGCACTCCGTGGTGTTCGGCGGCTTCGCGCCCCGCGAGCTGGCCGGTCGCATCGACGACGCGCGGCCCAAGGTGCTGCTCACCGCCACGGGCGGGGTGGAGCCGGCCCGCCGGATCGAGTACCTGCCCGCCGTGGCGGAGGCGCTGAGGATCGCCGAGCACACCGTGGACGCCGTGGTGGTCACGGCGCGCGAGGGCTTCGAGACGGGCCTGGAGCAGGTGGCAGGGGCGGTGCCGGGCACCTCCTGGTACGACGCGGCGGACCTGGTCGCGGCGGCGGACCCGGCGGCCGCCGTCACGGTGGCAAGCACGCACCCGCTCTACATCCTCTATACCTCCGGCACCACGGGGGCGCCCAAGGGCGTGGTGAGGGACACGGGTGGCTACGCCACCGCGCTGGCCTACTCCATGCGCGCCATCTACGGCGTCGGCGAGGGGCAGGCCATGTTCACCGCCTCCGACGTGGGCTGGGTGGTGGGCCATAGCTACATCGTCTACGCGCCGCTGTTGGTCGGCGCCACGAGCGTGCTCTACGAGGGCAAGCCCGTGGGCACCCCGGACGCCGGGGCGCTCTGGCGGGTCGCGGCGGAGCATGGCGCCCGCGTGCTGTTCACGGCGCCGACCGCCCTGCGTGCCGTGCGCAAGCAGGACCCGGAGGGCGAGCTGGTGGGCGCCTACGACCTCTCGAGGCTCTCTGCCCTGTTCGCGGCGGGGGAGCGGCTGGACCCGGAGACCGAGGCCTGGGCGTCCCGCGTGCTCGGCAAGCCGGTGATCGATCACTGGTGGCAGACCGAGTCCGGCTGGCCCATCGTCGCCGACTCGTTCGGGATGGACCCGCAGCCGATCAAGCCCGGCTCGTCCTCGTTGCCCGTGCCCGGCTGGCAGGTCGAGGTCCTCGACGCCTCGGGTGAGCGCCTCGCGGAGCCGGCGGTCGAGGGCAACATCGCCATCCGGCTCCCGCTGCCGCCTGGTGCACTGACGACGCTGTGGGGCAACGACCAGCGCTACATCGACTCCTATCTCAGTGCCTTCCCCGGCTACTACGCCTCCGGGGACTCTGGGCTGATCGACGAGGACGGCTACGTGTTCATCATGGGCCGCACGGATGACGTCATCAACGTCTCCGGGCACCGGCTCTCCACGGGCCGGCTCGAGGAGGTGCTCGCGTCCCACCGGGCCGTGGCCGAGTGCGCCGTGATCGGCGTGGCCGACCCGCTGAAGGGGCAGCGACCCAGCGGCTACGTGGTGCTCAAGTCCGGCGTGGACGTGGCGGAGGAGGAGCTGGCGGCCGAGCTCGTCGCGCTCGTGCGCTCCGAGGTGGGGGCCGTGGCGGACTTCAAGGCGGTGCGCGTGGTGCAGGCCCTGCCGAAGACCCGTTCCGGCAAGGTGCTGCGCAAGACCATGCGGCAGATCGCGGACGGGGACGAGTACACGGTGCCCGGCACCATCGAGGACGCCTCGGTGCTGGAGGAACTCATCGGGGTGCTGCGACCGGATCGGTGAACTGGCTCACCGTGTGATTCGATGGTGGTGAATTCATGACACCGCCGGTGTGGAAGGTCCCCTCCTCCCACACCGGCGGTATCGTGATCGGAGTCACATCACAGCGTGACCCGGTTCACCTCATCGCATCCGTTCCTGAGGAGCATCATGACCACCACCGAGAGTGCTGCCGTGCCGCAGCCGGAACCGCAACGCAAGCAACACAAGGACCGCAGCCACTGGCTCTACATCTCCGTGATCGTCGCGGTGGTGCTCGGCGCCGTCGTCGGTCTGGTCTGGGGCAAGGACGCGGCGGGGCTGCAGCCGCTCGCCGACATCTTCATCGGCCTCATCAAGATGATCATCGCCCCGGTCATCTTCTGCACCATCGTCACCGGCGTGGGCCACATCGCCAAGGCGGCCACGGTGGGCAAGGTCGGCGGCCTGGCCCTGGTCTACTTCCTGGTCCTCTCCACCGTCGCCCTGATCATCGGCCTGGTGGTCGGCAACATCATCCACCCGGGTGATCACCTGCAGATCTCCCCGTACAAGCCCTCCGCGTCCGGCGAGAACGGCGGATGGGACATCCTGCTGGACATCATCCCCACCGCCGTGCCGGTGCTGCCCACCCTCTTCGTGGCCCTCATGGTGGGCTTCGCGCTGCAGACCATGGGCTCCTACGGCAAGCCGGTGCTGGACTTCCTGGAGCGGATCCAGGCGATCGTGCTGAAGATCATGGCGTGGATCATGTGGGTCGCCCCGATCGGCGCCTTCGGTGCCATCGCCGCCGTGGTCGGCAAGACCGGCTGGGGCGCCATCGGTTCCATGCTGGTGCTGATGGGCGCGTTCTACCTCACGTGCGCCCTGTTCATCGTGGTCATCCTGGGCACCCTGCTGCGCGTGGTGACGGGCCTGAACATCTTCCGGATGCTGGCCTACCTCGGCAAGGAATACCTGCTGATCTTCTCCACGTCCTCCTCCGAGTCCGCGCTGCCGCGGCTCATGCGCAAGATGGAGCACGCCGGCGTCTCCAAGCCGGTCGTGGGCGTGGTGGTCCCCACTGGCTACTCCTTCAACCTGGACGGCACCGCGATCTACCTGACGATGGCAGCACTGTTCGTCGCCAACGCCATGGGCGAGCCCATGAGCATCGGCCAGCAGATCGCCCTGCTCGTGGTCATGATCATCGCGGCGAAGGGCGCTGCCGGTGTCTCCGGTGCGGGCCTGGCCACGCTGGCCGCCGGCCTGCAGGCCCACCGCCCCGAGATGCTCGGTGGCATGGGCGTGGTGGTCGGCATCGACAAGTTCATGTCCGAGGCCCGCGCACTGACCAACTTCACTGGCAACGCGGTGGCCACCTTCCTGGTGGGCAAGTGGACGGGCGAGGTGGACCTGGACCAGGCCAAGGCCGCCCTGAACGGGCAGTCCCCGTTCGACGAGGCCAGCCTGGCCCTCGACCCCGACATGGACATGGTGGACGCGGGTCACTGATCCCGCCTCTCGCCTCCGACGCAGTGCGCCGGAGGTGAGGACCCCGCAGCGCGACGCCGCGCCGTCACCAGACGGCGCGGCGTCGTGCATTCCAGGGGCCGGCGCGCCTCCGCCCGCGCCCGCCCCCGTACCTCGCCCCCGTTCCTTCCCGTCACTTTCCTGCGTCTTCCTGAACCGCAATTTCTCATCTGCGCGTCCATTGGGCGTTCATACGTCCCATCACGGGGCAGGCGCGGTGCCCGACGGCGTGGGGTGAGGTCGCGCGCGAGGGCGCCCCGCGTCGCAGGGCACCGGGGCGCAAGTTCAAGGTCAGGTTCAAGGTCAAGGCTCGCCGTGGGCCGTCCTCGGACGGTGTGATCCCTTGCCGCACTACGCTGAACTCGGCGCGGCCAGGCCGCGCCGATGCGTCAGACGAAGCAGCCAGTGAGGAGCAACGTGAGCGACCCCAATGCCTTCGGCCGAGTGCCCGCCCCGGGTGGGATGCGGGAGGTCAACGCCCTGGGACGCCCCCTGGCCACACTGCCGGAGCCGGCCGTCCTGACAGAGCACGGCCCGGCCCGCGTGATCGCGATGGTCAACCAGAAGGGCGGCGTCGGCAAGACGACCTCCACCATCAACCTCGCCGCGGCGCTCGCCGAGTTCGGCCGGCGCGTGCTGGTGGTGGACTTCGACCCGCAGGGTGCCGCCTCCGCCGGCTTCGGCGTGAGCCCGCACGATCTGGACTTCACGGTCTACAACGTGCTGATGGACCGCCACGCGCAGATCGAGGAGGCCATCCTCGGCACCGAGGTCGAGAACGTGGACCTGCTCCCGGCCAACATCGACCTCTCCGCCGCCGAGGTGCAGCTGGTCAACGAGGTGGCGCGCGAGCAGGTGCTGGCCTCGCAGCTGTGCAAGGTCTCCGACGAGTACGACGTCATCCTGATCGACTGCCAGCCCTCGCTCGGCCTGCTCACCGTCAACGCACTGGCCGCCTCCCACGGCGTGATCATCCCGCTCACCGCGGAGTTCTTCGCGCTGCGCGCCGTGGCGCTGCTGACCGAGACGATCGACAAGGTGCAGGAGCGCATCAACCCCGCCCTGCAGATCGACGGCGTGCTGGCCACGATGTACGACCAGCGCACGCTGCACGCCCGCGAGGTGCTCGGCCGCCTCGACGAGGCCTTCGGCGACAAGCTCTTCGAGACCGTCATCCGCCGCACCGTGAAGTTCCCGGACGCCACCGTCGCCGCGGAGCCCATCACGTCCTTCGCCCCCGGCCACGCCGGTGCCGCCGCCTACCGGCGGCTGGCGCAGGAGCTGATCGCCCGCGGCGGGGCGCCCTGAGCCGGCAGAGCGCATGAGCGCCACAGCGCAGCAAGAACGGACCACGCAGCGGGAACGGACAACGCAGCAGGAACGCCTGTCCCAGCAGGAGCGGTCCGAGCAGAGTGACACCGCGGCCGAGGCCACGGCGGGGTTCCACCTCACCCTGGAGAACTTCTCCGGGCCGTTCGAGCTGCTGCTCTCGCTGCTGAACCGGCACAGTCTGGACATCACCGAGGTGTCCCTGGCCGCCGTGACGGACGAGTTCATGGAGCACCTGCACTCGCTCGCGGACGAGGTCGGTGCGGTGGTGCTGGAACGCACCACCGAGTTCCTCGTCATCGCCTCCACGCTGCTTGACCTGAAGGCGGCCCGGTTGCTGCCGCGCGGCGAGGTGGAGGACGAGGAGGATCTGGCCCGGCTCGAGGCCCGCGACCTGCTGTTCGCCCGCCTGCTGCAGTACAAGGCCTACAAGGAGGCGGCGGGCACATTGGCCGCGCTGCTGGAGGCCGGTCAGGCCTCGGTCCCGCGCCAGGTGGCCGCCGATGACCCGGAGGTGGTGCGCCACCTGCCGGAGCTCGTCTGGAACACCACGCCGGACAAACTGGCCCGGCTCGCCGCCACCGCGCTCACGCCCAAGGCCCCCGAGCCGGACACCGTGGACACGACGCACATCCACGTGCAGCCCGTCTCCGTGGCGGAGCAGGCCGGCATCGTCGCGGCCCGCCTGCGCGAGGCAGGAGCGCTGAGTTTCACCGAGCTGACTGAGGATGCCGACGCGTCCCTCGTGGTGGTGGCCCGCTTCCTGGCCCTGCTGGAGATGTACCGCGACCGCGCCGTCGGCTTCGAACAGGTCGCCCCGCTCACCGCGCTGCTGGTGCACTGGGTGGACGAGGGCGGCTGGGACGCGGCGCGCGCCGTGGAGGAGTACATGGGGACACAGAACGAGGCCCGGGAGGACGCGGCATGAGTCAGGACGCGGCGCTGCTGACCGAGCTCGAGGCCGTCCTCATGGTGCTGGAGGCCCCGGCGAGCGTCGAGGACCTCGCCGCCGCCGTCGGCGTATCCGTCGCGGAGGCGGACCGCGCCGTGCAGGCCCTGGTGAGGGACTACGACGGCGTGGACGGCACCAGGGTGCGCGGCTTCCAGTTGCGCCATGCGGGCGGGGGCTGGCGGATCGTGGCCAGGGCGGAGCACGCCGAGGCGGTGTCGCGCCTGGTGCTGCAGGGGCAGACGGCCCGCCTCTCGCAGGCCGCGCTGGAGACGCTCGCGGTGATCGCCTACCGCCAGCCCGTCTCGCGCTCGCGCATCGCCGCGATCCGCGGGGTCAACGTGGACGGCGTGGTGCGTACGCTGCAGGCCAGGGGACTGGTGGAGCGCACCGGGACCGACGAGGAGACGGGGGCCTGGCTCTTCGGCACCACGGACGCGTTCCTGGAGCGGCTGGGCCTCGACTCGTTGCAGGAACTGCCGGAGCTCTCGCCGCTGCTGCCTGGCGTGGAGGACCTCGACGCGGTCCTCGGCGAGGAGGGGCTCGGCGAGGACGGCCACTGAGGGTCCCCGCGTCTGTCGCCCGCCGCGCACGGCGATGCGGGCGCACCCTCGGGTGAGAGACCGGCCACGATTCGCCCGAGGGTCTTGGGTGGGTGCCTCCGATAGGGGAGAATAAAGGGTAACTGTGCCCGGCGCGCGTCCGAGATGGACCTGAGGGAAGAAGATCAGAGCGCCACGGAGCACGTTCGACATCCCCGGCGCACACGGTGCCGGGTCCGGGACGCCCAGCCGCGTCCCGAGGAACCCACACCAGGACGGAGTGAGAAGATGACCCGAGGAACCGGCTCGTCGAAGAATCCCCGCCGCGACGGTGCGCGCTCGCAGCAGCGCCCCACCGGTGGCGGCCGCAGCGGCGGCAAGAACGTGAACGGCAAGGCAGGCGGCCCCAAGGGTGCGGGCTCGAAGAGCAAGGGTGGCCCCAAGAGCGCTGGCGCCAAGAACGCCGGAGCCAAGGGCGCTGGCCCCCGCAACACCGGCGGCCAGGGCCGCCCCGCAGCCCAGGGCCGTCCCGGCCCCCAGGGCGAGCGCAAGGCGAACAGCGCGCGCGGCGGAAAGCCCGCGGCGTCGGGCAGCGCCAAGGCTCCCAACGCCGCCCCGCGCGGCCCCAAGGCCTTCGCCGACGAGCGCTACGGCCTTGACCTCGGCCCCGTACGGCGTCGCCGCCGCGGCCCGAGCAAGCGCGTCACCGCCACCCCGCGCGTGCAGAACCCGGACGGCGAGCGGCTGCAGAAGGTCATGGCCCACGCGGGCGTGGCCTCCCGCCGCGTGTGCGAGGAGATGATCGAGACCGGCCGCGTGGAAGTCAACGGTCAGATCGTCCGTGAGCTGGGCGTGCGCGTGAAGCCGGATGCGGACACGGTGCACGTGGACGGCGTGCGGCTGCAGCTGGACGAGTCCCTGGTGTACTTCGCGTTCAACAAGCCCTCCGGCGTGGTCACCTCCATGAAGGACCCGGACGGGCGCCCCGACATCTCCGACTACCTGCGCGAGGGCCAGTCGGAGCGGCTGTACCACGTGGGTCGGCTTGACCAGGAGACCGAGGGTCTGCTGCTGCTGACCAATGACGGGGAGCTGGCGCATCGCCTGACGCACCCGTCCTTCGAGGTCCCCAAGACGTACCTGGTGCAGGTGCGTGGTCCCATGCCGCACGGCGTGGGCAAGCAGCTGCGCGAGGGCGTGAAGCTGGAGGACGGCTGGTCCAAGGTGGACTCCTTCAAGCTCGTGGACTCCACCCCGGGCAAGGTCCTCGTGGAGGTCGTGCTGCACTCCGGCAAGAACCGGATCGTGCGCAGGATGTTCGACGAGGTGGGCTTCCCGGTGCTGCGCCTGGTGCGTCTGCAGGTGGGCCCCATCCGCCTCGGCGATCAGCGGCAGGGTTCCCTGCGCAAGCTCGGCAAGCAGGAGGTCGGCCACCTGCTCGCCGAGGTCGGCCTGTGAGCACCGGGCCCGGCCCGGAGATCTCCCGGCCGGCCCCCGGCTCCGCCACGTACCTCTCCGGGCCCGTCCTGGTGATCGGGACGGGGCTGCTCGGCGCGTCCGTGGGCATGGGGCTCTCCCGTTTGGGGATCCGCGTGTACCTGCGTGACACCTCTCCCACCGCGCTGCGCGTGGCGGAGGACCTCGGTGCGGGCACGGCCGGCCCCGGTGCCGGTGATCCGGCGCCGGAGCTGGTGGTCGTCGCGACGCCCCCGGATGTCGTGGCGCCCACCGTGGCCGCCACGCTGTCCGAGTTCGACCAGGCCGTGGTCATCGACATCGCCTCGGTGAAGTCCTCCGTGCTGCACGAGCTGCGGGACACGCCGTCCCTGAGCTCCGCCGACCTCAGCCGCTACGTGGGCACCCACCCCATGGCCGGACGCGAGCGCTCCGGCCCGGCCGCCGCGCGCGGTGAGCTGTTCATCTCCGCCCCCTGGGTGGTGGTCCCTCACGAGGGCAGCACGCCGGAGGCGGTGCGCGTGGCGCGCGCCGTCGGTGCCGACCTGGGTGCCGCCGTGACGAGCATGGACGCCGAGTCACACGATCGAGCGGTGGCGCTGGTCTCCCACGTGCCGCAGGTGACGGCCTCGATGCTGGCGGCGCGGCTGCTGGACGCCCCGGGCAATGCCCTGGCGTTGGCGGGGAACGGGCTGCGGGACACCACCCGGATCGCGGCGAGTGATCCGCGGCTGTGGATCCAGATCCTCTCCCACAACGCGCAGCAGCTGGTGCCGATCCTGCAGGGCATGCAGGAGGACCTGGCCCGGCTGGTGTCCACGTTGCAGGACCCGCAGGCACCGGGCGCTGCCCTCGACCTGGCCCAGCTCATGGGCGAGGGCAACCAGGGGCAGGCCAGGATCCCCGGCAAGCACGGCGCGCCGCCGGAGTCCTTCGCGACCGTGGGTGTGATCGTGGATGATGCTCCGGGGCAGATCGCCCGGTTGCTCACGGACATCGGTGAGGCCGGCGTGAACATCGAGGACCTGCGGATGGAACACTCCGCCGGGTACCAGGTGGGCCTGGCCGAGGTCGGCGTCCTGCCCGGCCGACGTGATGAATTGGTAGCGGCCCTGGAGGCCCTGGACTGGAAAGTGGTGCAGTGAGCGTGAGCGAGCAGCTTGTTGTGGCGATCGACGGGCCGGCGGGCTCCGGCAAGTCCTCCGTGTCCAAGGAGGTGGCACGCCGTCTCGGCGCCGCGTACCTGGACACGGGCGCCATGTACCGGGCCGTGACGTTCGCGGCACTGGCCTCCGGGCTGGACCTGGCGGACCAGGAGGCCGTGGCCGCCGCCGTCGAGCGCGCGGACATCGACCTGTCCACCACGCCGGACGGTCAGCGCGTGCTGGTGGACGGCGAGGACGTCACCACGCAGATCCGTGAGCCGCGGGTCTCCGAGGCCGTCTCGGCCGTGGCCACCAACCTGGGCGTGCGCGCCAACCTGGTGGCGCGCCAGCGGGCCGCGATCGAGCAGGCCGGCCGGATCGTGGCCGAGGGCAGGGACACCACCACGGTGGTGGCCCCGGATGCCCAGGCCCGCATCCTGCTCACCGCCCGCGAGGAGGTGCGCCTGGCCCGCCGCGGACTGGAGCTGAAGAACACGCAGTCCGCAGAGGCCCTGGCCAAGCAGGTCTCGGAGCGGGACAAGAAGGACTCCACGGTGGTGAACTTCACCGAGGCGGCGCCCGGCGTCGAGCTCGTGGACTCCTCCGACCTGGACTTCGATCAGACCGTCGAGGCGGTCCTGGCCAGCGTGCAGCGCCAGGCCGGGCACCTCTAGGCCATTCTCTGCGGGCGCCCCGGGCGCCTGCCAAACAACTTTTTCCCCCGCTGCCACTGCGGGGATCCGTACGGAGGACACCATGAGCACCACCGAGCCGCAGGGCGAGGACTACCGCGACGACACGCCGGACGACGTCGCCGAGCGCGTCGCTGCGCTGAGCGACGCCGAGGCGGACGCGCGGGCCGCGAGCCTGCGCGCCGGCCTGGCCGACTATGAGCTTGAGGAGGACGACGCGGCGCTGCTGGACGGCGGCGCGTGGGAGGACGAGGCGTTCGAGGACGCCCCCGTCCCGCCGGTCCTGGCCGTGGTGGGCCGCCCCAACGTGGGCAAGTCCACGCTGGTCAACCGCATCATCGGCCGGCGCGAGGCCGTCGTGGAGGATGTGCCGGGCGTGACCCGTGACCGCGTCTCCTACGAGGCCGAGTGGTCCGGCACCGACTTCACCCTCGTGGACACCGGCGGCTGGGAGGTGGACGCCAAGGGGATCGACCGCATGGTGGCCGAACAGGCCGAGCGCGCCGTGGACGTGGCGGACGCCGTGCTGCTGGTCGTCGACGCGACCGTGGGTGCCACCGCGACCGACGAGGCCGTGGTGCGCATGCTGCGCCGTAAGAACAAGCCCGTGGTGCTGGCCGCCAACAAGGTGGACGGCCCGGCGCTGGAGGCGGACGCGGCCATGCTGTGGTCGCTCGGCTTCGGCGAGCCGCACCCCGTCTCCTCCCTGCACGGGCGGGGGACCGGCGACCTGCTGGACGCCGTCCTCGAGGTGCTGCCCGAGGAGAGCGCGTACGGCGATCCGCTGCCGGAGGGCGGCCCGCGCCGCGTGGCGCTGCTCGGCCGCCCGAACGTGGGCAAGTCCTCGCTGCTGAACAAGGTGGCCGGCTCCGAGCGCGTCGTCGTGAACGACGTGGCGGGCACGACGCGTGATCCCGTGGATGAGCTGGTGGAGCTGGGCGGGCGCACGTGGCGCTTCGTCGACACCGCCGGCCTGCGCCGCCGCCAGCACATGGCCCAGGGCGCGGACTACTACGCGTCCCTGCGTACGGCGTCTGCGCTGGACAAGGCCGAGGTGGCCGTGGTGCTGCTCGCCGTGGACGAGGTCCTCTCCGAGCAGGACCAGCGGATCCTGCAGCAGGTCATCGACGCGGGCCGCGCGCTGGTGCTGGCCTTCAACAAGTGGGACCTGCTGGACGACGAGCGCCGCCGCTACCTGGAGCGCGAGATCGAGCAGGACCTGGCGCACGTGGAGTGGGCGCCGCGCGTGAACATCTCCGCGAAGACCGGCTGGCACCGCGACCGTCTGGTGCCGGCGCTGGACATCGCGCTGGAGTCCTGGGACCGCCGCATCCCCACGGGCAAGCTCAACGCGTTCCTGGGCGAGCTCGTCGCAGCGCACCCGCACCCGCTGCGGGGCGGCAAGCAGCCGCGCATCCTCTTCGGCACGCAGGTCTCCGCCCGCCCGCCCAAGTTCGTCCTGTTCACCACGGGCTTCCTCGACCCGGGCTACCGGCGCTTCATCACGCGTCGCCTGCGCGAGACGTTCGACTTCCGCGGCACGCCCATCGACATCCAGATGCGCGTGCGGGAGAAGCGCGGCCGCAAGACCCGCTGAGTCGTTTCGGTGATGCCCGACGCCGCGTGAGCGGCCGGGGTGCGTGAGGGCGCCTGCCGCTGTGTACGGCGGGCGCCCTTGCCGTCCCCGGCCCGGCCACGCGGCGTCGGGCATCTCACGTGGCAGGCACGCTTCACCGAGTCGGTGCGGCACGCGCGTGCCCGATACGATATGAGGCATGTCCAAGGTCCTTTCCTCCCTGCCCATCGGCGAGCGTGTCGGCATCGCCTTCTCCGGCGGCCTCGACACCTCGGTGGCCGTCGCCTGGATGCGTGACAAGGGCGCCGTGCCCTGCACGTACACCGCGAACATCGGCCAGCCGGACGAGCCGGACATCGACGCCGTCCCCGGCCGCGCCAAGGAGTACGGCGCGGAGATCGCGCGCCTCGTGGACGTGCAGGACATGCTGGTGCAGGAGGGCCTCGTGGCCCTGCAGACCGGTGCCTTCCACATCCGCTCCGGCGGCAAGACGTACTTCAACACCACGCCGATCGGCCGCGCCGTGACGGGCACCATGCTGGTGCGCGCCATGAAGGAGGACGGCGTGGACATCTGGGGCGACGGCTCCACGTACAAGGGCAACGACATCGAGCGGTTCTACCGCTACGGCCTCATGGCCAACCCCAACCTGCGCATCTACAAGCCGTGGCTGGACGCCCAGTTCGTCACTGAGCTCGGTGGGCGCAAGGAGATGAGCGAGTGGCTCGTGGCCCACGGCTTCGGCTACCGCGACTCCACCGAGAAGGCGTACTCCACGGACGCGAACATCTGGGGCGCAACGCATGAGGCGAAGGACCTGGAGTTCCTCAACAACGGCGTGAGCATCGTGGAGCCCATCATGGGCGTGGCCCCGTGGGACGAGTCCGTCGCGATCGCCACCGAGGACGTCACGGTGACCTTCGACGCCGGCGTGCCGGTGGCCCTGAACGGCACCGAGTTCCCGGACCAGGTGGCCCTGGTCAAGGAGGCCAACCGGATCGGTGGTCGCCACGGCCTCGGCATTTCCGACCAGATCGAGAACCGCATCATCGAGGCCAAGTCCCGCGGCATCTACGAGGCGCCGGGCATGGCGCTGCTGCACGCCGCCTACGAGCGCCTCGTGAACGCGATCCACAACGAGGACACCATCGCCACGTACCACAACGAGGGCCGCAAGCTCGGTCGCCTCATGTACGAGGGCCGCTGGCTGGACCCGCAGTCGCTCATGCAGCGCGAGGCGATCGTCCGCTGGGTCGCGTCCGCCGTGACCGGCTCCGTGACGCTGCGCCTGCGCCGCGGTGACGACTACTCGATCATGAACACCGAGGGCCCCGCGCTGTCCTACCACCCCGAGAAGCTCTCCATGGAACGCGTGGGCGACGCGGCGTTCGGCCCGGACGAGCGCATCGGCCAGCTGACCATGCGCAACCTGGACATCGCCGACTCCCGCTCGCGGCTGGAGCAGTACGCGGCCCAGGGCATCGTCACCGGCGAGACCGCCGAACTGGTCGGCAAGATGGAGGTCGGCGAGTCCAAGGCGATCGCCGAGGGCGGCGAGGCCACGGACGCGGCCGTCAACGAGGCCTCCAACATGGCGGCCTTCGACTACGGCACCGACTGAGTCCGGCTCCCGTTCGGGAGCGCCACACAGCACGACGGCGGGCCGTCACCTACCAGCGGTAGGTGACGGCCCGCCGGCGTGGTGTCTGCTGCGCAGTGCCGTCGCCGTCAGGCGCTGACGTGCTCCAGGCGGGCCGCGCGACGATGCGGGTGCAGTCGCCCGAAGCAGGCGATGACGACCAGCTCGATCAGGGACAGCGCCAGCAGCAGCCCGATCAGTGGGCCGTAGCCGATCCAGGTCGAGGCGATGGAGAGCAGCATCGGCAGGAAGAAGCCGAGGTAGGAGACCGAGTAGTAGAGCCCGGTCAGCCCGGCCAGGTCGTCCGGACCGGCGATCGCCTGGACCTCGCGCAGGCCGCCCTGCAGCAGCAGGCCGTAGGACACGCCGAGCACGGCGGCCGCCGCGACGGCGGCGGTGAGCGAGGCGGCGAGCACGGCCACGAGGGAGAGGGCGAGGCCCGCCAGGACCACGAGCATGGCGATGCGCAGGCCGCGGGAGGAGCCGGGCTTCTGCACGCGCCAGGCGAACTGCTGGGTGACGAAGCCGCAGCCGAGCGTGATGAGGCACATGAGTCCGGAGAAGCCGATGGGTGCGGCGGCGACGCGGTCCATGAACAACCCGGGCAGCACGGCGTAGGCGACGCCGTTGGTGCCGAACACCCAGGCGGCGGTGGGCAGGACCACCAGCAGGAAGCGGGCCTCGGCTGCCGCGGGGACCTTCAGCGCGTCCCGGAGCCGGGCGGGGACGCGGGAGTGGCCGGGGCCTGCGGTCTCCGGCGTGGGCAGCTGCCACAGGCCCGACGCCACGGCCAGGAGCAGGGAGAGGACGTAGGGCAGGATCGTGGGCCACGGGCCCCACTGCGCGAGGACGGCAGCGACGGCCGCGCCGACCCCGAAGCCGACGGTCATGAACAGCCCGGCACGCCTGGCGCCCGCGCCGGGACCGGCGGCCGGGTCATGCGGGGCCTGGGAGAGTTCCTTGATCCAGCTGGTGCCGACGCCCATGGCCAGGCCGAGCGCTATGCCGCTGAGGATGCGCCCGATCAGCAGGGCCGTGGGGTCCACGCTGCCCAGGGCGAGGACGAGGGAGCCGGCGGCGGCGATGAATGGGGCGGCCGCCATGACGGGACGGCGGCCCTTGCGGTCGGAGAGCGGGGCACCGACCAAGAGTGCGGGGATGATGCCGAGCACGTAGACGCCGAGCAGGACGAAGACCTGCGTGGGGCTGAGGTGGTTGTTGGTGCGGTAGAGCGTCAGCAGCGGCGTGAACTCGTTGCCGCCCCAGGCGACGGTGAGGACGGCGAGGCCGACCCGGAACCAGGGGCGGGTGAGCAGCGGTGCGGCGGTAGTGGTGGTGGTGGCCGTTGTGGCGTGGTCGGGGGAGAGGGGATTGGGCGCTGACATGTGAACTTCTTCGCGACGGAGGCGGGTGGGGTCAGTCGGGGAGCTGCTCGCGGTGCACCGAGGTGAGGTGCTCGCGCAGCAGCGTGGTGAAGCGGGTGACGTCGCCGGCGGTGATGGCGCCGACGAGGTCGCGGTGTTGGGAGATCGCCAGGGAGGTGGACTCCGGCTTGCGCCAGAGCGAGCGGGTGGACATGCGCTGCGTGCGCTCGGCCAGCTGGTCCTGGAAGGAGAGCAGCAGGGCGTTGTCCGCGGCGGCCACGATCTCGCGGTGGAAGACCAGGTCCGCGCGGGTGTAGGCGGCGAGGTCCTCGTCCGCGTGGGCGCGTTCCTGTTCCGCGATGGCGGATTTCAGGGTGGTGACGAGGCGCTCGGTGACGGCGGGATCGGTGGAGGCCGCCTCGGCCCCGTGGGTCTCGATGAGGAGGCGGGAGCGCACGACGTCGCGGGCCTCGTTCGCGTCCGGCGGCACCACGAGCGCGCCGCGCTTGGGATACAGACGCAGCCAGCCCTCGGCCTGCAGGCGCAGGAAGGCTTCGCGAACGGGGGTGCGGCTGACGCCGACGTTCTCGGCGACCTCACCCTCGGAGAGCATCTGGCCGGGGGCGGCGTTCCCGTCGAGGATGGCCTCCTTGGTGGCGGTGTACGCGCGGTCCGCGGCGGTGGCCGCGGGTGACGGGCTCGGCTCCGGTGTCATGTCGTGCCCTCCGTTCCTTCCGTACAACATAGATACAAGATGTGTTCATGCTACACCCGGGTGGGGCCGGCAGTCGGATCGGGACGACACGGAGGGAGTCGATGTCACGAGCACTCGTGCGGATGGGGTAGAGTATTCGAGGAGTTCCGCGCGGATGACGCGGGGGATTTCGCGGGCTGTGGCGCAGCTTGGTAGCGCACTTGACTGGGGGTCAAGGGGTCGCAGGTTCAAATCCTGTCAGCCCGACAGTAAAGCCCCGACGGGTATCCCGTCGGGGCTTTGTCGTGTCCGGAGATGCCCGGCGGCGTCACCGGCTGGTTGACTGGTCGTTCTCGTGCCGGGGCAGAGTCCCGCGGCGAGAGTTACCTGTCGGCGTGGTCCGGGTCAGTCGCACGTGATGGAGCCATCTGAGTGACCGCACTCGTCGATACGCGCGCTGTGTTGAGACCTTCGAGGGAGGTTGGCGAGCGTGCCCGTCCTACAGCGATGCGCACCGGACGAGACACGCACGGTCCATCCATCCAGAGACCGATGGCTAGCCCGGCGGTCGGGCCCCGATCGTCCGGGATAGAACCAGGGCACCTATGCAGCGCATAAAGGGAACTGGATCGATCTACCAGAACGCTCGTGGCCAGTGATGAAGAACTACCTCGCGCACAAGTCGTTCTCTCGTGGAACGAGCATCTACGGCGCCGAGGCGTCGATGGCGTTCATTGGTAACACGACGCACACCGTGCCCTATATGCTCAAGAACTCCGACCTGTTCGACGAGTTGCCCGACGCCTATCGTGATCCGGCGTGGTTGGACCGCGTCCATCACTACATTCCGGGCTGGGAAGTCGCGCCGATCCGCTCGGAGATGTTCTCCACGGGATACGGATTCGTCGGCGACTGTCTAGCAGAGATCCTGCGGGCCAAGCGGTCCGAAGACTTCTCCGACAAGTACCAGGACTACTTCACCCCCCGACACCTCACTCTCCACGCGCGACCAGGACGGCATCCGCAAAACCTTCGCCGGGTTGATGAAGCTGGTACACCCGACAGGTGAGGCCGCCGAGGACGAGATTCGAGCGCTCCTGGAGTCCGCAAACGCGTCAAGGATTCGATCCTGCGGATCGCTGCCACGATGCGTGAGACCCCGGTCCGGTTCCGATACTCCGACGGCACCGGTGCGTGGCACGACATCGTGACGCTTGAGGAGAGCCAGTACCCGCAACTCTACCGACGTGATGGGGACGCGACCCCCGAACGTGGCAGCGGGTCACTCGAACGCGCGGGGGTCCTTCCGCCCGAGGCCCTTGCGTCGACGTCGGATTCTGTGGCCGCAGCGCCAGACGAGCGGGCCGAACCCACGCAGGCGGTGGAAGTAGAAGGGCATCAGGACTTCGTTGCCGGCCAGCGGGGAGTTTCGTACGAGACCCTCCTCCTGCCGTACCTGCGCGGCGCATCGAAGATCACGATCACGGATCCCTACATCCGGATGCCGCATCCGGGGCGTAACCTCACGGATCTTCTCAGTCTCCTCGCAGCGGCCAAGGACGAGGCCGACGAGATCGACGTCATGCTCGTGACGACCGAGGAGTCGAGAGCCGAGACCAACCACGGCTGGCGTCTTGACCTCGGTAAGGGCCTCGACATCTGGCAGGAGCCGAGCGACAACCCCTTCGACTTCGGCCGGAACCGCCAGGAGTTCCGCCTCATCGGCTCGGCGTTCACGGTGCACTACGTGAAGATCCCCGTCGTTGATGTGGAACAGGATGAGGGGCTCTGAGGACATCAGGCGGGCTGAGGCTGGCCGGCTGCAGTCGGCGCGGACGGCTCGGCCGTGACGCCACGTGTCGTCACCCACCCCCGTGACGGTAGAAGCCACCAGATGACGCGCGCCCGGAGCTGGACCGCCGTCATCCAGCGTCAGCAACCGCCATGTGACGGGTGGACGTTGACCGTGCTCGCTCCCAACGGCCAGGTTCGTCCTTGGATGTTCCTCCCCCTGACCGCCCTCTGAAAGCGAGCACTGCCATCATGAGCGAAGCCATCCTGACCACCGCCCCCGAGGGCCTGCTGAACCGCTGGCAGGACGCCACAGCACCGGCGACCGACGAGGCCTGGCTGGCCCGCGCCCAGGAGGTCGCCGACATCCTGGCCGCGGACGCCGTCGCACGCGATCGCGCCAACGCTGCACCCCACCGGGAGGTGCAGCTGCTCAAGAACGCCGGCCTCGTCACCGTCCTGGGCCCCACGGCCCACGGCGGCGCAGGCCTGTCCTGGGAGACCGTGCTGAAGATCGTGCGGATCATCTCCCGCGCCGACGGATCCATCGGCCAGCTGCTCGGGTACCACTACCTCTGGGCGTGGGCCGTGCGCCTGGTCGGCACCGAGGCGCAGATCGACGCCGTCGAGGAGCTGTACACGACCAACAACTTCTTCTTCGGCGGTG